>OBWS01000604.1_pt1 | contig 19794 bp, 21 predicted proteins | sample 1495291 | NCBI WGS metagenome assembly OBWS01 (sample SAMEA2580090, study PRJEB22360) | human gut metagenome | biome: human gut; feature: human-associated habitat; material: faeces | place: Denmark | collected 2008/2010 | reverse complement strand
AAAATTTATTAAATAAGTAATTGAGCATCATGCTGATGAAGTTGCAATTCTGATGAGAATCGAAATGAAACAGCCGCTCTGCCTACTTTTGTTTCCGGCTTTTTATTCTTCCGGCGGAACCAAGTTTTGACAGAAACAGCCGTTTTGAGCGGCTATAATAATTTTGCGGCGCAAAAAGGAGGGGGCGGGATGAAGCAGATTATCTATGTGGATGTATTGGTTGTCGTCAACCTTTTCGTCAATTACTTTTTGCTCTTGACGGTCGCCGGATTCTTTCATATCTCCGCTTCGCGGCTGCGTATGGTGCTGGGGGCGGCAATTGGGGCCATCGGCTCTCTCGTCATACTGCTCCCGTCGCTGCCGCCGCCTGTGTCTTTTTTGATCAAGCTGGTTCTTTCCGTCTTTATTGTCGTTACAGCGTTCGGCGCTCCGTCCCTGCTTTTCTTTCTGCGCACTGTCGGCGGGTTTTACCTGACCAGCTTCGGCTTTGCGGGGGCAATGCTGGCGTTGTGGTATTTGGCGGCGCCGAGCGGAATGATCATCAAAAACTCCGTGCTTTATTTTGATATTTCCCCGCTGATGCTGCTGGCTCTGACGGTTGTTTGCTACGCGGGGGTCACCTTGCTGAACCGGCTTACCGGGCAGCGGCAGCCCGCTGCGCTGTTCTGCTTTGTCACGGTCTGCGCGCAGGGGAAAAGTGTGCGCCTTACCACAAAAATTGATACGGGGAACAGCCTCAAGGAGCCGTTTTCCGGGTACCCGGTAATCGTGGCCGAATATCGGTGCGTACAGGAGCTGGTGCCGCCCGCCGTGCGCTCCTATCTGTTCGTGGCAGCGGGGGAAAAGCGGGAAGAGGTGCAGCCGGGGCTTCGACTGGTACCGTTCCGCGCGGTAGGCGGAGAGGGAATTTTGCCGGCGTTTCGGCCGGATTGCATTGAAATTCAGACAGCGAAAGAGAGGATTGCAGTTCAGGAGGTGTACCTGGCTGTTTCCGCCCAAAAACTGGGCACGACAGGCTTCAGCGCTTTGCTGAACCCGGAGCTGATCACACAAGGCAAGCGGATTGCCGGAAAGGAGAAATCGTTGTGAAAAGGGGAATGGAAAAACTGATTTCCGGAATCAGGAGGTGGCTGCTGCGGCTGCTCTGGCGCTTTTGGCCCGCGGCGGAGGTGCACTACATAAACGGCCCGGAAACCTTGCCCCCGCCCCTGACGCCGGAGCAGGAGGCCATTGTGATGGACAATGTGCGTCAGGGCAGAGAAAACGCGCGCGAACCTTTGATTACCCACAATCTTCGCCTGGTTGTTTATATTGCGAAGAAGTTTGAATCCAGCTCGGCCGGTGTGGAGGATCTGATTTCCATCGGGACGATCGGTCTGATCAAAGCGGTCAATACGTTTTGTCCGGAGAGAAACATCAAGCTGGCGACCTATGCGTCGCGCTGCATTGAAAACGAGATTCTGATGTACCTGCGCAAGAGCTCTCAGCTGAAAAACGAAGTATCCATTGACGACCCCTTAAATGTGGATTGGGACGGCAATGAGCTGCTGTTGTCCGATGTGCTGGGCAGCGAACAGGATACCGTTAACAAAGGAATTGAAAAGGAGGTGGAAAAGGATTTGCTGCTGGAGGCGGTGGGGCATCTTTCCTCCCGTGAGCAGCAGATCATGCAGCTTCGCTTTGGCCTGAACAATTGCCGCGAGCATACGCAGAAGGAGGTCGCCGACACGCTTGGAATTTCGCAGTCCTATATTTCGCGGCTCGAAAAGCGGATCATCGAACGGCTGAAAAAAGATCTGGAACGGGTTGGGTAAAACCAAAAGGCGAGAACTGCCGCAAAATCAATCGGCGATAGCGAATTGTACGGCATCACCATGGGGATAAACAAGAAAACGCGCTTTGAAATGGCATTGCAGGGCCAGCTCAAGGCGCGTTTTTGTGCGCCGTTTTACAGCGGCACCGCCTGCTCTCGGCGCGCGCCGAAAAGGCGCCGCGTTTCAAATGAAATAACAGCCGAAGTTTGGCCGCTGTTTCACGGCAGGATTACATAAAGAGCAAAAAAGCAGCCCCCGCCTGATGGCAGGAGCTGAGACTTCCGTTTTCCCTCTTATCAAATTGGGACGCTGCGATTTTACCCTTATCGTTTGGTGTTCGGCCCTAACGCCGCCTTTTTGGTGTTATGGTTCTGGTTCTGATTTTCGGTCTTGCTCTTGGAAATATCTGCGCTGATTCCCTTGTTGCTTGACCGCTCGCCGGTGTTCAAAGCTTTGTTTTGTTTATTCATAAGATCACCTCGGGATCGGCTGGTTGAAATAAACTGAATGGATTGTAAAAATAAAAACAATGGGGCAAGCGAAGCCGTGCGTTCGGCTGCGGGGATTCATTTGCCGTCGACAATGTCCTGCAAGCACCGCATCAGGTCGTTCATTGTATACAGCTTTACATCGCGGCCAAGAATTTCATTTTTCAAATCGATGGACAGAGATTCAAATTTATCGCGGATTCTGGGATCAATATAAGACATCAAAATCACCTCGGCACTAGTGTGTGCAGGCCGAGGAATTTTATGAGTCGATCGGAATGGTTAACGTGCGATTCATAGGGCGGTTTCTGTTGTTCCGGCTCGCACGCATGCGTGCGTTTTTCATCATTGTTTTTTTACCAACATAGTCGACGAGCTTTTATGTAAATTAAAAATAAAATGGATTCCCTTGCATGATGCTATATCATAACATCCGTCTGGCGGGCGGGGGATTTATGCCGCAAGCGTCGATGCGGTCGAGTCGCCGCGGCAAAAGAGTTTGCCCCGTGAATCCACGGCACCAAATGTAATATTTTGACCGAATGGAGCAGAACGCAACGCTTTAGAGTAGATATAAAAGAGTATGATTCGCTACAATACAATAGATTGAGGATCAAACGGCGCCCGCTGGGCGCTTAAAAAAGAGGATTTGGTTAGCTATTGCTAACTTACAGGAGGGACTTTATGTCTGAAAACAACAGCTCAAACAAAAGCTTACAGGGGAAAGATTTGATTAACGTAGGTGTTTTTACCGCAATGTACTTTGTCATCGTTTTTGCGGTCGCCATGCTGGGGTACATACCAATCTTCATGCCGCTGCTCTGCGTGCTGGTGCCGATCGTCGGCGGAATCCCGTTCATGCTGTTTTTGACCAAGGTGAAAAAGTTCGGGATGATCTGGATCATGAGCGTGATTATGGGAATCTTGATGCTGTTGACCGGTATGGGATTTTATTCCATTCTGGTGGGAGCGGTATCCGGGCTGATCGCCGAACTGATCTTTAAAAGCGGCAATTACAGAAGTGCCTCTAAGGCTGTGCTCACCTCTGGTGTGTTCAGCGTCTGGGTCTGGGGGAATTTTGTCCCGCTGTTTTTAAATATCGAAGCATACTTTTCTACCCGGCAGGGGTATGGTCAGGAGTATATTGATGCGCTGACAAGACTGATGCCTCTTTGGATGTGCCCGGTTTTGCTGGTTGTCTCATTTATCAGCGGCATCATCGGCGGCCTGCTTGGAAAAGCTGCCCTGAAAAAGCACTTTCATAAGGCGGGGATTGTGTAATGCCCGCTTTTCTGCTCAATTCCAATACAGGGAAACGAACCCTGACGCTCGACCCCAGAACAAAGCTGCTGTTGCTTGTTACCATGGCCGTCTTCGTGCTTGGGGGCCTGGGCGGGGCTAAAATGGAGAGCTTTCGGTTGGTTATTTCGGTTATGCCGCTTTTCTTCCTTTTGTTTTCTAGAAAGTGGAGAGCGGCTGTTACCTTTGCGCTTCTGTTTTCCACTTTTTATTGGATGCAGATTTACCTGATACCGGTGATCAGCGGCTTTGTCAATTTTATGGTGATCGCGATGACGGGAATCGTCACCCGCTTTATGCCGAGCATTGCGATGGTATACTTCGTCATGTCCACCACGACGGTCAGCGAGTTCGTTGCCGCCATGGAGCGGATGCGCCTTCCCGAGCAGATCGTAATTCCCATGTCGGTCATTTTTCGCTTTTTCCCTACGGTCGGGGAGGAGTTCACCGCCATTAACGACGCGATGCGCATGCGGGGCGTCCGCTTCGGCGGCGGGAAGGTGACTGCCATGCTCGAATACCGGCTGATCCCGATGATGATCTGCTCAGTAAAAATCGGGGAGGAGCTGTCTGCTTCTGCGCTGACAAGGGGGCTTGGCGCACCGGTGAAAAGAACCAATATTTGCAGAATCGGTTTCCGCTTACCAGATGCGATTGTGCTGGCTTTGTGCCTGCTCGCATTTGGAATGTGGATCAGGAATTCCTTGTTTGTATGAGATAAAACGCGTTGCCTGGAAAAGTGATTTTACGCGAAATGAGTGGTTCTTTCCTCTGTTGCGGCGGGGGGAAGAATTCAATTGCTTTTACAGCAAAAAGATAATATGAGGGCAAACCATGATTGAACTTAAGAATGTTTCGTTTCAGTACGAAAACGCGGATTCTGCCAACAGCCTGAAGGACATCTCGCTGAAGATTGCCGATGGCGAGATGATTCTGCTGTGCGGGGAATCCGGCTGCGGCAAAAGCACGCTGACAAGACTGCTGAATGGACTGATTCCAAACTTTTATGCCGGCAGGCTGAGCGGCAGCGTCTGCATCGATGGAAAACAGGTGGAAAGTCAGCCTTTGTACGAAACGGCGCAAAAGGTCGGTTCCGTCTTTCAGAATCCGCGCTCGCAGTTTTTTAACGTGGATACCAACAGTGAGCTTGCCTTTGCCTGTGAAAATATGGGGATGCCGGAGGCGGAAATTGAACAGAGAATGGATCATACTGTCGAGGGCTTCGGCATTCAGAAGCTGATGAACCGAAGCCTCTTCGAGCTGTCCGGCGGCGAAAAGCAGAAGATCGCCTGTGCGTCGGTGTCCGTCAGCTCTCCGGAGGTGATCGTGCTGGATGAGCCCTCCTCGAATCTGGATGTGTTCGCCATCAACGATCTGCGCCGTATTCTTCAGGATTGGAAGTCTCAGGGGAAAACCGTGATCATCGCCGAGCACCGGCTGTACTATCTTCGCGAACTTGCGGACAGAGCGGTTTATCTGAAGGGCGGCAGAATCAGCCGTATTTTAAGCGGCGGGGAGCTGAATGCGCTGCTCTGTCAGGCAGAGTGTATAAGGAGGGAAAGAATTTGAAACAACAGTCAAGTATATCGCAGCTGTTTCAGTACGCCGGAAAGTTCCGGTATCTGACAATTGCGTCGTGGATTTTATCCGCGGTCAGCGCATTGATGGCCCTGGTGCCGTTTGTGTACATTTGGGCAATCATTAAAGAGGTGCTGGACGTCGCCCCGAATTTTTCGTCGGCACAAGGCCTTGCGCACAACGGGTGGATGGCGGTACTGTTTGCGGCTCTGTCTTTGTTTGTCTATGTCTGCGGGCTGATGTGCTCCCATATTTCCGCGTTTCGCATCGCGGCCAATATCCGCTCAAAAGCCATGCACCATATTGTTACGCTGCCGCTTGGTTTTATGGGCGGCTTTGGCAGCGGCAAAATGAGAAAAATCATCAATGAATCCAGCGCGGCTACCGAAACGTATCTGGCACATCAGCTGCCGGATAAGGCGGGGGCAATCGCTACGCCCATCGGCCTGCTGGGCCTTCTTTTCTTCTTTGACTGGCGTCTGGGGCTGCTCAGCATTGTACCGGTGATCCTTGCCTTTGTGATTATGTCCAGAATGACGGGCGAGAAGATGCAGCAGAAGATGAAGGAGTACCAGAACGCACTGGAGGATATGTCGAACGAAGCGGTAGAATATGTTCGCGGTGTGCCTGTGGTGAAAACCTTTGGGCAGACGGTGTTTTCTTTTAAGCGCTTTAAAGCTGCAATCGATAATTACGGCAAATGGGTGATTTCTTACACCAAGCAGCTTCGCCTGCCTATGATGGTCTACACCACGGCGATCAACGGCGTGTTTGCCTTTTTGATCGGTGCGGGCATTTACTTTACACAGGGAGGTGTGACCAACACCTTCCTGATTAACCTGATCTTTTATATCATTATCACTCCGGTCATTTCCATCACCCTGACAAAAATCATGCATTCCAGTGAAAATCAGATGATTGTCAAGGACGCGTTGGAGCGTATTGACAGTGTTTTGAACATACAGCCGCTGGCGGAGGAAACAGAACATCCGCTTCACTCGAAAAACGCTTCTGTGGAGCTTCAGAACGTGTGCTTCAGTTATGATGGAACCCATCGGGCGGTGGATGGCGTTTCGCTCAAAATTGAGCAGGGGAAAACCGTGGCATTGGTTGGCCCGTCGGGCGGCGGCAAGTCGACTCTGGCGGCGTTGATCGCCCGCTTCTTTGATGTCGGTGAGGGCAGCATTCTCATCGGCGGGGCAGACATTCGCAAAATTCCGAAAGCAGAGCTGATGAAAACGGTATCCTTTGTCTTTCAGGACAGTCGGCTGCTGAAAGCATCTATTCTGGATAACGTTCGCCTTGCAAAGTCGGACGCCTCGCGGGAAGAGGTTATGAAGGCCCTGACAGCGGCGCAATGTATGGATATTATTGAAAAAATGCCTGCCGGACTTGATACGATCGTCGGCACGAAGGGTGTATTTCTCTCGGGCGGCGAACAGCAAAGAATCGCCATCGCACGCGTGATGCTGAAAAACTCACCGGTCGTGATTCTGGATGAAGCGACAGCCTTTGCCGACCCGGATAATGAAAGCCGGGTACAGGCCGCGTTTGCCGAGCTTTCCAAACAAAAAACAGTAATTATGATCGCCCACCGATTGACTACGGTAGTAGGTGTGGATGAAATTTTCGTATTAAAGGACGGAAAGATTCTTCAAAACGGCACGCATCAACAGCTTTTAGCCCAGGGCGGCCTGTATACAGAAATGTGGAATAACTACCAGACCTCCATCAAATGGAAGGTTGGAAAGGAGGCTGTGTCATGCTGAAGAAAATTCAAAGAGCATTTGCTTTGTCCGAGCAGGGTGCAAAGGATCTGATTAAGGGCAGTGTAGCCTGCGTGTTCCGCGACCTGGCACTGATGTTCCCTGTTGGCCTGATGTATTACCTGATTCGCGATCTGCTTACCGGTACGGCTCCCAACGGTACGTTCTATGTCATTGGAATTCTGGTCTGCCTCGCGCTGATTTTTGTTACCACTTATTTTCAGTATAATGCAACCTTTCTTGCTACTTACAAAGAAAGCGGCGTGCGGCGCATTTCGTTGGCGGAAAAGCTGCGTAAGATTCCGCTTTCCTTCTTTGGAAAGAAAGATCTGGCCGATCTGACCAGCACCATCATGGCGGACTGCGCGGTTTTGGAAACCTCGTTTTCTCACTATATCCCCGTGCTGTTCGGGTCAATTGTTTCCACCGTTGTGGTTGCGTTCAGCCTATTTGCTTTTGACTGGCGTATGGCTCTGGCTTCGCTTTGGGTCATTCCGATTTCTCTTTTGATTGTTATTTTTTCGATTCGAGTGCAGGATGCATTGAGCCGCAAACAGCTCGATGCCAAAATGGCCTGCGCGGATGGAATTCAGGAGTGCCTGGAATCGGTGCGCGACCTGAAGTCCAATAACGCGGAGCAGAATTACCTGAAGGGCTTGGACAAAAAAATCAAGGCGGTGGAAAAGCGGGCAATTGTGTCTGAGCTTGGCACCGCAGTGTTTGTTGTATCCGGGCAGCTGATTTTAAAGGTCGGCATTGCGACTGTTGCGCTTACCGGTTCTGTCCTTCTGATCAACGGAACGCTCGACGTAATGACCTTCTTTCTGTTTCTGCTGGTGGCTTCCCGGCTGTACGATCCCTTCCAGGCCGCGCTGCAGAACTTTGCGGCGGTGATTGCCACACGAATGCACGTAGCCCGCATGAATGAAATTCTCGACCATCCGGTACAGAGCGGTTCTTCAGAATTTGATCCAGATGGGTGCGATATTGTCTTTGACCATGTCGCGTTTGCCTACAATGGGGAAGAGGATGTGCTCAAAGACGTTTCCTTTACCGCAAAGCAGGGAGAAGTGACCGCGCTGGTCGGCCCCTCCGGCGGGGGGAAGACCACGGTTTCTCGTCTTGCGGCTCGCTTTTGGGACATAAGTCAGGGGAAAATCACGCTTGGCGGCAAGGATATTTCGCAGGTTGACTCTGAGACACTGCTTTCTATGTACTCCATCGTGTTTCAGGATGTTACCCTGTTTAATAACACGGTGATGGAGAACATTCGCATCGGGCGGCGCGACGCCACCGACGAAGAAGTGATTGCGGCGGCAAAGGCGGCCCGCTGCGAGGATTTTGTGGCGCAGATGGTAAACGGCTACCAGACGATGATCGGCGAGAACGGAACCGCGCTTTCCGGCGGGGAACGCCAAAGAATCTCAATTGCCCGCGCCCTGCTCAAGGATGCGCCTATCGTGCTGTTGGATGAGGCCACAGCCTCTTTGGACGTGGAGAACGAAACGCTGATCCAGTCCGCTATTTCTGAGCTGGTCAAAAACAAGACTGTACTGGTGATCGCGCACAGAATGCGCACGGTAGCGGGTGCGGACCAGATCGTGGTTCTTTCCGACGGAACGGTTGCCGAGCACGGCACGCCGGCGGAGCTGATGAAGACAAAGGGAATTTTCCATCATATGGTAGAGCTGCAAACAAAGCACGCTTAGCATACCTGGTCACTTGAAATCCGGCACTTTATTCTCGTCAATATGACAGGCTTTCCTGATTCGGGCCTTCTGCCAATTTTGGCGGAAGGCCCTTTTGCATTTTGCAGATTGTTAATTTCCCTGTGAAAGTGCCGTGACCGATGCTTCCTGAAATTCTGTAAACTGCCGAAGGATCTCCGGGTGATCGGTGAAAAAGCGGTTGAGCATTTCGATGTCCGAAACGGTTGAGGGGCTCAGCGTGTGCTCGATCAGCTCGGTTTCCTCCAGTGGATTCGAGCTGCCCAGCAGCTTTAAAAAGGCTTCGATCGTCCGGTGCCTGGCCAGAAGGTATTCTCCCGCCTTTTGGCCCTGCTCCGTAAGCAGAATCACCTCGTAGCGGTCGTATTTCAGGTAGCCCAGAGCGGCCAGCTTGGAAATCATTTTAGAGGCGGACGACGGCTTGACGTGGAGCAGCTCAGAAAGCTGTCCCACACGGGCGTAATGGTTTTCCAGATGGAGCCTGTACGCCATCTCCAAATAATCCTCCAGCGCCGGGGTCAGCTGGCCGTCCTGGTGGTTCGCCAGCTGGTACCCCCGCACGGTTCTGAAATCGGAATTGCTGCTGTTGTTCATAGAATCAAACCTTTACCTGTATTTTCCGTTCGTTTCACAGTGGGAACAAATTGATTCAAAGGGTTGATTTTCTCCCCCGCCTTTGGCGGGGAAGAAAATCGCCGGATTTCTGCCGGCATTACATTATATTCGTAACACAATTTATTTAGGCATCATATATTAGCGCAGGGAAACAATTTTGCCCCGCGCTGACTCGGCCTGATTGGAAGGCTTGTTTTAGGAGGAACTATTTATGAATCGAAATCAGATCACTTTGGATCAGCTGCCGGTAGGCAGAAAAGCAAATGTCACCATGCTGACATCCGACGGAACCACCAGAAGGCGTATGCTCGACCTCGGGGTCGTGGGCGGAACCGAAATCGAGCCTCTGTATAGAAGCCCCTCCGGCAATCCGGTTGCATACCTGATCCGCGGCGCGGTGATCGCGCTGCGCTCCGACGTGTCGAAGAAAATAGTCGTTTCCGTATCGTAATGAACGCAAAGAAGCGGGAAGCGCGGCCGCCATGCGGATACGGGCCGGCCGGATTCCCGCTCCGCCGATTCTATTTTGGGAGGTTTTTGAATGGGATTAACAAACGCATCTACGGGAGCCGGCGTGCTGAATCACTGCGGTCTACATATTGAAAAGGAGACCGAGCAGGATCTGATCATCGCGCTGGCCGGAAATCCGAATGTGGGGAAAAGCACCGTCTTCAACGGCCTGACCGGCATGAACCAGCACACGGGCAACTGGCCGGGGAAAACGGTGGTGAATGCGCAGGGGAAGTACCGCCACAACGGCACGAATTACATCATGGTGGATATTCCCGGAACGTATTCGCTGATCGCCAACTCCGCCGAAGAAGAGGTTGCCCGGGATTTTATCTGCTTCGGCGGGGCCGACGCGGTGGTTGTGGTGGCCGACGCCACCTGCCTGGAGCGCAATTTGAATCTGGTGCTGCAAACCATGGAGATCACCGACCGCGTTGTGCTGTGCGTCAATCTGATGGATGAGGCGAAGAAGAAGAAAATCCGCATCGATCTTCCCCGCCTGTCGGAACGGCTGGGGATTCCGGTGGTAGGCATGAGCGCGCGGTCGGGCAAGGGGCTCGACAAGCTGATGGACACCGTGGCGGCGCTGACGCGAGAGGAAGAAAAGAAGAATCCGCTGCGCATCCGGTATGGCGACGAGATCGAAAGCGCCGTGGCTTTGATCGAGCCTGTGGTTGCGGACGTTTTACACGGCGCCGTCAACAGCCGGTGGGTGGCGCTGCAGCTGCTCGACAACGACGACAGCCTGCTTCGTTCCATGAAAAACTACCTCGGCTATGATCTGCTGGAGTCGCAAGAGGTGTTGCAGCAGGTTGCGCAGGCCCGCCGGGAGTTGGAGGCCGCTGGGATTCCGCAGGAGGAGTTCCGGGATGAGGTGGTTACGAGGATCGTAAAGACCTGCGAGGAGATCAGCCGTGAAACCGTGCGGTTTGAGGAGGAGAAATATGCGGAGCGCGACCGCCGGATCGATCGCATTCTGACCTCCAAGCTGACGGGGATCCCGATTATGATCGCGATGCTGTTTGGAATTTTCTGGATCACCATCAGCGGCGCGAATGTGCCGTCGGCCATGCTTTCCGAAGCGCTGTTCTCTCTTGAGCAGCCGCTTAACGATTTCTTTCTTTTCCTATCGGCGCCGGATTGGCTGCGCGGAATTGTTGTAGACGGTGTGTTCCGTACGCTGGCCTGGGTCATCTCCGTCATGCTGCCGCCCATGGCGATCTTTTTCCCGCTGTTCACGCTGCTGGAGGATTCCGGGTATCTGCCGCGCATCGCGTTTAACCTCGACCACTTTTTCTGCAAGGCGTGCGCGCACGGCAAGCAGGCCCTTACCATGTGGGCAACGCAATCTATGCGCAAAAAAGACAAGCCTGCAATACCTGAATTTCTACACAAAATAAGAGCGCCAATTCCTGCGAAACCCCATCAAGCATAAATGCTTTTAAAATTCCTTTCACCGCCTATTTGCACAACAATAAAAAAGAAAATTCAGTCAAGGTCGCTCGCGTTCATTTTAACCTTGACTGAATTTTCTTTTTTATTACACTCCATACGTTTGCTTAAATAAAATTTTTCAAAAGAGGAAAGACTTTCGCATATTGCATTAACTGATTCTTCAAATTGTTGCGCTTCGTAATCTTCATCATCGGTTTCATCCTCAAAAATGCCGGGAGTGCGCATAGAATCTGTTTCTTTTGTGACTTCTTCTATATTCGAAAATGGAATCCCAAGAAATTGCAACCAATCCAGATTTTCATATATCGTTCTGCTTAGCTCTTCTGAGCCCATAGAAAATTTATTTACAAAATTCTCTAATTGTAACCTTTTATTAATATCCTTAAAACTTCCCAATTTATCGTACCTGTTTATTTCATTTAATTTACCCTGATTTACACATTTCCTTAAATCGTTCAACTCATTTTTCTCCTTTCGCGACATTCTCAATTTCGAAGGAAGAGTTGAAAAAAGATTGAAATCAAATTCATCTATTTGTTCGACTGGATTCTCACTTAAAGCATACATGATTTTATATAAAGTAGTTATTTCTACATCCTGTATTGATGAAGAAGGTTCATCTAAAAATTTTTTTACGGTGCGCGAGTCTAACAGTGATTTTACGTCACTACCTAAAGCGATTGTAAAGGGTGCGCGCCTAAGGTTGTACCCGCCGGGATTTCGCATCTACCGCACCAGCCGGGGAATTAGAAAACCGGAAGTAATGAATTGCACAGAGGCTAAGGCAATGGAAGAAGTCGGTGATGCCCCGTTGACGTTTGAGCGGACAATCAAAGTAATGGACGATAGCGGACAGGGCTTTAACATTATCAACTACCGGCAATTCAACAAAGCACGGAAAGCCGTGCAGCCAGATTCCACTTGATTACTACTCGGAAGAGAAGTTTCATATAAATACTTGAGGTGATTATGATGATTCCGACATCTGACAGCACGAAGGACTACAAAATGAAGAACAGCACGATCACCGTTGAGAGTGTCTTTTCTGAGGATAAAACGATAAAGGAAGTTTTAAGGGAATATCTCCTTCAAAACAAAGATTTACCCAGCTTTCCATCTTGATTCCTCAAACACTTATTGCTACAATAAAACTTGTAGAAATACAGTGTATTGTAGGTTTTCAAGTAGAAGGAGGTTCAGGTGAATCTTGAAAACCACCACAAAACTGTACCGGGCTGCGTTGTATATGCGGCTCTCCAAAGACGATGACGGTGTCAGCGAAAGTTCGAGCATTGGAACACAACGGAAAATGCTGCGTTCCTTTGCCGAGGAAAATGGATTTCTGATCCATGACGAATATATAGATGACGGTTACAGTGGCACGAATTTTGACCGACCGGATTTCCAGAGGATGATTCAGGATATTGAAGCCGGTTATGTAAATCTTGTGATCGTAAAGGATTTGTCCCGCTTGGGGCGTGAGTACATAATGACAGGGCAGTATACAGAAATGTATTTCCCTGAACATAATGTTCGCTTTATCGCTATCAATGACGGGTGCGATTCCATCAATCCGTACAATGATATTGCGCCGTTCAAACACGTCATCAATGAAATGTATGCACGTGATACGTCGAAGAAAATCCGCTCCGCTTTTAAGACCAAAATGAAAGAGGGGGCATATATCGGGAATTTTGCCCCTTACGGTTACCGCAAAGACCCGGCCGACAAAAACCATTTGCTCATTGATTATGATGTTGCCCCAGTTGTTCAGGAAATGTTTTATATGGCTGAGAATGGTTCTGCTCCTTCACAGATTGCACAGACCTTCAATCAGCGCGGAATCGCAACGCCTGCCGTCTATCGCTGTGAAAAACACCCTTACTTAGACGTAGACCACTATTCACAGCGGAAGGAATGGACTTCTGCCATGGTGTGCAAAATGTTGAAGAACATTGTTTACTTGGGGCATACAGCGCAGGGGAAAACGACGAAGGTTTCTTTCAAAAGCAAGATTACCTTGCAGAATCAACGAGATGAATGGTACATTGTCGAAAACACTCATGAGCCGCTCATCAGTCAGAAAACTTTTGATATTGTGCGGAACCGCTGTGTATCCAGAAAAAATGTCCCTACCAAGGGCTTTAAAAATGTCTTTTCGGGGATTGCCAAATGTATGGATTGCCAGCGCAATATGTCCACCAGCGGCACGCGGAAAAAAGGATCGGTCGCAAACTTGGTATGTGGAGGCTATAAGCTGTACGGAAGCCGGGAATGTACCAACCACTTCATTGATTATGAAACGCTGTATGAAGTTGTTTTGCAGGAGCTAAGAAAGCAGGTGCGCCTGTCTGCCAAGGAGAAGCGGGAAATCATTGACGCGGTGGAGCAGGAACACAAAGATGCCGATGCGGAGCAGGAGAAAAAGAAGGCTTTGGCAGCTCTGGAAACACGGACAAAGGAACTGGATAAAATCATTCAGCGGCTATATGAGGATAACGCAGCCGGTAAAATCAATGACGAGCGGCTAAATCGTATGCTTGCCACTTATGAAGCGGAGCAAAAAACCATCACGGCAAAAACAGACCAGCTGACAAAGAAAGAATCCAACCCGGCGAAAGAATCCCGCGAAAGCTTTTTCCAGCTTCTTGAGGGCATCACCGAAATTGATGAACTCACCCCCGACTTGCTTCACCGGCTGATTGACCATATCGAGATTGGGCAGGGAACCTATGAAGAAAGCGAACTGGAAGGGGAGAGAGGGCGTAAACATCAGGTCGTTAAAATCTTCTATCGGTTCGTCGGAAACCTCTCTGAACAGACAATAGCATAGATTTCCTTACTCTATCGGCCTGTTTGGAAATGGAAAAAGTCAGCAATCATCGGGGTTTAAAGCACATGACAGCATAGATTACCCTCACCATGTGCATGGGGTTCGGCTGCAACGCCTGCGGCGTGATCGGCTGCCGGATTATCGATTCCCCGCGGGAGCGCCTGATCGCCATTCTGACCAATAATTTCGTCCCCTGTAACGGCCGGTTTCCAACACTGATCGCGATTATCACGATGTTCTTTGCCGGCGCGGTGGGCGGAGCGTTTCAGTCCGTCGTTTCTACCCTGATGCTGACAGGGGTGATCGTGCTCGGCGTTTTTATGACGCTGATGATTTCCCGCCTGCTTTCAAAGACCATTCTCAAGGGGCTGCCGTCGTCCTTTAATCTGGAGCTTCCCCCTTACCGCCGCCCGCAGGTGGGGAAGGTGATCGTGCGCTCCATTTTTGACCGCACGCTGTTTGTGCTGGGCCGCGCCGTGGTCGTCGCCGCGCCCGCGGGCCTGGTGATCTGGGTGCTGGCCAATATCTCTGTCGGCGATATGAGCCTTCTCGCGCACTGCGCGGCGTTTCTTGACCCGTTCGCAAGGCTGATGGGGCTGGATGGATATATTCTAATGGCGTTTATTCTGGGCTTCCCGGCCAATGAAATCGTTGTGCCCATCATTATCATGAGCTATATGGCGACCGGAACGCTCACCGAGCTGGAAAACCTCTCTGAGCTTCACACCCTGCTCGTCAGCAACGGCTGGACGTGGCTGCCCGCCGTTTGCACCATGCTGTTCTGCCTGCTGCACTGGCCCTGCGGCACCACTTGCCTGACAGTAAAAAAAGAAACCCAAAGCCTGAAATGGACCCTTGCCGCCTTTGCCATCCCGACGGCTACGGGAATTATTTTGTGCATGCTTGTGGCCAATACCGTGCGCCTGCTGGGACTGGCGTAGCCAAAAGAAAAAAGGAAAATCAAAGCGGCCCCGACGCCAAAATGGTGTCGGGGCCGCGGGCCAGTGCTGTATGCCCGGCAATCAAGTCAGCGGCCGGGGGGGGGGGCAAGCTTCTTTTGCCGCGATACAGACCCGGCCGTCTGAAAATGAAAAATCATTCGGCAAATATCCGCAGGAGAATCCGCAAAGCTGCTTTGGGGTACTGCCGTGGAAAACAAGCTCCTGTGAATATTTCCAGCCCGAAGCATCACCTGTATCGCAATTGTACTCAAAAATTATTTTTAAATACCGGTTGACTCTCACACAGTGAGATGCTTTATACTGGGTATGAGCTCAAAAAACACATATATGTGAGGGAACAAACATGCTGAAAATAGGTGATTTTTCAAAGCTGTCCAGAATCAGTATCCGCATGCTGCGGCATTACGATGAAATTGGTCTGCTCATACCGGAGAGCATTGATCCCGCAACGGGCTACCGGTATTACAGCGAAACGCAGCTTCCGGCAGCAAATCGGATCCACGCGCTCAGAGAAATGGGGTTCGGCCTTTCGGTTGTTGCTGAAATCCTGAAAACGTATCGTGATCCCGAGGCCTTGCGGCAGTATCTTCTGCTCAAACGGGAGGAAATACTGGAGCAGGAGGAAAAAATCGGCAGGCAGCTGCTGCTTCTGGAAACAGCCATCACCCGACTTGGAAAGGATGAAAATGTGATGGAATACACGGTAACACTCAAAGAAATGCCAGAAAGAACTGTCGCGAGTCTTCGGAAGATTATTCCTGCTTATGAGAGGGAGGGAATTCTCTGGGAACAGCTCCGGCGTGAGCTCGGCCCGCAGAACGTTCAATTTGCCACCCCCTGCAACGCCCTTGCGATTTTTCACGACAACGAGTATAAGGAAATCGACCCCGACGTGGAAATTCAGATTTCCGTACAGGGCAGCTATCAAAATACGCAAAACGTGGTTTTCCAAACGGTTCCGGCCGTACAGATCGCTTCCGCAACCTACCAGGGGAGCTATGAGCAGGTCGGCGAGGTTTATCAGGCGGTCGCCAATTGGGTAAAAGACAATCATTACGATTTTGATGGATCGATGTTCAGTATTTATCACGTCAGCCCCGCGGAAACGCGGAATCCGGATGAACTGGTTACCGAGGTCTGCTTCCCTGTGAAAATGAAATAAATTTTCCGGGGATTTTCGCGAACCGAGTTTGCGGCAGCAAGCTGCACAAAGCAGCGGCTTCAATACCAGAAGAATGCACCTTGAAACGGGTCTGTAACGCCCGACCAAGGTGCATTCTTGTGCATTTCAGAATTTTACCAAGAGATCGTGCTGCAGGATGCAATTCGTTGCCGCTTACCGGAATGACTCCCGCAGAATGCGAATGCTGTCTTCTCTGGAAAGCGGGACGGGGTCCACCAGGAACAGCCCGCCCATGGTTTGCCTGGCGTTGTCCGCGTATTTTTCCAGATTGGCGCCGTCGATCCCGTAGTCGCTCATTTTGAGCTCCGCCACGCCGCAGGCCGACTGCAGATCGCAGAGCGCGTGAACAAAATCCATGGCGGAAGAAGCGTCGGCTTTGCCGAGTGCCTTTGCCATTGCGATCATACGCTCGTCGCAGGCGCGGGTATTCGCAAAATGCGTATAGTATGCCTTGCTGATCATAATCAGCCCGGCCCCGTGCGGGAGCTCGTGGTGGAACGCGCTGAGCGCGTGCTCGAGACTGTGCTCCGACGTGCAGGAGGAGAGGGACTCCACCATGCCGGAGAGTGTGTTGGCCAGCGCAACGTCGGCGCGGGCCGCCTCGTCTGTTCCGTCTGCCACCGCTTTCGCAAGGCTTTTGCCGACCAGCTCGATCGCCTTGAGCGCAAACAGATCGCTGATCGGGTCGGCAATTTTGGCAAGGTAGCCCTCCGTGCTGTGGAACAATGCGTCAAAGCCCTGGTATGCCGTCAGGTGGGGCGGCACCGTCAGCATCAGGTCGGGGTCTACGATGGAGAGAACCGGGAACGTCTTTTCATACCCAAACCCGATCTTTTCGTTGGTGTCTTCCTTGGTGGTCACCGTCCAGGGATCGGCTTCGGTTCCGGTGCCCGCCGTTGTGGTGATCGCCACAATCGGCAGCGGGTCGTTCGGCACGGGTTTTCTCTGGCCCGAGCCGCCGGAGACATAGTCCCAGTAATCCCCCTCGTTCGCTGCCATTACCGCAATCGCCTTGGCCGCGTCGATGCTGCTGCCGCCGCCGAGGCCCACCACAAAGTCGCAGCCCTCGGTGCGGGCAAGCGCCGCGCCCTCCATTACGTGCGATTTGATGGGGTTGGGGAGGATTTTGTCAAACACGGCGTGCGACACTCCGGCCAAATCCAGCTGCTCCTCCACTCTGGCCAGGTAACCGTTGGAGCGGGTGGATTTGCCGGAGGAAATCACGATCAGCGCCCTTTTTCCGGGCAGCTTCTGGCTGTGCAGGCTTGAAAGCCGGCCCTTTCCGAATAGAATTTTCGTGGGGACAAAATAATCGAATTGCATTTGAATACCTCCATTTTCTATTGTATCATTTACTTTTGAATAGCCTGACGCAAGTGCGGCGATTTCTTTTCCTGCCTGCACAGGAGAAGGAAATCAATCTCTTTTATTACTATAATCCTTCGAGTATGCTCAAAGTCAAGCCCTTTGCGGCAAGAATTTTTATTCTTGACTTTGAGAGCGCTCTAAGGTATAACGGGAGCAGAGAAACCGACAAATTTCGGATTGTGATCAGGAGGTATTTTCCATGGGAGATACGATTGCGGAGGCATCAAAACACACGGGCCTGAGCGAGCACACCCTACGGTATTATGAAAAGGAGGGGCTTTTGCCTTCGATCGGGCGCGATTCCTCCGGATGCCGTTCCTTTCAAGAGAACGACTACGAGTGGATCGAGGTGATCTCCTGCCTGAAAAACACGGGCATGACGATCCGGGAGATCCGCCAGTTTATGGATTGGTGTAAAGAAGGGGATTCCACGCTGCAAAAGCGCCTGGAGCTGTTTTTGGAGCAGAAGCGCCGGGCCGAGCGGCAGATGCGCGAGCTGGAGCAGCATATTCAGAAAATTGAGAAGAAAATCCGGTTTTACGAAACGGCGGTAAAGGCCGGCACGGCTGCGGTACATATCGGGAAGAGCTGCGACGGCTGCGACTGAGCCATTTTGTTCAAAGGCTCCCCGCGGATGATTATTTTCCATATTTTTGCACAGCCTATCCGTGAGGTGAGCTTTATGCAGTCCATTTGGAGAGAAACATCCGATTTTCGGGAACGCCCGGCCCTTTCCGGGGATATCACAGTGCCCGTCGCCGTCATCGGCGGCGGCCTTGCGGGGATTTTAACCGCCTGCCTGCTGCGGCAGAAGGGGATCGAATCCGTCGTGCTCGAGGCAAACCGGATCGGGAGCGGACAGACACAGAATACCACGGCGAAAATTACTTCTCAGCACAATCTGATCTACACAAAGCTGTTTCAGAATTTCAGCGAGGAGGAGGCGAAGCAGTATGCCTCCGCCAACCAGCAGGCCATCGGGCGCTACCGGCAGATGATTGCGCAGGAGCAGATTGACTGCCAGTTTGAGGAGCGCCCCGCTTACCTGTACTCCGTCGATCGGGAGGATATTCCCGCTCTGGAGATGGAGGTGGAGTATGCCTGCAGGGCGGGAATCCGCGCGGAGCTGACGAGAAAGACCACCCTTCCCTTTGAGGTTGCGGGGGCGATCAAGTTCGGCGGGCAGGCACAGTTCCACCCGCTGAAGTTTTTACAGGCGATTTCAGAACCCCTTACAGTGTATGAGAAAACCAAGGCTCTGTCGGTGGAGGGGAAAAACGTCGTGACCGACCGCGGCACCGTAACGGCGGAGCATATCGTTTTTGCGTCGCACTTTCCGTTTGTCAACGCGCCGGGCTATTACTTTATGCGCATGTATCAGGAGCGCAGCTATGCGCTGGCGCTGCGGAACGCTGCGGAGCTCGACGGCATGTACCTCGGCATTGGGGAAAAGGGTCTTTCGATGCGCAACTATGGGGATGCCCTGTTGCTGGGCGGGGGAGATCACCGCACGGGCGAGAATAAGACCGGGGGAAAATACGACATGCTGCGCGAAGTGGCCGCTTTGTTTTATCCGCAAAGCAAAGAGCTGGCCCATTGGTCCGCGCAGGACTGCATGACGCTGGACAGCGTCCCGTACATCGGGCAGTTTTCTTCCTCCACACCGAATTGGTATGTTGCCACCGGTTTTGGCAAATGGGGGATGACTAGCAGTATGGTTTCCGCCATTCTGCTCTCCGAGCAGATTGCAGGGGTTGAAAATCCGTTTGCACCGGTGTTTTCGCCGGCGCGCTTTACGCCGAGCGCTTCGGCGAAAAATTTTCTCTCCGGAATGGGGCAGGCCGTGAAGGGCCTTGCCAAGCAGACGTTTTCGCTGCCGGATGCGGGCGCGGCGGAGCCGCAGACGCTGCCGGACGGCCACGGCGGCATGGTGATTGCCGACGGGAGAAAGGCGGGCGCCTATAAGGAGGAGCAGGGGGATGTGACGGCGGTTTCGATCAAGTGCCCGCATCTCGGCTGCCAGCTGGAATGGAATCCCGATGAAAAAAGCTGGGATTGCCCCTGCCACGGCTCCCGCTTTGACGCAAAGGGCGGCCTGCTTGAAGGCCCTGCCCAGACCGATCTGGAGGAGATTCCCACATGAAAGCGGCAGGGGGGGTTTGAAAACAGCACGGGGATGTTTTGGGCGCGCAGAAT
>OBWS01000603.1_pt1 | contig 19800 bp, 17 predicted proteins | sample 1495291 | NCBI WGS metagenome assembly OBWS01 (sample SAMEA2580090, study PRJEB22360) | human gut metagenome | biome: human gut; feature: human-associated habitat; material: faeces | place: Denmark | collected 2008/2010 | reverse complement strand
CGTTATTAACCTTTTGTTAATTTCTTGACTTTGCTGGATTTAGTGGTTTATACTAGGGATAAAGAAAAAAGATTTTCGCATATTCCAATTCTAATTTGCTTATAAGACCGCGGCGGATGCCGTACCTTTTTCAATACAACTCCTCCCCAAAAAGGCTGAAACCGGTAACTTTTTACCGGTTTCAGTCTTTTTATCATGCCCTGCGCCAAACATTCCCGCAAACTGCCGCCCGCGCAAAGGAAAGGACTGCATCTTGTATTTTTCTGTTCAGAAGCGATTTTGATTTCTGTTATTTTTTTGCATGAAGCTTGACCCGCTCCCTGCAAAAATTTACAAAATCAGGACTCGTTTTTGATTTTTTCGATCATTTGCACAATCCCTGGCCGGGCAAATTGCAAAAAACAAACGATACCAACAGCGGCAGGCAAAATAGCTCTGCAAACCGCAAAACGCGGCGGCGAAAAAAATCCTGTTATTCCGTGGAAAGCGGCAGGCGCACCGTAAATGTGCTGCCCTTACCAACCTCGCTCTCTACGCTCACCTCGCCGTGGTACAGCGCCGCCAGGTGTTTTACAATCGAAAGCCCCAGGCCCGTGCCGCCGATTTCGCGCGAGCGGCTGGTATCGACCCGGTAGAAACGCTCAAACAGCCGATCCAGATGCTCCTGGGCGATACCGATGCCCGTATCGCGCACGCGCACAATCGCCATATGCCGCTGTTGCCGGGCAATCACCGTGACTCTGCCCTGCGGAACATTATACTTGATCGCATTCTCGATTAAATTGCCGAACAGCTGGCCAATGCGCGTGGGGGAGCAGTCGCAGTACAGCGAAGCGTCTGCGTCCAGTTCCAGCGCAACCGAAGCCTTTTCGGCAACGGGACGCAGCCGTTCTATGGTAGCCATCAGCTCCTCCTTCAAATTGCAGCGGCGGGCGGAGGGATCCTCCTTGGCGTTTTCGATCTGTGAAAGCACAAGCATATCGTCGATTAGATGGTGCAGGCGCTCCGCCTCAATATCCAGCACGTCGTAAAAATACCGGCGGGTTTCTTCATCTCGGTCTCCGCTGCGCAGCAGCTCAATGCTCCCGCGGATCGAAGTCAGCGGCGTTTTGAGCTCGTGTGTCACATTGGCCACAAACTCGCTGCGCAGCTGCTCCAGGCGGCGCATACGGGTCACATCGGCAATCACGGCCAGCACCTCGCCGTCCTCCCGCTTGCCGGGGATCGGCGCGATGTACACGTTATACTGTCGCTCCTTGGGGCCTCCGGTCGTCAGTGTTTCGCGGCGCGCGGGTTCCCCTTCTCCCGCTTCTCCGGCGCTGCGCATCCGGTCGGCAAGCTGGCGGATGAGCAGGCTTCCATCCAGAATGCCGCCCTCCTTGAAGTCGCGGGCATGGAGCAACTCACGCGCGCGCTGGTTCAGGAATACAATCCGGTTATTGCGGTCAACGCACAGCACACCGTCGTCCATTCCCTGAAGCACCCCCTCCAGCTGCTCCTGCTTCTTCTGTGTCTGAAGCACGGCCTGCTCGGTGCTTTCCGCCATAATATTGAACGAATGGGTCAGATCGCCAATCTCGCCGGTATACTGCCCCTGCATACGTCCGGAAAGATCGCCCTCCGAAATTCGCCGCGCCACCTTGGTCAAATCGCGGATGGGCAGGGTGAAGCGATCCGCCATAAACCAGGTGACGGTGCAGATCAAAATCAGGCCCAGCAGCAGGCTCATCAGGGAACCGACCCAGAATTTCCGCGTCACGCGGTCCAAATCGGCAATCGACAGCGCCGCGCGCAGATACCCCTGATTCGGCAGGCGCACCGCCGCATAATAAAAGCGCTCGCCGGCGTTCTCAGAAAGACGCACGTTGTACCCGCGCCCCGATTTGCCCGCCTGAACGATTTCAGGACGGCCCAGGTGGTTCCCCTTAACGGTATTGTCGTCCACATCTCCCGGCTGCTCGCTGTCCCCCACCACATCTCCGTTGGAATCGAGCACCGTAATGCGAACCTGCTGCCCCACGGCGGAAAGACGGTCGCTTTCCTCCCTGGCATATTTTTGGGGATTCGCCCAGATTTTATTGCCCTGCGTTTCCATAATCGCAAGGGAAGCGTCGAGCCGCTTGGTGAACTCCTCCTGATACTGCTTCTGTACCAGAAGCGCCACGAGCGCAAACGCCAGGCAAAAGCCCGCGCACAGGATGATGGAGCTCGACAGCATCAGCCGCTGCTTGACAGAGCCGTTTGAAACATGGATACGAATGCGGTTTTTCTGTTTCACCCGCAAATTCCTCCTTTTCTATTGGGAAAAGCATATCACTTTTCCCGAAAATATGCTATGATTAAGAAAAGCCCGTGTGGTATTTTCTTCGCTTTGGCGGAGAAAATACCGCCCTGTATGCATTGGGACGGCATATCGCTTGCAGAGAATACGCCGTCCTTCTGATTCGGCAGAAAGGGCGAACGTATTTGTCTTTTCCCTGCCGCAGGCGGCAAAAGAGCAGATATGGTTCCATGTGCGAATGACAATGAGAAAGGGTGCTCCGATGACTTCAGCCGAACGACGTGAAAAAATCCTCCAGCTTTTGCAGCACAGCCGCCAGCCGGTCAGTGCCGGGGCCATTGCCCGGCAGTTTCAGGTCAGCCGGCAGATCATTGTCGGGGATATTGCCCTGCTGCGCGCCGCCAACGAAAAAATCGCGGCCACGCCTCGGGGCTATGTATTGGAATCCGACGTTCCCGCCGGGGAATACCGCGTGATCATCGCCTGCCGCCACAGCGGCAGCGAGATGGAAGACGAGCTGACCACGATTGTGGACAACGGCGGCAGGGTGCTGGACGTAACGGTGGAGCACGCCGTTTACGGGCAGCTGAGCGGCCAGCTCCGCGTTGGCTCGCGCCATGACGTACAGGATTTTCTGAACCGCCTGAGCGCCAGCAACTCCGCCCCGCTCTCGGATTTGACCGGGGGCATTCACCTGCACACCGTCGCGTTTTCCAGCCGGCAGGACCGCGACCGCACGCTAGCCGCACTGACCGAAAAGGGGTATTTGCTCGGGCAGAGGGAATCCGATTCCTGAGTGCCAAAATAAATTTTTCGCGAAGGTGTCTTGACACCTTCGCTTTTTTGTTCTACAATGCTGTCAAGACATATGTATAGTCAATATCTTAAAGTAGACAATACGGGAGAAATTCAATAGCCTTTTAAAAAACGGCAGCTCTGTAAAAATTCTTGAGGTGATGAAAATGAAACAAACCAATCAAAAAGTCCTGACAATGGTAATTGCGGCGCTGCTTTGCGCGGTGGGCATTGTGATCCCCATGTTTGCGCCGAAAATCGTACTGGAGCCCATGTCCTTTACATTGGCCAGCCACGTGGCGATTTTTATTGCGATATTCATTTCGCCCCCGGTAGCGGCGGCGGTCACACTCGGCACCAGCGCGGGCTTCTTTTTCGCAGGCCTGCCGCCGGTAATCGCGCTGCGCGCGCTGAGCCACCTTGGCTTTGTAGCGGTCGGCTGCCTGATTTTGAAAAAGCACCCGGACGTCCTCCTGCGCCCCGCGTCCACCGTACTGTTCAGCTCGGTTCTGGCGGTCGTTCACGCCATTTGTGAAGCGCTGGTCGTCACACTGTTCTATTTCGGCGGCATGCTGAACAGCGGCTTTTACAACAAGGGCTTTGCGTTCTCCGTCCTTTTGATGGTGGGCGTGGGCACGATCGTACACAGCATGATCGACTTCGGCATTGCGCTGGCTGTGTGGAAGCCCGTGAGCCGAGTAATTCAGATTCCCGTGAGCGCCCCCATGGCCTCCTCTCAGAAGCGCGCGGCACTGTAAGGATCACAACATCTCAAAGCACAAAATCGACAAAACAAAATACCTCGCCCGGTAAATCTGATTTCAAAGGATTTACCGGGCGTTTCTCATTTGGGCGAAGGATTACTCCTGCTCCGTGAATTTATAGCCGACGCCGCGCACCGTCTGCACCAGCCTGGGGGACTCGGGGTCTTCCTCAATTTTCTGCCGCAGATAGCGCACATGAACGTCCACCGTTCGGGTGTCGCCGTAATATTCCACACCCCACACCTTATCGAGCAGGGCGTCACGCGTCATCACCCGGCCCCGGTGCTTCATCAGCATGACGAGAAGGTCAAATTCCTTGGCCGTCAGCTCGCGCGGCTCGCCGCTTTTGGTCACCGTATGGCGCGCGATCCCCCCCGTCAGCCCGCCGCCGGTGAGCACCTCTTCCTCCATGTCCTGCGCAGCGCGCTCGCTGCGGCGCAGCACGGCACGCACACGGGCAGCCAGCTCTTTCATGCTGAACGGCTTGACCACATAATCATCCGCGCCAATCTCCAGCCCCAGCACACGGTCGAATTCCTCACCCTTGGCGGTCAGCATCAAAATCGGCAAATGCTTGCCCTCGGGGCTTTCGCGCAGAATGCGGCACACCGCCAGCCCGTCCGGCGGCGGCATCATCCAGTCCAGAATCACGGCATCGGGCCTCTTTTGCCGCACCGCAGCCAGCAGAGAGGTTCCGTCTGCAAATTCCGCGCTCTCGTACCCCGCGTCTTTCAGTCCAAAAGCCACCAGCTTGCGGATATTCGGTTCGTCGTCGGCGATATAAACCAGCGCCATTCCTTGTTCTCCTCTCAATGTCAGGATAAATTGCGGTACAAACTCATAACGGTTTCGTTCGTTCCCCGAAGCGGGGCGGCCGAATCGAACGCTCTCTCAGCCGCCCGAAGCTCCGCTTCGGTTCCGCGGGCAGTTCTGTCTGTTATATTTTTTCGTTGAGCTCGGGGTGCACGCCGTTTTCGATGTAGATGACCCATTCGGCAATATTCGTGGCGTGATCCGCCGTGCGCTCAATATATTTCGTAATAAAAATCAGGTCAACCTCGCACATCACATTCCGGGGATTCTGCGTGATGATGTCGCAGACCTCCAGAATGATTTTGGAAAACATGGAATCCACCACGTCGTCGTACTGGCAGATCGCTTTGGCCTCTTCCACATCGCGGGAAATAAACACATCGATCGAGCGGCGGAACATGCCGCGCGCCTCTTCCAGCATGCGCACCACGTGCGACAGCGCCAGGCTGTTGCCGTTGAAATCGCCGCCCGCGACAATCTCGCAGATATCGGCGCACTGGTCGGCCACGCGCTCCATATCCGTCAGGATTTTCAGGCACGCCGCGATCATGCGCAGATCGCCCGCGATCGGCTGCTGCAGGGCGATCAGGTTCAGGCACATTTTTTCGATCTGATGCTCCTGAATATCGATCTGTTCATCGCTCTGCGCCACCTGATGGGCCTTTTCCAAATCCAGCGTGCGCAGGGCCTCAATCGTTTCCAGCAGGCGGCCGTCCACGTCGTTCCCCATAGAGATCATTTCCTGCGAAAGCTCCCGCAGCTCGCGCTCAAACATTTTCCTCGCCATCTATTCCTCTCTTTCCGCCGCAGGTCGCCGGCGCTTGTCTCTTTTCATAGTATCAGACCAGCCTGGAAAAATCAACCGAAGCGGCCCGTGATATAGCGCTCGGTGCGCTCATCCTTCGGCTGCTCGAACATCAACTTGGTTTCGGTGAACTCCACCACCTCACCCAGCAGAAAAAACGCTGTTCGGTCTGAAATACGAGCGGCCTGCTGCATGTTGTGGGTAACAATGATCACGGTGTACTGGCCGCGGAGTTCGTCGAGCAAATCCTCGATCTTCTGTGTGGAGATCGGATCGAGCGCACTGGTGGGCTCATCCATCAGCAGAATGTCGGGGTCCACCGCAAGCGCGCGGGCAATGCAAAGGCGCTGCTGCTGGCCGCCCGAAAGGCCGAGGGCCGACTTTTTCAGGCGGTCCTTCACCTCATCCCACAAAGCGGCGCTGCGAAGCGACTTTTCAACGACTTGGTCGAGCTGGCCCTTGTTCTTGATCCCGTGAACGCGCGGGCCGTAGGCGATATTGTCGTATACGCTCATGGGGAACGGATTCGGCTTTTGAAACACCATGCCGGCACGCCGGCGCAGGAGATTGACGTCGGTGCGCGGATCATAGATGTCCTCTCCGTCGATGGTGACCTTCCCCTCAATCCGGCAGCCGGTGATCATATCGTTCATGCGGTTGAGCGTTTTCAGGCAGGTGGATTTTCCGCAGCCGGACGGGCCGATAAACGCCGTGATCTGGTTTTCCGGCACCTCGAGGGAAATTCCGTGCAGCGCCTGAAATTCGTTATAAAACAGATCCAGATTTTGAATCGAAATTTTGGTTGCCATAAATTATTCGGTTCCTTTCTGCAGGCTTCTCGAGAGTGCTCCTGCCAAGCGATTGAGCAGAAATACCAGAATCAGCAAAACCGACGCGGTAGCAAAGGCAATGTTCATGGCGTCGGGAGTGGTTGCCTCGCGGGCCGTCTGGTACAGGTGCAAAGTCAGCGTGCGGCCGCTGCTGAAAATCTGCTGGAAGAAGCCCTTCGGCATTTGGTACGCAAGGCCGGAGGTAAACAGCAAAGCGGCGGATTCACCGACGATTCGGCCCATGGCGAGGATGATCGCCGTCAATACGCCCGGCATGGCGCACGGCAGCACAATGCCGAGAATCACACGCAGCTTGCCCGCGCCGAGCGCAAACGCCCCCTCTTTATAAGAGGACGGCACCGAAATCAAGGATTCCTCCGTGGTGCGCACGATCGTGGGCAGAATGCACAGCGTCATGGTCAGGCAGCCGGCCAGAATCGAAATCTGCAGCCGGAACAGGATGCAGAATACGGTATACCCGAACAGTCCGAACAGAATCGAGGGAATGCCGGAAAGAATCTCGGTGGTAAAACGAATCGCCTTTACGAGTCTGCCCTGCTTTGCGTACTGCGTGAGGTAAATCGCAGAGCAGATGCCGATCGGCGCCGCGATCAGCAGCGTGATCACGACAATGTACATGGTATTGATGATCATGGGCAGAATGCCCTTCAGATTCGCCTTGGTTTCGGAGTACGGGGTGGAAAGGAACTTCCAGCTGACATACCCGAGGCCGTTGACGAGAATATAGCCCAAAATGCCGACAAGCACCACCACGCACAGAAAGGCCGCGCCGTTGATCAGCAGCTTTAAAACAACGTCCACGGGCTTGGCGCGGCGGTTATAAAGGGATTTGCCTTCCATGACAAAATTCGCGTTCGGGGCGTTTTGCTCCAATACTCCGGATTTATTCGGCATGAATCTGCACCCCTTTCTTTGAAATGTAGTTAAACAGCAGGTTGACGATCATGATAAACACAAACAGCACCAAGCCGATGGCGAACAGCGCCTCGCGGTGCAGGCCCGACGCATAGGACATCTCCATCGCGATGCCGGTGGTGAGCAGGCGCACCGTGCCAAGCAAAGTCGGCATGTTGGCCACGTTGCCGGCCACCATGATGACCGCCATCGTTTCGCCGATGGCGCGTCCCACGCCCAGAATCACGCCCGCCAGAATTCCGGACTTTGCCGCGGGCAGCGTTACCTTGAAGATGGTTTCGGTCTGCGTGGCGCCCAGCGCCAGAGACGCCTCGCGGTAGGCGGCCGGCACCGCCCGCAGAGAGGTTTCCGTCACGCTGACGATCGTCGGCAGAATCATGATCGCCAGAATCAGAATCACGGCGAGCAGGCTGTCGCCGATCGTATGCTCCGGGAACATATTCCGAATCACCGGCACGACCACGAGCATTCCGAAAAAGCCGTAGATGACGGACGGAATGCCCGCCAACAGCTCCACGGCGGGGCGCACCAGCATGGCCAGCCGAGGGCTTGCCGTTTCAGACAAAAACACCGCCGTCAGAATTCCGACCGGCACACCGAGCACGATCGCGCCGATCGTACCGACGATCGACGAGAGGATCATCGGCAGAATGCCGAAGATGTCGGACGCGGGCCGCCAGCTCTCCCCGAGCAGGAACTGTGTCAAGCCGATTTGCAGAATCGCCGGCAGACCGGCGGAAATAATGTACACCGTCAGCAAGATCACGGAACCGATGGAAACGCAGGCAAACACCTGAAACACCGATTCCCCCAGCCGCTCCGTGCCCTGCGTGCGCAGCGCCAGAACAGACGATATAAGGCCGCCCAGCAGCGTGCAGAAAAACGGCCATAAAAACTGCAATTCAATCTGGCTGACATTCAGGCTCGTCACCGCAGTCTGAATCGCCCCCGAAGCCGCCATGACCAGCAGCGGAGAAATACCGGACAGCAAAAACAGCAGGCCGGCTGTGACCGGCTTCTTCAGCAGGATCAGCACAAACCCGCCCACCGCACAGAGCAGCCCCAGCACAATGCTGGCCCGCACGGCCAGCGGAATGGTAACAAGGCCGCTCTGCTGCGGGCCCACCACCCAGAAGCCTTTTACAAACGCCAGCTGAATCCCGCTGACGGTATAGGTTAATCCGCGGAACACAAAGGTGATATACGGTAAAAAGAACGATAAAATCATTACCGCTCCCAGCCCGGCGGCGATCCACCGGTATGCCGCGTTGCGCCTTTTTTCCCGCTCCCGGCCCTCCTGGCCGTCCATCGTACGATCCATTTGCACCCTCCTTCGCCCGATACCAAAGCAGCCCGGGGTATCCTTTTAGATACACCGGGTGCTTTTGTTTTCAATCAGGGTCAGTCATTTATTTGATTACCAAACCGGCTTCTTTGATGATCTTCTGTCCTTCGCTCGAAGCGATGAAATCGAACCATGCTTTTACCAGCTCATTGTCGCTGCCTTTTTTGTAGATTTCAATAAAGGGTCTCTGCAGCTTGTAAGTACCGTCTTTTACCGTATCCTCCGAAGGCTTTACATTGTCCACAGTAACCGCCTTGACGGACTCGTTCACGGAATCCAGAGAAATGTAGCCGATCGCCGCAGGGTCACTGCCTACCTTGGAAACCACCTCGCCGGTGGAGGAAAGCTCGGCAGCCAGCTTGGTTTTCTCTTTGATTTTCAGAATGGACTCGAAGCCGTCGCGGGTACCGGAGGTAGCCTCGCGGCCGATGACGGTGATCTTCTGATCCGCACCGCCAACATCCTTCCAGTTGGTGATCTCGCCGGTGTAAATCTTTGCGATCTGCTCGCTGGTCAAGGTGTCAACCTTGTTCTGGGGATTGACCGCAACAGCAATACCGTCGATCGCGATCTGTACGATCTCAAAATCAGCAGGCTTTTCCTCATCCTTCAGGTTGCGGGAAAGATCGCCGATCAGTGCGGTGCCGCTGTTGACTGCCTTTACCGCGTCGCCGGAGCCCGTGCCGCCCTTTTCTACCGTTACCTGGGGATATTTCTCCATAAATCCTTCGCCCAGCGCCTGGCATACCTTCGCCATGGAAGTGGAACCGTTCAGTGTCAGCTTGCCGCTCAGGGACGCGGTGGACTCTGCTGCGGATGCGGTAGACTGTGCGGGTGCGGCGGACGGTGCATCACTTTTTCCTTCAACCGTGGAAGAGCAACCTGTCGCCGCAGTGGCTCCCACCAACAGCATTGCAAGCAACGCCATCATTTTTTGTTTCATATTCCTATTTCCTCCTGATTGTTTTAATTTCTCTTTTGCGCATTCTTATCTTAAAGGACAATTGTTAAATTTAGGTTAAACGCGATTTAGAAGTCGTTAAAAACGAAAAAGAGATTGATTTTGCGTAAAGTTTCTTTTCCTAAAGAATTGATTTTCTTCGGAAATAAGGAAATGTGCCTGCAATTTGTTTTTGATTTTAGAAGGAATTGACAAATAGGCAACTTATGCTTATAATATAAGTTGTTACTTGACAGGAATGACCAATTCTCCGCCGGTCATTCGCAGACGCTTACGATTACTTTCAGAAAAAGGAGTGAGAACATTGTCGAAGCAAGATACCGTGAACGTAGGAATTGGCTTCGCCACGGGGCGAAGGAGCTTTCGGAAGGTTTTGAAAACCAACATACTGAGCTGGCGGGAATGCGGACTGACACAGAACCCGAAATTTAACCTGAATCTGTTTGTGGCATATGACCTGAAATATGCGAATACCAAGGTAACGGACTACACCGGCATTCCTCCGCACCTGCTCGGGGACCTTAACGGAACCTTTTTTCTGGGGAAAACAGCGCAGGCCCGCGAAATCCGCAGCCTGGTGCGCAGCGGCGTTCTGTCGCCGGAAGAGGCGCGCCTCTTCTTCTGCGCAGGCTACGCCGGGCAGCGCAACACCGTCCTTTACTGGGCGATGAAGCAGCGAATGGACTACCTGCTGTTCCTGGACGACGACGAATACCCCATGGCGGTCACCAATACCCGCAACTGGGCCATTTGGAGCGGGCAGCATGTTCTGCTCTCTCACCTGCGGCAGATGATGGACACCGGAGCCGACATCACCCACGGGCACCACTGCGGTTATATTTCACCGATCCCGTCCATCGAATTCAGCAGTTCGCTGACAAAAGAGGATTTTCGGAACTTTATTGAGGCGATCAGCAACGACATCATCAACTGGCAGTCGCTGGAATCGCTGATGCGGCAGGGCGGCGTCCCCTATGCGGATACCGCCATACTGACCGGCGATGAGCCGCAGGAGGTTTTGTCAGTCAATCACTGCAAATTCATTTCCGGCTCGAATTTGTGCATCAATTTAACGGACAGCGCCCGGGTTCATCCTTTCTACAACCCGCCCGGGGCCAGAGGCGAAGACACCTTTTTGAGCACCCTGCTGGAAGACAGCAAAGTGCTTCGCATCCCCTGCTATACCTTCCACGACGGCTTTTCCGCGTACGACCACCTGATGGACGGCGTGCTGCCGATCCGGCTCAAGCCCGTCTGCGCCGACCTGAGCTTTGTGACGGACCGCTTCTGCCGCGCCTGCGTGGGCTGGGTGCGCTACAAGCCCCTGCTGCTCTACCTCACGCAGCGCGAGAACTACGAAAGCAGAATCGAAGAAATGCGCCGCCAGCTGGCGGCCACCCTGCCGAAGCTGGCCGCCTACCTGGGCCGCGAGGAATTTTTGAGCATTGCCGACGAGCTGGAACGCTACCACCAAAACGTAGAGCTTCACGCCCGGCAGTTCCGGCAGACGATTGAAATCTGGCGCAAGCTGGTTTCTTATCTGGAAGCCGAACGAAAAACACAGGGATTCCCCGCTATGGGGAGGGGACTTCCGGCGGACGATCCCCTTCGCAGTGCGCTGTAACAAGCAAAACGCCTCCCTTTGTCCGCCAAACGGCAGGCAGGCCGTATTGGCGGCAAAAGGAGGGCTTCTTCTGGATATTAAAACACCGTCTTTCCGCAGCCGCAGCAGAAAGACGGTGTTTTATTCGGACTTTGCCCTCCAGTAGCTGGAGCCGTCCGCCTTACGGCACAACAGGCCGCAGTCGATCAGCTCTCTCCTGATCAGAAAATAGTCCCCGAACGTATGCGAGGCTTCGCAGATGGCGTTGATCTCCCGCTCGGTATAGCGGCGCCCCGGCTCAAATTTCTGTGCCAGATATTCCAGCACCGCAAACCGAACACTGCTTTTCTGGGGCAGCCGCGTAATTTTTCCCTCGGGATTCAAAAAGGGGGCGATCTTTTTATTCTGTTCCATCGCTTTCCCTCCCCTCGCCCTGCTTTTCGTTCCAAAGCTCCAGCAGAGCCGATATATCCTCTGAAAATTCGCGCGGCGTCTGCGTTTCTTTCTTCTTGATTTCTTCCAGTATTTCAAAAGTGAAGCCGGCGGCTCCGTAACGCTTCCAGGCCGGCGACATGGCCGTTTCGGGGCACAGATTGGTAGCGCACTGAAACGCGAAACGGTTTTTGGCCCCCTGTAAATCCGCGCTCGCGCGAACCCAGCTCTCGTCCGCCCCATCACAGCGGATGCGGTAGATGCCGCCGATCTGCCTGCTGTTCTTGTATTGGTTCTTCATTTCTTTTTTGGATGCTTCCTTCATCTCTTTTCCTCCATCCCCTCGCAATATTCCTGCTCCCGCAGGTTGAATTCTACGGCGGTACAGGATTATTGTAACGCGCCCCGGCTCCGAGCGCAATCAACGCTCCGTAGAGTATGCGCCGAACCGGGGCAAAAAATCAAAAACGGGGCCTCTTTTCCAACCAGAAGAAAAGAGGCCCCGGGAATTATTCGGCTTTCGGTTTGCTTTCGGTTGATAAAATGAGGACATCGTCCAGCCTGCGCTTCGGAACGTAATGCACATCGTTCTCGTCGCGGTAATAGGCGACGCTCTCGCCTTTTTCCACCTCCGTGAGCACGATGGTTTCCTCCGGCTTGCCGACGGCGACGATCAGCATCGGGATCAGGTGAGCGGGAAGGCCAAGCGCTTCCTTTACCGCGTCGGCGGAAAACGCGCCCAAAATGCACCCGCCAAGCCCCATTACCCGGGCGGAGAGTGCGATTGTCTGGCAGACGATCCCCACGTCGCGCACAAACCCCGGGCCAGCCGCGGCGATCTGCGTATCGTGGCAGACCACGATAAACGCGGGCGGGCAATGCCCCTCGTGCGGCAGGTGAATCCCCTTGAGCGCGCCGGCCCACTTGGTGAGCGACTGCACCTTTGCCACCTCACCGGGCTCAAATACCAAACGGTAGCGCAGGGGCTGCATATTCATGGTAGACGGCGCATACCGCGCGCAGTCTACGAGCTCCGTGAGCTCCTCACGGCTGACCCTGCGGCTTTCGTCATAGCCTCGCGTACTGCGGCTGCTCTTCAGCAGATCTTTCCATTCCTTGAACTCCATGAGTGGTTCTCTCCTTTACCGGTTTCTGCTTCGGCCCGCAGGCAGGTGTGAACTCCCTAAAAAGCGGGCAGAATAGAGATTGCTTGCCATCCATGCCGCAGGCGCAAAACGCGTTTTGCGGCATCTTTGATTCACTGCGTTTATCATACCACATTTTTTCCTTTTCGCCATAGGAAAAATTGAAATTTGGCGCGGCGCATGGTATACTGTCAAGGTGTTTTCAACATTATAATCCATTCAAATTGAAAAGTGCGGATGTCTTTCCCCCTCCGCAAGCGGAGGAAGAGATTGCCGTGCATGTATCATAAATTTATTTTTTATATTGGATAGACGGAGGAACCTGACTTGAGTGACTATCGATCTTTGATTCAAAAGCGAAGAACCTTTGCGATTATATCGCACCCTGACGCCGGCAAGACGACGCTGACCGAAAAATTCCTTCTGTACGGCGGAGCAATTGCGCTGGCCGGCTCGGTAAAGGGGAAAAAGAACTCCCGGCACGCGGTTTCCGACTGGATGGAAATCGAAAAGCAGAGAGGAATTTCGGTTACCTCCTCCGTTCTGCAGTTTCAGTACGAGGGCTACTGCATCAATATTCTGGACACTCCCGGGCATCAGGACTTTTCGGAGGACACGTACCGCACACTGATGGCGGCGGACTCGGCCGTGATGGTAATCGACGCCTCGAAGGGCGTTGAGGCGCAGACGAGAAAGCTGTTCAAGGTCTGCCTGCTGCGCGACATCCCGATCTTCACGTTCATCAACAAGATGGACCGCGAGGCGCGCAACCCCTTTGACCTGCTGGAGGAAATCGAGCAGGAGCTGGGCATCAAAACATACCCGATGAACTGGCCGATCGGCTGCGGCAAGGAATTCAAGGGCGTATACGACAGAAACAGCAGCCAGATCATCTCGTTCCGCGGCGACAGCGGCAAGCACGAGGCCGAAGCCACCGTGTCGGGCCTAGACGACCCCGGCCTGAAGGAGCTGATCGGGCCGTATCTGCACGAGCAGCTCTGCGACGACATTGAGCTGCTCGACGGCGCGGGCTACGAATTCGATATGGACGCCGTGCGCCACGGGCGGCTTTCCCCCGTGTTCTTTGGCTCCGCCCTGACCAACTTCGGCGTGGAGCCGTTTCTGGAGGAATTCCTGCACATGACGAGCTCGCCTCTGCCGCGCAAAACCACCGACGGCGAGGTAGACCCCTTTGACCCGGATTTTTCTGCCTTTGTGTTTAAAATACAGGCCAACATGAACAAGGCCCACCGCGACAGAATCGCGTTTCTGCGCATCTGCTCGGGTAAATTCGAGAAGAACATGGAGGTTCTGCACCAGCAGGAGGGCAAAAAGATCAAGCTGTCGCAGCCCCAGCAGATCATGGCGCAGGAGCGCGAGATCATTGAGGAAGCCTACGCCGGCGACATCATCGGCGTGTTCGACCCGGGCATTTTCTCCATTGGCGATACACTGTGCGCGCCCGGCAAGAAAATCCTGTTTGAGGGCATCCCTACCTTTGCGCCGGAGCATTTTGCCCGCGTGCGCCAGATGGACACCATGAAGCGCAAGCAGTTCGTCAAGGGCATGTCGCAGATCGCGCAGGAGGGCGCCATTCAGATCTTTCAGGAGCTTGCGGGCGGCATGGAGGAAGTGATTGTGGGCGTCGTCGGCGTTCTGCAGTTCGATGTGCTGGAATACCGTTTAAAGCACGAATACAATGTGGATATCCGCCTGGAAGCTCTGCCGTATCAGTATATCCGCTGGATTTCCAACGATACCGTCGACCCCAAGGCGCTGACGGTGACCTCCGACACGAAAAAAATTCAGGATCTCAAGGGGCATCACCTGCTGCTGTTCACCAGCGAGTGGAACATCCGCTGGGCGCTCGAGCGCAACGAGGGCCTGGAGCTGACCGATTTCAGCCGCGGATAAGGCTTTTGCAATTTGAAAAGATTCCAATAAACTGCCGGTGATTTTTAAATTTTCGTGCGGAATCAAAGCAGCCGATTATCCAAACACACCGCCCCGGTTCCCTGCTGATCAGGGAGAAACCGGGGCGGTGTGTTTGTATTTTTATGCGGCCAGCTTGGCGGCCTGAGCCAGAGCGGCTTTTCGGCTGCGTTTGGTAACCCCTAAAAACAGCAGGAGCAGCGCCGTGGTGGCAAGATCGGCCACCGCCTGCGTGTACAGGATTCCCGTTACCCCAAACAGGCGGTCAAACAGGAACAGCAGCGGCAGAAACGCCAGCCCCTGCCGGAAGATGCTGAACAAAAAGCCAGACTTGCTGTACCGAATGCAGAGCAGGTACACCGTCGCCATGGACTGAAAGCCATAGGTAAAAAACAGCAGACTGCCCGCGATCAGCGCCTGAACGCCCACGGCGATCACTTCGGCGTCTCCGGAAAAAGCGGAGACAATTCCGCCGGAAAAACCGATCTGCACGGCGGCGATCGCAAAACCGCCCAGCATGCCCCACAGATATGCCGTTTTGGTCGCCTGCCGGATGCGTTCGGGCCGGCCCGCACCATAGCAATAGGAAATAAAGGTCTGGTAGCCCCTGGAGAAACCCGTTACCGCCAGCGTTGTCATGCCGATCACCCGGTTGGCAATTCCGAGCCCCGCCACCACCGCGTCGCCATACGGTGCGGCGGCAATATTCGCGGCCGTCATCGAAATACTTTGAAACAGACTGATGCACAGAAGCGGCACGCCGATTTTCAGCACCGGCTCCACAATCCACCACTGAAAGCGCACCTTGCGGAAGTCGAGCTTTAAATAGCTTTTGCCGCGCAGGTAATACTGTGCCAGAATGCAGAACGCGGTAAACTGCGCCACCGCCGCCGAAGCCGCAGCCCCGCGGATTCCCCAGCCGAAGCCAAACAGAAAAATCGGCGTGAGCGCCACGTTCAGCACCGCGCCGGTCATCTGGGAGATCATGCTCAGCGACGCGTTACCCTCGGCCCGCACCAGATTATTCATGCACACGGAGGGGATGTGGAATAAAAACGAAATCACCAGAATCTGACCGTACTCCACCGCGAGCGGCAGAACCCCGGGGGACGCGCCCATAGAAACGAGCAGCGCCGGCATAACCGGCAGCAGCAGCTGGGTCATAACACTGAAAAGAACACAGTAAAACGCGGTGGAAGCCAGAACGGTTTCCGCCTTCTCCTTTTCCCCCGCACCCAAAAGCTCCGCCATATAGGCCGCCCCGCCGTTGCCGAACAAAAGCCCGATGCCCGGCATAATCAGGATCAGCGGATACACAATGGAGATGGCCCCCATCGCCTGCGTCCCCATCTTCGCCACAAAAAAGCTGACAGCCAGCTGATAAAAGCCCGTTACGGAAAGCCCGATGATCGTCGGCAGCCCCAAATAAGCCAGCGCTTTGCTGATCGGCGCGCTCTCCATGATTTCCAGTCTCCGATTCATTTCCTGTCCTTTCAAGCAATTGACAATCAGCGCGGCTGCGCATGGAACACGCAGCGGATTCCCCGGGTGTGCGGCAGCGCAAAGCACTGATTGCAGCTGGTGCACCGTGCCCGTTCCCCCGAAAGCAGGCGGGGGATCAGGTCGCCCTGGCAGATCAGCGGCCGGCTGAGCGAAACCATCGGGATGCCGGCGTCGATCACCCTGGCAATATCCTGCAGCGAGCGCACCCCGCCGACCAAAATCAGCGGCATGTTGAGCTGTTGCTGCATCCGCGCCGCCCTCTCCAGATAGTATGTCCGCTCGTTTGCGCTTTTCTTCGTGAAATCACAGCCCGAAAGCTCCGCGGCGGCAACGCCGAGCGATTCCATCTGCTGCAGATAATACAGCAGATCCTCCTCATACTGGCGGTCGTTCGCCAAAACGTTGCTGTTGATCTTCACGAGAATCGGGAAGCTCTCGGAGGTGGCGCGCCGCACCGCACCGATGACCTCCGCGCAGAAGCGGAAGCGATTTTCGGCGGAGCCGCCGTATTCGTCGGTTCTGTTGTTGCTCATCGGCGTTAAAAACTCACTGAGCAGGTAATCGTGCGCCATATGAATCTGCACGCCGTCGAACCCCGCCTGGTACGCGCGGGACGCCCCCTCGGCAAAAGATTCGCGGATTTCATCCATTTCTTCCCTTGTCAGCGCGCGCGCACGGCGGCCCTTGGAATACACCCGCTCCGACGGGGCCACGGGCTCCTCCACATCCGCATTGCCGCCCGCGTGGTTCAGCTGCGCGACGATGCAGCCCTCCTCCATGTGAACCGCATCCGTCATCCGCCGCATTCCGGGCAGAAAGCGCCCTTCGTAGATGCCGTTCTGCGAGGGGGAGGCTTGTCCCTGCGGGTGCACATAAAAATGCCCGGTGATGATCATGCCCACCTCATGCGACGCGAGCGTGCGCATGATTTGCAGCTGGCGTTCGCTCACGGTGCCGTCCTCATTCTCCACGCCGTCGCGCGTGGCGGAACGCACCAGATGATTGCGCAGCTGTAAATTGCCCAGCCACATGGGCTCAAACGCCTCGGAGTAGCCCATGCTCTTGGCGATCATTTCATAGGTGGGCAGCTCCGCCTGATAACGCTTGCCCAGGCGAACCACCTCAAACAAAAGCTCGTTGATTTCGGACGGGCCGCCCTTCTGCAAATCCCTCTGCATGGAGGTGGTGCTGTCCGGCGCGGCACGGTCCAGAATCTCGAGATTTTCCTGAACCACATCGGTGGAAAACGGAATTCCCATCGCCTGCGCCAGCTGGCCAATCTCCCCCACCAGGCTGGCGAACACCGCCCTCTTTCTGGGATTTTCGCGGATCTCACCCATGGTATTCTGAAAGAATACGCCCGCGGCCGCCATAGGCGAAACGCACGAAAATTTCTGAAACGCATCGCGGATGATATTCGTGGATACGATCACGTCGATCCCGCTCTCGCGCAGATCGCGTTCGATGTCATAAAAAATTTCGGGGCAGCTCGAATCGCGGTTGCCGTACACCATACGGAACAACGGGCCCTTCTGCGTGATTTCGCCGGGAGCCGAGATATAGGACACGATGTAAACACAGCCGTCCGCCACCGTAAGGCCCGGCATGCGCACCGCCAGCTTTCCGCCGGTTCCGTACACGTTCAGGATCGGTATAATCATGGTGTCGGGCCGTGCGACACGGCGCAGGAATGGGCAGACCTCCTCCATTGAATACCCTTTGACACATATAAAAATCACATCGGGGCTGCCCTCGTAGCTCTCCATGTCGAAAGCCTGCGCGTCTTCAATGTGCAGCCGTCCGCGCAGCTCAGAATCGACTGTCAAGCCGTTCTGGCGGATCGCCTCCAGATGGCTGCCCCTGGCGATGAAAGAAACCTCCTTGCCGCTTGCGGCCAGAAATCCGCCGATCGCGCCCCCCGTTCCCCCTGTTCCTACAATCAAGTACTTCATGAGAATCCCTCCGGTGATAAAATGACGCCGGCCCCAACGAGCCGGATTTTCAGCGATTTTCCTTATCATAATCATAGCATCTTTTCCGGCTCTTTGCAAAGCGCTCCGCAAGCACCGGATGAAACCGATTGCCTCTTCCCTGCCGGCAGCGGAAAAGAGACAGTTATTTTCCACTTTTCCATCTTGAATTGGGCTCATTCTCAGGCTCAGATACTGCTCCGGAAAAAGAGCGGGACGGGATAATCCCGCCCCGCTCTGGTCTGATTTGCTATTTGTGCGCATTTACGCTTTGGTATTTCTGGCCGGTGCAGAAGAGGTAGATCGAAGCTGAAACTGAGACACCAGCGATTTCATCATCTGGGCCTGGCTGGAAAGCTCCTCGCTCGCCGCCGCACTTTCTTCCGCCGTGGCGGAGTTGGTCTGCACCACTGCGGAAATCTGATCCATTACCGTCGTCAGATGGTCCACCGCGGTGGACTGCTCCTCGGTCACTTCCGCGATCTCGCGGTGCTCCCTCTGCGTTTCCGCCATGCTCTTCGTCACGGCCTGCAAAGCATCCAGCGCTTCACCCACCATTCTGGAGCCTTCCGAAACCGCGCTCAGGGAATCCGTAATCAAAGCGGACGTGCTCTTCGCGGATTCCGCGCTCTTCGACGCAAGGTTGCGAACCTCGTCCGCAACAACGGCAAAGCCTTTGCCGGCTTCTCCCGCACGGGAGGCCTCCACGGCGGCGTTGAGCGCCAGAATATTCGTCTGGAACGCGATATCTTCAATCGCCTTTACAATGTTGCTGATCTGAGAGGAGGTCTGCTCAATGCGCTTCATGGCCTGCACCATGCTCTGCATCTTGTCGTTGCACTGACCGACCTCGTCCATCGTCTGGGTTGCCCACTCACCGGCCTGCACCGCATTCAGGGCATTTTCCTTCACCTTGTCGGACAAATGGTGGATTGCCGCGGCCAGCTCCTCAATGGAAGCCGTCTGCTCCGAAGCACCCTGCGCCAAATTCTGCGCCCCGTAAGACACCTGCTCGGATTCGTTGGACACCATGTTGGCAGATTGATTGATCTGGCTCAACGTATCATTCAAAGAAAGCACAATTTTCTCAAAATGGTCGGACAGCGGCTTGAAATCTCCTCGGTATGCATCCTTCGCCTGAGATCTCACATTGAAATTCGAGCGCGAAAGGCCCTCCAGCAGCGAAACGAGATCCGAAATAATGGCCCGCAGATTCAGGACAATCACTTCTGTTGCGTCGGCCAAGCGTCTCGTTTCATCCTTGGTATGTATCTGCGGCACAGGAGACTTTAAGTCGCCCTCCGACAACGCATACAGGCGATCCGCGCAAACCGAAATTGGTTTCGCGATTTTGCCTCCAATCCAAAAGGAAACCACAACACCTACCAGACAGTACACCAAAGTCAAAATAGTGATCCAAAAAATTTCGTCGGCTCCGGATTTGATTAGCAAAGTACTGATGGTACCAAAAGACACACTTAGTAAGACGATGATTGCCAATAAAATTGAGGCGATTCTAAAACGAATGCTTTTCATCATAAACCAACTCCCTTAACCTGATGTTGTGGGGGAAAACCTCCATATGTAATTTGTTCCGGTTATCCTTGATATAGGCTCTCATGCACAAGTCGACAAAAAGGATAGAAAAAAACAGAACTTCATTTAATAATTTCGTCTCTATTGTA
>OBWS01000599.1_pt1 | contig 19832 bp, 15 predicted proteins | sample 1495291 | NCBI WGS metagenome assembly OBWS01 (sample SAMEA2580090, study PRJEB22360) | human gut metagenome | biome: human gut; feature: human-associated habitat; material: faeces | place: Denmark | collected 2008/2010 | reverse complement strand
CAGCGCTATTTCACTACCGTGCAACCGGGATCATCCCCGCATATGCGGGGAACACCCACGACAGCGCTATTTCACTACCGTGCAACCGGGATCATCCCCGCATATGCGGGGAACACGTGCGTAATCCGTGTTGCTGGTGCTAGTCGCTGGGATCATCCCCGCATATGCGGGGAACACCGCAAATGGCTGATTCAGGATACCCCATCGGGGGGATCATCCCCGCATATGCGGGGAACACTCACCACTTCTACTCCTAAGTTCGCGCTACGCGGGATCATCCCCGCATATGCGGGGAACACTCGCGCCGTTGTCTTCGGTGACGACTTTAACGGGGATCATCCCCGCATATGCGGGGAACACTCTGCTTGTGTGGTGGTTGCGTCGGGTGACACGGGATCATCCCCGCATATGCGGGGAACACGTGTAGACGCTTGCGGCGTATCCGTCTACGGTGGGATCATCCCCGCATATGCGGGGAACACACCGGTGCAGGAGCGGCCAATGTCACTGCAAAGGGATCATCCCCGCATATGCGGGGAACACATTCAAAATAACTTCCACCGGCTGACTGGATGGGGATCATCCCCGCATATGCGGGGAACACAGGCAAGCCGAGTCCGTTCGGCAATGGTTGACGGGATCATCCCCGCATATGCGGGGAACACCGACGTTGACCTTGTATGTGCGTGGGGTAATGGGGATCATCCCCGCATATGCGGGGAACACCAGGTCATGGATGATTACGGGACAATGGTTATGGGATCATCCCCGCATATGCGGGGAACACTCGTGGCGAGACTCTACCAACACTCTCGCATTGGGATCATCCCCGCATATGCGGGGAACACGGTCCTCGCAATGGCATACGAACGAGGTCGAACGGATCATCCCCGCATATGCGGGGAACACGCGGAACGTGACCGGCTGGTCGAGTTTCAACCGGGATCATCCCCGCATATGCGGGGAACACGTAGGGGTAGTGCGGCAGCGGGATGACCACGGGGGATCATCCCCGCATATGCGGGGAACACCCATCGGACATTGGCTTGGCGAGCTCTGCAATGGGATCATCCCCGCATATGCGGGGAACACCGTTGCATTGCTGCCTCCTCTTGTTTTCTATGGGGATCATCCCCGCATATGCGGGGAACACTGTGGCCGTCGGACCGTGGCCTGAGCTCGAACGGGATCATCCCCGCATATGCGGGGAACACGAATTGCAGACCGGTGGGTCGGTCGAGGTGACGGGATCATCCCCGCATATGCGGGGAACACTCAGAGTCGAAGGACAAGGCTCCATGCTGCCCGGGATCATCCCCGCATATGCGGGGAACACCGAATCGGGGAAGGGGCAGAAACCGGTCGGACAGGGATCATCCCCGCATATGCGGGGAACACACGCTCTCCGGCATGGGGCCAGCATTCGAGACGGGATCATCCCCGCATATGCGGGGAACACTGGTGAGAAAACCCACACGTGATACCGAGCGGAGGATCATCCCCGCATATGCGGGGAACACTATTCGCGGTGGGTGCCGTCGGTGGCGAATTCGGGATCATCCCCGCATATGCGGGGAACACATCGTCAGAGAGGGAAAGCACCACGGGCTCGCGGGATCATCCCCGCATATGCGGGGAACACTATGCGGTCGAATACAAAGGGAAACCGTTCGGCGGGATCATCCCCGCATATGCGGGGAACACCCGGAACGGTCGAACCGGATGCGCTGGGTTTGGGGGATCATCCCCGCATATGCGGGGAACACGTGTGAGGCGTTGTGCCAAATCGTCGATTCGGGGGATCATCCCCGCATATGCGGGGAACACTGATGGAAAGTCTGCAACCGCTGCATGACGCGGGGATCATCCCCGCATATGCGGGGAACACGTATCGGTGAAAGTGTGCGGCCCGCGTGTATTGCGCGGGCCGGGATCATCCCCGCATATGCGGGGAACACATCGGTGAAATTGTCGTAGATGCCGTCGATTCGGGATCATCCCCGCATATGCGGGGAACACATTTTTCGGCAACATCGTGTGTATTGCGCGTCGGGATCATCCCCGCATATGCGGGGAACACCGTTTCCACCAAAAGACGCCGTTCATACTTGAAGGATCATCCCCGCATATGCGGGGAACACGCCGTGCGCGGGGTCGATGTTGGCGAAATTGTAGGATCATCCCCGCATATGCGGGGAACACACTAAGAGATTATAGCAATTTCGTGGTTTCTAAATTCATGTCATTCGTTTTTCATTTAGTTTGAATACTTCTTCGCCTGCCGATACTTACTGGCATTACTCCATCCACGGTGAAGAGCACTACCAAACGACACTTCCTTTGGACCAGAAGGACGTTTTACAAGCTCCAAGCCTTCACAGTCTGTCGGAGACCACTCAGCTCCATGCACTTTAAAAGCAAGATGCTGCTCATTTCGAGCCGAATAAACCATAATGGCACGACCGTTCTTTGAGAGTTCAACGATTCGCTCCCACAGTTTTTCACGAACACGTGCATCCAAATGCCCCACAAACACGCCTGGCGATATTTCCAATAGCCATCGAGTAAGGTCACCGCGTAAACCCACCGGGCATGCCGTTAATACAATAACTACCATTCCTCATATCCCCACTCATCATCGGCATAGGATTTTCCTGCAGATACTTCTCCCAGCCGTTCATCCCACAGTCCGACATGATCCCCAACGCTCTGAACATCATCGGAGGAAGATTCTCCCAATAACGTGCGAATGTCTTTCACCATTCGTTTCAGCAAACTAAGATCGTATATTGCATCGCGAACGTTATGCCGTACTGCCGATCCAATATCCTCTGGCTGAGTTGCCGCCGTTTCGAACGCAACCGGAATCGACAATTCAGCCTTATAAAGATCGGCTATATCGTAGACGAACGACCGCTCATGACCTACATGTACGAAACCTAACCCCGGAGAGCAACCTAGCGCCACTATTGCGGCATGCGCCAGACCATACAGACATGTATGGGCAGCAGACAAGGCTTTGTTAATCTCCGAGCCAGCCATGAAATCATCATGATCATACGTTCTTTTGTCCCACTCCACTCCGGTACGAGCGGAACACTCACGGTACACCCGCCGTATACGCGCTCCCTCGCGACCCCGAAGTTGCTGCATGGTCAGGCCACTCACATCTTCGCCTGGGAAACGCATTTGGTACATCTGGCGCGCAACATTCAATCTCTTCCTCGTGTTAGACACGAGAGCCGCCTGTCTTTGCAGCAGTACAGAAGAATGCGTCAATGGTTTGCCGAAGGCATACATACGAACGCCACGCTCCCCTACCCAAATCACAGTCGCGCCGTTCTCCCCTATGACCGTCATCGCCTGATGTGTCACGCGCGTTCCAGGCCCCAGCATCAACACGCTCAGCGTCGCTGCAGGAATGTGGGTAACGCCGGTACTATCCGTTGCGGTAATGGCATTGTCATCACGCCCGATGGTACAATGTTCGAAATACGCAAACGACAGACGGTCTTCCGCACGGACAAGTTCACTAATCTCCGGTGGCGGAGTACCCATGTGAGAGTGCCCGTTTTTCCTCGGCTGACGCTCCGCCGCCTCAATATAATCGTCTGTAAGCTTGTCGCCATCTGTCGTTTGCGCATTCATCATTCGCCCTTAATTGTTCAGATCCGGAGCAATTGTCAACAATCCACATCCGAAACCTTTCGCCCTTCCTATGCCTTGGCAAAGAGTCTTGCAGAACAGTTCCGCATCGGTGACCTCCAAGCATCCTTCAAAAACCACTGTGACCAAAGTAACGGTTGCATCAGCACGTTTGAAGTTCTCCTTATGGCGTTCCCTCACCACCACGTCAGGTCGATCATTCTGGTCGCACAGAATGGCGAAACCATGGGACGCCGAACGATCGATCAGCCACTGCAACTGCTGATCAACGGTAACGTGGCCTTGCACCTTGCCAACGATTCCGCCGTTCCTGCGCCTCCGCCCCCTATCTTCTTTTGCCTTTCGGACTGGATTCGCGCGAAGTTTGAAATGCCACCGTTGTCCTTTAGCGATACGCTCAAGCAACGGCTCATAATTCTTCGTTTCCCACTCCGCATGCATCGGCCAACCAGCCTGTTCGACGATATGCATGAAGTCAGGTTTCTCCGGACTCACCACATAGAGCCAAACACCGTTATCGGCCACAGACGTGTCCAGCCTCCACAGGATACGTCCTTCATCGTTGTTTCGAACTACATTGGGAGGGAATGCGCATTCCACTGCCGCATGCAGCTTATATGGCGAACTAATAAGCTGCCGAGCCCCGTAACGCGCCTTGTTCAAGGCTATTCTCGAGATAAACATCGTTCTTTCCTACCTAGATGAAGTTCATCGGATCCGATTCACCGGTAGATTCAAAGGAAGGAGGCCGAGTATCGTCCTTCTCGCCTTCATCCACGGGCTTATCCGGGTTAGGAATGCGGTAATGATGCACCGCACGATTCGCATAGCGTCGCCCCTCCCGGCTGAAACTTAGCGGCAAATCCGATTGCGTCGTTACGTTTTCGACTTCTTCAGCATCGCAGACGATTTCCAAATCCGGATACTTGTAACGTCTCCGATACCATTCCGAAGCGTGCCACACCTCGGAATTCAGAGCCTGGCGAATATCTTCATACTCATCGTGGATGCCCAACGACAACGGATAATTCGGCGGGCACGAACGCCTACCTAGATAAAGCGGCCATTTCGGCGAATGAATCGCATTATCCAACGTTTCCAACACCGAATGATCAGCACCCAGCGCGACCAGAAAACAGGCGTCCGCCAGATAATACCGATAAGTCGGCGACATCTCCTTATCGAACTTCCTGGAATTACGTTTCCTTGTCAGGGATTTTTCGGTCTGAAAATCACGGATTACCCTACCGCGTTGCTCGACACGCACACCAAACGATATACCTAGTAAATCCTCGATGGAATCCTCCCGGGTACGTCCCTGCGCCGAAGCCAGCATGCCGATCACACCGCTTTTGGTTGGCTCGTTACGAGTCTCACGCCGAACGAATCGCGAAGAATCGCCCCATGACTGCAATGGTCCGGCCAATTGCAATAATAGAACGCTCATTTCAACTCCTTCCGAGCATCACGCGGAATACGCGGCGCTCAGCGTTTCTCGCAAGCTCTGCTCAAGCTCCGGCAGCGTAACCTGTTCACTCCATTCATCCAGACTGGGCACAGAACCACCGGACACAACATGCCAAGCCTTCACCGGTTCCTCGCCGTAGTTGATACGAATCTCGTTCAACCTGTCGCCCAGTCGTTCGATGCCTTGTCTGGAGACCGAAATCCCATCCTTCCTCTTGATGGGATTCTCAAAGGCGTCAGCTGCGCTAATCGGCTGTGAATCGCGAAGCACGATCACAATATCCTCAGGAAGTGTGTGGTTGGCGAACGTATTCTGCTTGCCGGAGGGCATAGACTTGACAAAGGCTTCCACGAAGGCGGAAACTCCTTCCACCATTGCATCAGCATCCTGCAGCTGATCCCTCAACGCATCAACGTTCAACGTCGCGTACCGATACAAGGTCGAGGAGTTGAAACCAACAGTATCGATCATGGCAGCACCGGCATTGTCGTCCGATGCACAATCATCAACAGCAGTGAAGTAATCATATTCAGGCGTAATCTGATCGATGGAGAACGCATGGGCAACCTGAGCCGAGGCATCCGTATTCAAATCTGGAGCATCAGCCAGCATGCGGCCAAAGCAAGCGATATCGATAGCCTGCTTACCATGGAACACTGCAGCCACCTCCTTCTTCAACTTCGAGGGATCCTTCCCCTCATCGAATGCGGCAATCGCGATATCAGCCAGCTGTTCAACTTCACGGTTAGCGATGAAAATCAAATACTCTGTAGCAGCTGACCCCTTGTCTGCTCCAGCGCGATCGGATGCCTTAACCTTGACGCCCGTAGCAGTCAGCACTTTCTCTGCCAAATTATTGGCTTCTTCAGCCAAATCCAGCCTTTTCTCAGCAATAGCATTACTGATCAGCGCCACCGCGCTCTTAGTACGCTTCCCCATCTTGCTGCTGTCCAGCTTGCTACCGAACATCTCGCGCATGGCACGCTTCCAAGACTGACTGGACACACGAGCTCTCAGCGCTCCACCAACGTATGCGGTTTTCGGGCTACCGGTATCATCTCGGTTGATATTGCTCGGCGGCACCTGCTGAAGGCAATGGATATCTACGAACATGATTTTTCTCCTAATCGGTTTATTGTGAAGATGTTTTTGAAAATGAATGATGATTACTTGTCGGCCTTTTGACCACTTTGCGCTGACGGGAACTTGGAGTAGTAATCCCTGCCCCATCGTTGGAACACGGACCCACGGCTATCAGAGAACTGCAACAAATACAGATCGCTAGCCAAGGAACCATAATCAACCTGAATATCAGTGTTGCGCATCAGCATGATAAGAGCGCGCATACTGCGAACGATTCCGTTGAAATCGGGTGCATTCTCCGCGACTCTCAATCGTCGCAGAATACCTTTCGCACTGTCCGTATCAGGTTCAATCCTTCTGCACGCACGCCCAAAAGTCATACGTAGGCTTGGATCGCTCTGAAACTTTTGCGCGACTCCCTGTTTTTTCGAACGCTGATGCACTGCATATAACCCCAGCGCAGCTCTGATTGCGTTGCTCTGGCGCTCGAATTCAGGTGAATTATCCGCTGGCTCATCAAGCTCGGTCGGCCAATTCGAAAACAGTTCGTCGCCAATCAGCATCCAAGACGGGGATGCCCCATCCAGGTCCCTGTGCAATCTCGAGAGCCTAGCCCTACCCCTCGCGTTGCTGCCGCTGCCTGAGACATAATCACGCTGCACGTCATAAACCAGACTGGCAGCATATTTCCCAACAGCTTTCACCTTATCGTATCTTGATAACGACGCCATAGTCATTTCCTCCTTTGGTCAAGTGCGGTCAAAACCCTAGTCTGAGATACGACCAAGTTCCTTGTTCAGCGATCCGCGGAACAACAATTGTGCAAGAGGGGCGCTCATTACGCCGAACCTTCCGGATTCGTGTTCTTCGAAAACCGGCACTGGCGACTGACTCAGGTAATCCCGTCCCATCATCAGCAACATCCGATGGACTTCATCCAACCACGCATTGGAGTACGCCACGGGATTTTGAGACTCATCGAAGTTTGCCAATCTGTCACGGAAAAGCATGTCAAGATCCGCATATGCACTTTCACGAATCTGGTCAGCTATCTCTTGGGTTTTCCCACTATGTTCGCCTGCCGCCGACCGCAGATTTCGGACAAACGTAGTCAAAACCGTCACGGCCTTGTCCGTGCGCTTAACCACATCCACCACTGCAGCAATACCTGCATAATCATGTCGGAACATCATCATGCTTAGAGACAGATTGTCATCGATACCGGTTTCAAAAAAACTGCTTTGCGTACCGTAGGTCATGCCCTGAGCATGAATCGTCACCATATTCAGCACATGCTCTTCCGAGCCAAGCACCTCAGTACGAATTTCTTCCAGCCATCTGATGATTCCAGGACGGAAATCGCCATCATCCCCCACACACAGGATAGGTTCCAAGCCGCGCCACAACGCTTTGCTTGCATCATGGGTAACGGGCATATGCGGAGGAGTGGGAAGCCCCAGCTTCTTCTGCTGCGGAATGCTCCTCCTCCATGCAGTCATCTTTTCAAAACCATCGGTGTTGTATAGGGTTACGGCATCCCCATAACAGTTCACGACACCGATAACCCTTGTGCGCTCTTCATTCGGTACCAATCGAATACGACGCGACTGCCAAGTCATTGCCTGAACAGGACCGGCAAAGCTGCTTTGATCATCCATGTCCGCAGAAGGAACCTCGTCCTTCTCCCATACCGGAATATCGTTCACATTGCCAAACAAACGATAATATTCCAAGTCATAGCGGTCGTCATACAGGACCCAATTGAGCATCAACGTCTCGAAGAGGTTCGCCCCCTCCGCATACACACCGCCGATACCGCCAAGCCAACCGGTACCCAGGAAGCCCTTGAGAGGGTATATCTTCCCCTTATTAATATGGGTGTTTCCCTTCACCGGAGTCTTAATGCCCGCCGTATCAAACGACTGCAAAAACACCAGCCACCGTGCAGCCTCCGGCAGAGAAAGCGTGTCCGTAGTCCCCAAGCCACGCATCGCAAACAGATATTTTTCGGGCTTAGGCATGTCCGCAATCATTTCGGAAACGGGATCATATTCTTTCTGCCCAACATATTCCAGTTCAGGAACCTGGAAGAAAGGCCTGTCCCCGAACAGGAAGAATCTATCTTTCCATTCGTTGAAATAGCCATCCAAGATATCCATATCGAAGTGCCCCGCGAGGAACACATCCGCCCACATATCCCGCATCTGTTCCTCGCTGGGATCTTCAACGCAATATGCGCGATACAGGATGCCAAGTGCTAACCGAAGCATAGTCATCGCCTGCTGAGGAATATCGCCTCGTATTCCCTTAATCTTCTGAGCATCCTCAAAAAGCTGCCGGAGCGACACTTCATCAGGATGCCCATCTACATAGGAAACCGGAATCCACCTATCATCGAGCAATGAGAAGTTTCCGTCCATTCCCCCGTCTCCTTTACATATCAGCCTTGATCGCAGGTTCTTTTTAGAGCATATACTCAGAATCTACAAATGTCAACATAAAAGATTTCGTTTTTGTATTTTCCAAAGATGCAACGAGAAAGCACAAAATAGGCAATCCCGTTGATCCAACCCCGCAGATGCGGGGAACACTACGAATCCCAAGTCTTTTATGGGATCATCCCCAAATGAGGACATTTCAATTATCCTCTTTCTTCGCATATGTCAATCCACCACCACGCGAATACGAAATCGTATACCCGCACAACTCATCTGAGGACAAGTGCTTTTCCACATCCTCATGAAGGAACAAAGCAAGCTTTCCCGCAAGCCAAGGCGATTCCTGCCAATACACAGCCTCAGTCTCGCAGCCTTTCTCCAGAGCAGCAATCAACGTATCAATTCGCCCGTGCGCACACAACGCCACAGGCAATCTCACGGAGCATTGTGCTGCAACCTTAGCCACATCATCACAAGGAACTGTATCGACAGGAATAACTGCTCCTCGTTCTATGCCGTTACGCTTATCACCGATCCAAGGCAGCAAACACGCCTCACCATCACGCTTGCAGAGCAATATCACTTCCACAGTATCCTGCGTATCTCTTACGGCACGTTGTCCCTTGTCATCATCAGCCTCATCGATCTGAGGAGAAAACCAGTCCACCAGCGAGCGTTTCCGATTCATGACAGCTACCGATTGAATGAGATAGCTGTGAGCATCTGCTCTCTTCTTCTCCTGCTTGTTCACTCGCTCCTCGCAGCCTTTGTCATATTGCATATTCCACGCCGTAGGCACGAGACTCCGAGCGTCATCGCCGTATGCATTCCTTACGGTACGAGCTATGTCCTTCGGCAAACATTGCGTGCAGAAAGCGGAAGAACCAGTCAATTCTAGAACCGCAAGCGATTCCATCAGAGAAGCCACGTCATATACCGCATCCACCCCCTTAGCGAACTCGGGACCATTGTCATTCCAGAATGCAATGCCTCGGATATAGCACGCCGCTCCCCGCAAGAGACTTGGACGGTCGAACTCGTTGTCACCACGCCTGTGACGATGTACCCTTCCAAGACGCTGCATAATTAAATCAACCGGCGCGATATCCGTCACCAGCGCGTCGAAATCAATATCCAACGACTGTTCCAGCACTTGTGTCCCAACTACGATCATGCGCTGAGGACGCCCGCCATTCCCCACAGTGCTATCCGGCCCTAGCAGCTGACGCAGTTCGGCTTCATTGGACATACGGTCAATATCCATGAACCGCGAATGCGTCAGCTTCACATACTCACTACCGAAATAATCACCTAGCAGTTTCGCCGCATGTTGCGCCCTACCGACCGTATCGCAAATCACTCCCACACAACCGCCATTTTCAAGCAGACGATCAAGTAAGCTAATCAGCGCTTCATCGCTGTCATCAACGATCTGGCAACGCACGTTCATTGATCTGCCAGAGGGTTTCACATCCATGTGTTTGATTTCAGTATCAGAAGTATATGTCAACACCGGATACGCAGACGAGACATTGCGGGCAGATGAATTTTCCTTTTCTTGAACCAATTTAGGTGCGTTGACGCATACCTTCTCAGTCTTCGCCGCAAGCTGCCTTCTTTTGAGTTCCCGAATTCCTCCATGCTTTGCTTCCGACGGAAGCTCAAGCTTGCTGTTCTTCCATCCTTTCAAGTATGCCTCCGCCATTTCCTCACGCTGGCTCTCCGGCAATGTTGCAGATAACAAAATGACCGGAGTTCGGGTACTACCAAGCCATTCCAGTGCCATCTTGAGATACTCGCGCATATATGCATCGTAAGCATGGCATTCATCTACGATGACAACCTTGTTTGCCATCGCAAGTTGACGCAGCACCACATGCTTCATTTGCAGAGCGCCCATCAACACTTGATCGACTGTGCACACAAGAAAATTAGCGAGCGCTCCTTTCTTGCGCCCCCATAGCCAATCGGAGATAACGGTTTCAGGAGGAATCTCACCATGTTTCCTTGAGTAAGGTTCATCGGTATCATCCTGACTGAGCGAAGAGAAATGTCGACATGAAGCTGCGATAATGCCTTGGAAATCGTCATTAAGTTTCGCTTTGCCGTGTGCCAACCAAACCGTTTTCTCATCCGTAGAATCACGGGACGGCAAAGCATCCAGCCACCGATGCACTCGTGAGAACATGGCATCCGTGGTAGCCATCGTCGGCAACGCTACGCATATGCCGCCTCTGCCTGTACGCTGCGCTAGGATTTCTGCAGCGGCGAGGGCGGCCTCAGTCTTCCCTTCGCCCATGGGCGCTTCGATTATCAGCAATCCTGGAGTATCCGTATTACGAGCAACACGAACGGCTTGTTCTTGAACAGGACGCGGATGCGCCCCTTCGGGCAGTCTGAATCTAGTCGAGAAAAGATCTTGGCAGGATGACGGTATATCTGCCGGCTCCCACGCATGAGGCAATTGCACACACGCCCATGCGCGTTCTGCTCTTCTTTTCAGCCCTGACCATGACTGAATATCATCGTATTCTCGCTCCGTCATGCCGAATGACTCCTCATCTTCCCACAGAGGATGCACTCGCACTAGGGGGAACATATCAGCATCACTGTCACTGGCAATCCAATCGGCCATAATGACCAAGCCTGTTGCAAGAACAGCGGACTGAGCGCTGAATCTCTTCTTAGAGAGCAATTCCCACTCTTCATCCCCCATGCCAACGGTTCCGGCAATGAATTCTATAAGCTCATTCTGAGTTGTCTTCCATACTTCTGAGTCCAGACCGGATTCCGTTTTCCCCAATCTCGCGCTTTCAAGCTTGCTTTTATCCGGCGGAGTTCCGTGATGGCCTCCCACAACGCAAGCGTATTGCCTCGACTCTCTTCCACCCCATTTATGAACCAGCGAAAAATACCTTTCGAGAATGACCTGCCCGGCAATAGGATGAGTGGGATGACTGGTGTCCCTAAGTCCCGCAATCATAGGAAGCCCTGCTTGCTCCGGCTTCCAGACAAGGCTTTCCGCATCGGGACCGAATGAAATGGGTTTCGCCTGAAACACAGGCGTCGCCTTGCCGATGTCATGCACACCGGCAAGGAAAATCATTAGTTTTCTTGCTAAATCGTCATCATTACCAAGGTCACGGGATATTATTGATTTCGTTCCATAAGGAACCCAAGTGTCCCAAATTCTCGCTGCCATCGCAGCCGAATCCGCCATGTGGACATATAGGGGCAACCATTCAGTATCATCCACTCGATTTGTTTTGCCCCAAAGCGATTTTGCACGGTCAGATAGTTCTATTTCTCCATCACACATAACATCCTCGTTTTCCACAGCACGACTCCGCAAAACAATCGTGCGCGCTTATCATGACATGCAATATACCGCATGCTAGCAGATCAACCCCTACGGATTGCTGTGTATATCCACAAATCACAAAAAGAAACACGCGTATGCATATTGCGGTGAGGAAAACAAGCGAAAAACGGGAACCGCGCGAGCGCGATTCCCGGTGTGCGACTGCTTCTCAAATGTGTGCTTGACTCACATGGATGGTACTGAGGACCATTCGCGTAACGATCTGTTTCCACATGCGAGTCGTACGCGCAATGCGATCACATATGTAAAGTGCGCGCCGACATAAATTACATGCTTACGGATACAGATCAAGTCTGCAAGGCTTGAAGCCACGGGTTCACTGTAGCTTCATGTTTGAACATTTCATGGTCGATTGTTCAGTTCCGCCAAAAGACAGACAAAAATACCGATAGAAGACCACCAAAAGACCATTTAAAAAGGTCCCGAACCTTCTGGAATAATCCATCGGATTCGGGACCTGTTATGTTGGCGACCGTTCAGCTGTCAGCCATCAGCCAAGCCAACCGTCAGCCCACTCAGGCTTTGGCAACCTCAACGTTCAGCTCATCGCCGGCCGTCACTTCGAAGGAGGTGGCGAGCGTCTCGGAAGCGATGAGATCCTTGAACTGCTCGACCTTCGCCACGTCATCGGCCGGCACGGTCAGCGTCAGTGCGATGCGGTCGGAGATCTGCAAATCGGCGGCCTTACGGGCATCCTGCACAGCGCGAATCACGTCGCGGGCGTAGCCTTCGGCGATCAGATCATCGTTCAGCTCGGTGTCGAGAATCACGAAGCCACCGGTCGGCAGCGCGGCGGAAACGGAGTTGGCGGCCTCTTCGGCGTTCTTCTCCTCCACGCTGTTGATCAGCTCATATTCGCCTTCCTCAAGCACGATCTCACCGTTCGGAGTCTCACATACCGGAGCGCCTTCGGCGTTCACATGCCATGCGCCGGACTTGGAAGCCTTGATGGCGAACTGTACGTCCTTGCGCAGGCGCTTGCCCGCCACGCGAGCGTTCACGCGCAGCTCGTTGATGATCTTCAAGCCTTGGGCTTCGGCATCCTCAAGCGTGCACAGTTCAACGTTCTTCACGTTCAGTTCGGATTTCAGAATCTCGTCGTATGCGGCCACGGCATCAGTGTTTTCCACCACCACGGTCAGCTTATGCAGTGGCTGGCGCACGCGGATCTGCTTCGTCTTACGCATCGACAGGGTGCCGGACACGACCTCGCGCACCTTCTCCATCGCGTCAACCAGAGCCGGATCGTCAACGAGCACACGGCCCAGTTCGGTCGCTTCGCCAGTCTGCTCGTCGGCAAGGAACGGCCAGTCGGCCAGATGCACGGATTCGCCACCGGTCAGACCACGCCACACGGCTTCCGCTTCCATCGGAGCGAGCGGTGCGATCACGCGCATGAATGCTTCAAGCACGGTGTACAGCGTGTTGAACGCGTTCGCATCCTCATTCCAGAAACGGTCACGATTGTTGCGGATATACCAGTTGGTGAGCATGTCGATGAAATCAGACACTGCTTCGCAAGCGTCGGAGATCAGGAAGTCATCCAGCGAGCTTTGCGTCTTTTCGATCAGACGGCGGGTACGTGCCAGCAAGTAGCGGTCCATTTCCGGCAGTGCGGCGACCTCATCGGCACGCAACGCACGAGCATCGAAACCGGCACCATTATTGGCGGCGTTCGCATACAGGGTGAAGAAGTAGTACGAGCTCCACACTGGCAGCATGACCTGACGCACGGTGTCGCGAATGCCATCGGCGGTCACGATCAGGTTACCGCCGCGCAGGATCGGCGAGCTCATGAGGAACCAACGCATGGCGTCGGAGCCGAAATCGTTGAACACACCGTTCACATCCGGGTAGTTGCGCAAGTGCTTCGACATCTTCTGACCATCGGAACCGAGCACGATGCCATGGCAGATCACGTTCTTGAACGCCGGCTTGTCGAACAGTGCGGTCGCCATGATGTGCAGCACGTAGAACCAGCCACGGGTCTGGCCGATGTATTCCACGATGTAATCGCACGGGAAATGCTGTTCGAACGTTTCCTTGTTTTCGAACGGGTAATGGTACTGGGCGAAGCTCATGGAACCGGATTCGAACCAGCAGTCCATCACGTCGGTGATGCGGTGCATGTGGCTCTTGCCGGTCGGATCGTCCGGGTTGACGCGGGTCAGCTCGTCGATGTACGGGCGGTGCATGTTGACATTGCCCTCATGGTCGCGCGGATAATCGCCAAAATCAGCCTTCAGCTCGTCCAACGAACCGTACACGTCAACGCGTGGATACTTCGGATCATCGGAAACCCACACCGGAATCGGCGAACCCCAGAAACGGTTGCGGGAGATCGACCAGTCACGGGCGTTGGCCAGCCACTTGCCGAACTGGCCGTCCTTCACATTGCCCGGAATCCAGTTGATTTCCTGGTTCAGTTCGAGCAGACGATCCTTGATCTTGGTGACGGACACGAACCACGAGCTCACCGGCTTGTAGATGAGCGGCGTGGCGCAACGCCAGCAGTGCGGGTAGGAGTGTACGTAGCTCTTCTCCTGGAAAAGGATCGCACGCTGCTCTTCCGGAATACGCTCCAGCGGGCCGTCACCGGCACGCAGGTTACGCAGAATCGGCTTGTTCGCATCGAACACGTACATGCCCTCATAGTCCGGGCACAGCGCGGTGAACTTGCAGCCCGCGTCGAGCACGTCAACGCTCTTGATGCCCTTGGCGTTGAGCGTGTTCATATCGTCTTCGCCGTACGGAGCCTGGTGCACGAGACCGGTACCTTCAACGGTATCGACATAGTCGGCGGTGAAGATCTGATAGCCTTCCGGACCCGGAACCTTGCCTTCGACGGCGTTCTCGTCGCCTGCGAAGTACGGGAACACCGGGTAGTAGCGCCAGCCTTCCATCTCGGCACCCTTGAGTTCGCGCACGATCTCATAGTTGTCGCCGAGTTCCTTGGCGTAGGAGCCGAGCAGTGGCTTGCCCAGGTAGAACTTCTTGCCCGCGAACTTGCCTTCGGTCGGACGCACTTCCACATAGTCGATGTCTGCGCCGACCACAATGGCGAAGTTGGTGGGAACGGTCCACGGCGTGGTGGTCCAGAACACCGCATAGGCGTCTTCCTCGTCGCGCAGCTTCACGGCCACGGACACGGTGGTGTCCTGACGATCCTGATACACGTCGGCGTCCATGCGCAGCTCGTGCGCGGAAAGCGGCGTCTGATCCTTCGGACAGTACGGCAGCACGCGGTAGCCCTGATATGCGAGGCCCTTGTCGTACAGCTGCTTGAACGCCCACATCACGGATTCCATGTATGGAATGTTCAGCGTCTTGTAGCCATGCTCGAAATCGACCCAACGTGCCTGACGGTGCACGTAGTCCTTCCACTCGTTGGTGTACTTGAGCACGGAGGCACGGCAGGCGTCGTTGAACTTGTCGATGCCCATTTCCTTGACCTGATCGACCGAATCGATGCCCAGTTCCTTCTGGGCTTCAAGCTCGGCCGGCAGACCGTGCGTATCCCAGCCGAACACACGATTGACCTTGCGGCCCTTCATGGTCTGGTAACGCGGAATCACATCCTTGGCGTAACCGGTCAGCAGGTGGCCGTAATGCGGCAGGCCGTTGGCGAACGGCGGACCGTCGAAGAACACGAATTCGTTCTGGCTGTGATCGCCGGAAGGACGGCGTTCAATGGACTTCTGGAAAGTGTCGTCCTTCTCCCAATAATCAAGGACGGATTCTTCCAGCTTCGGGAAACTGGGGTTCGGCGCTACATTGGCGCTCTGCTCACCCGCAGCTGCCTTCGGATACACGTTGTTTTCGCTCACCGTATCTCCTCGTAGGTTCTTGCTATCTATCTCCTACGAGGACGATGGCCGTAACGTCTGCTGGACGCCGCCACCGCGGTACCACCTCGTTTGCCGCACTTTCAAATATACGTGCGACCGCTTGTATGTTCGGCTATTCGGGCCTTCCCGCCGGGTCTAATAAGTCGCTCACGCGACCGTTCTTCCGGAAGCTCCCCGCTGATAACGGATCATCGCTCGCATTTCGGTTGTCACTATAGCATGCAGCGCGAACTATTTTCGCTTGTTTTGCATGATTATGGACGATTTCACAATAGGTTTCATGGCGATTCACAATAGCTCTTATGTAGGATTACATACAACAGAAATGCCGATACTGACAGCCCATCAGTATCGGCATTGTAATCGTATTTTCAATATGTATTTTTAGAAAAGCCTTTGTCTTTCATGCGTAACGCCCATTCCTTAGCGTCAGAGAGCTTGATTGTGTCAATGCTCCTAGCACCTAACTTGTCCTCTTTTAATAACCGCATGAGTTGTTCCCGTTGTTTCTGTGTGCTTTTCTTCACGTTTGCCCTCTGTGCGTTCTGTTTGGCGTAAAGTTGGCAAAGCGTCATTTTCTTGCCTGTGCTGTCGATACCGTCCTCAATATCCCGTCTTATCTGCTGTTCCAGTTCTCGAAGTGAGGGTTTTTCCCGTTTTCCCTTTGGTGTCGGGTCTGTGGGTGTCAATCTCCAGGCATACACATATTTTGTGTTTCCAAATGCGTCCACATATTTATATAAGTATTTCCCGTCTGTTCGTTGGCTCTCTCCAGTATGCAGGATACGTCCTTTGCTATCCCGTCTTTTTTCTTTCATGGTGTCTGCTCCTTTCCTTGTTGGAAAGAGCCTTGATATGACTTGTGTTCATCATAACACATACAAGGCTCATTTGCATTAGATTGCGTCCAATTTATCAATGACCTTTTCAAACTGTCGGCGTTTAATCTGTATGCGGTTGCCATTCATAATGAGCCAGCCAGCGTCCTTGTTTTCCTCTGCCAAGCGTCTTAGCTTGTTTTCTCCGATACGGAAATATTTTGACGCTTCTTCAATGGTAAGGGTGTATTTTTCCCATACGGGAATATCGTTGTTATTCATCAGATACCCCCTTTCCCATGTTTCGTGTCATACTGGATATAGGGGATAAGGTCGGTGCGGTTTATCCTCTGTAAATGGGCGGTCAGTTTACTGGAAAGGGAAGTGCTGTATCTTGCCTTATCAAGCATAGTTCCCACCCGTTCCAGTCCACCTAATGCGTCATGTTCTTCCAAGAAATAAAAACTTTTGACAGCAGAAATCACGCCACCCTCTGTGAGCCATTGCTGTGTTTCCTCAAGGGAATTTTGCTGTTTTGGTACTTGCAGTTTCAAGACTTCCATAGCCCCTAAAAAGCGTTCCCAAAACCGACACGTTTTCCATCTGCTTTTATTACTTTCGTTTCTGTTTGGTACAACAAAGCGTAGGTTGTTTGCCAATAACCCGAAAGCCAGTTTCCCAAGTTCCAGCGGTCTGTCTTTGAATGTCATGGCAAAGACATGAGCCTTATCATCACGCAGTTGCATTTCTGTCCGTTTCCAACTGCCGACTTCATTAAGTGTCTTATTATGTTTTGAACATACTTCCTTATCCTTGTCATAAAAGCGGTAAGACAATCCCGATTTACCAGCACCGATATAAACAGTCTTTGCGGTGTCGAAATCATCAAACTTGCTTTCATCAAAGTGGTAGCCCTCACTATTCGAGATAAATTCCTCTTTTTCGCATTTCTTCTTTATCTGCTCTATGGTAAAGAATGGCTTTTCGTTCTTATCATCAATGGCAATATCAAGCCTTGTGAAATGGAAATTATCCAGTCCGTATCTTCGCTCACAATGTTTGAACATATCCCCAAAGGTATAATTCCTACTGTCGAGAATACGGAAAATATCATCACACCCTCTGCCAGTCATAACAAGATAACAGCCTAGCCCTTGTGGGTTGTCCTCTGTCTTTCTTGCGTCCCCTGATACATAAATATCTCCAATCTGCCAGCGTGCTTGATAAGTCTTGAATTTAACGCTTGCCGGATAGACATTGAAAATGTCAGTCGGTAAACCTAAAATGTGCATGATGACATCTTCTGCGGTTGCGGTTTCAAATACAATGCTGATGTAATCAATCTTAACGGATAAATTTTTGTGTGTAGTTATAGTGCATTACTCCTTTCGTACTTCCCGTTTTTTTGCGGGGTAAAAATCGTGTTTTTTCCTTTATTTATCACAGTTTCTAGGTACTATGACATGTATGCGCAGGGCGGTGTTACATATACGCCCTTTATGAACGCCTAAAGGCGTTCCCTTTCTTCCTGTGTCTGATCCGTTCTTAACGCTCACGAGCCTTGTAAGGCTCGTGGCTAAACGGAACAGCCCCAGTCAGAAACCTTATTTTCTGTCTGATAGTCCATGCTTATTCATGCTATCAAAGTGAAAATACATCTTTTCTATGCTTACTCAAGCGTGTGATTGACCCTAGCGTGCTTAATCACTCTATCTGATACGATAATAACGCCATTAGAATTACTTGTCAAGAAGTTTTTGTTGACTTTTCGATATATATTAAGTATGATATGCTTATAAATACCAAAAAAGCAATGAAAGGAGTGTTTATACTAAGTCATGGAGCATTACGAAAAGAAAATCAGTTTCTTAGGAGAGAACATACAGACCATAAGGAAACACAGAGGAATGAAACAACAGGAACTGGCGGACAAAATCGGTATCAATATGCAGAGCCTTTCTAAGATTGAACGTGGCGTGAATTATCCTACCTTTGATACGCTGGAAAAGATAATGGACGTGCTGGGAGTAACACCCAATGAATTATTGTCGGGAGAATGGAAGTATATCGACCACACCGAGCCTTACATCATGGATATTATCAAACGGGAACAGGACTTTAATGTTTCCTTAGATTATCTGTCTGAAAATGAATTTTTCAATGATGAAAAAGAATACAGATTTTACAAGGTATATAAACTCATACAGTATATTCATAACTACATTACCAATGAGGTTACGGAGTTGGAAGAACTTATGGAAATCAAGCAGTTGATACAGCGTCAGAAAATAGAACGCATGATGAAAGTACATAAGGAAATGCGAGGGTTAGACCGATACAGAGAACAACCGAAAGAATACAAATATCACAATCCTTATGATGACTGGATATTCCGTCAACTTGCAGATATTGATAACAGAAAAAACATTCCTAATACTTCTCCACAAGTAGATTTTAATGAGGGAGATTATGAAGATTATCTAAAGGCGAAATGGAACAGAGGTCTTTGATTTCCTCTTGCATGGAAGATACAGCAAACAAAAAGCCCAGTAAAGAGTGCAAAGCACCACCAATGGTGGCAAGGCTCTTGACAGGGCTTTTTCTTTTCTGTGTTAGATAATCAAGAGGAGATAAAGGAATGGAGCACCTGAATTGGAGTACTTCAATTCAGGTGAAAGAACATCAAAAACTTTGATTACAAATACTGTACATAAATTGATATGTAAAGACAAAGGATATTGCGTTGAAGAATAAGGGTAATCAGAACGCAGGCAGTCCACAGAACCCTACACCGCAGGGACAGCCGAAAAAAATAGGATTGTTGGATAGATTTTCATTGTAGCGGATATATGGTAATGGTATAATTTGAATACAAAGCACAAAATCTTCAAAAAGTGCTTTCGCAACCATTAGTTGACAAATTACCATGTGCAATATGTAGAATTGCAACTATATTGTTTGATAGAATATGACTAAATAAAGAAAGGAGCAGTTCACATGAATATATCACAGAAAATTCTATTACAAAGAAAAAAGAAAGGAATTTCTCAAGAAGATTTAGCTAATGCTTTAAATGTATCTCGGCAGGCTGTTTCTAAATGGGAAAGTTCTCAGAGTGTTCCAGATATG
>OBWS01000595.1_pt1 | contig 19943 bp, 22 predicted proteins | sample 1495291 | NCBI WGS metagenome assembly OBWS01 (sample SAMEA2580090, study PRJEB22360) | human gut metagenome | biome: human gut; feature: human-associated habitat; material: faeces | place: Denmark | collected 2008/2010 | reverse complement strand
TTTGCTTACTTTCGCCTCGTAGCGAAAGTAAGTGCCCGCCCCGGCATGAGGGGCAGGCCCTGCGCCAGCAGAAACTTACAAAAAAGCATCCGCAGGCAAGCTGCGCAAGCAAAAACATGCGGCGAAGCCGCACGATGAAAGGCTTCAAATAAACGACCGAAACGGTTTATTTTTCCAACTTGTCCCCCTGCCCCTGTTGCGCAGCAAAGGGAACAATTGTAAGCTCTGGTTCATAAGAAGAGAGATAACTTTCTTCACACTCCAACTGTGCCTTGATTAGTATGCCTATGGCCTGTTCTGAGGCGCGCGCCATTTTCAAATACAGCTCTTTATAATCCGATATTTTAAACGACCTCCAAGAAACGTATTTTAGATACGTTTTATATCTATACGTCACATTATAGCATAAAATAGCCATAAAATAAATACGTAACATATTTATTTTGAGGTGAGATTATGGCTATTAAAAGTCTTTCCATCAGGATTGAAGAAGAACTGCTGAACAAACTGCACGTTGTAGCAGATTATGAGGGACGTTCCGCGAACAGTCAGATTTTGATATTGATCCGAGACTGTGTGGAGCAATATGAGAGACAGCATGGGAAAATTAAGTAAAAGAAAGCCCCGCCCCTTTTGAAAAGGGCGGGGCTGCTTTTCGCTGTACCGGAATCTTAAGCCTTTTTATCCCGGGAAGAAGCTATTTGCGAAGATGCTCCCGATTTATCAGAGGAACCGGTTTTCTGAGAGGAATTACCGGACGCGGAAGAAGAATGGCTGGAAGACGGCTTTTCAGAAGAACTCGGCGCGTTGCTTTCCACTTTGGACGAAGAGGAACTGCTGCCAGAGGAAGCGGCCTGCGAACTCTCGTCGCCGGGGTTCCTGCTGGAAGAACTCTGACTGCTGCTTTCTGCGGCAGAAGAAACATCGTCAAACGGGTAAGACGGCACACCGTCGGGATCTTCCATGTCGTCGTCAATATCCGGCGGGGTGTAAATCGGATCATCGCTGGATACCGAGCTCTCTTCCTGTCCGCCGGAGGTTGCACCGTTTTCGGAAGAGGTGTGCGAGTGCGGCTTTGAAGACGAAGAATTCCTGGAGGTCGTTTCCGATCCAAAGGGATCTTCTTCTGCCTGTGAACCGCCCACGCTGCCTTCCGGTGCGGAGCTCTCCTTGCCGGAGGAAGAAGAGGAAGCGGGATCTTTGCCGGGTTGACCGGAGGAAACGGTAGGATTGCCTTCCTCGCCGATCACCAGGCCGCTGACTTCCAGTTTTTTGCTTTCCATCAGTTTGTTCAGATCCTTCAGCGACATTTTACAAAGCGCCGACGCGTCAAGAGAGGAATCCTGTTCCGTCAGCTTGCGGACCAGATCCGCCTTGCCAAGAGAAACCTGATTTTCGCTGGCGAACTTTTGAAGATCGTCCGACAAAGTATCCGTCTGGCGCAGCACCGTAGCGCTGGCGTTATTCTCTTTCAGGACGTTTTCAATACCGTCCGCCATTTTTTCCTGCAGCTGTGCTGGGTTTTCCCCATTCCGGCTGGCTACGGAGATCAGGATCGCGTTGTCCGTGCTGTTTTTGGCCAGGTAGCCGTGCTCCAGCAGGCGATTGACAATCGTGCCGGTGGCTTCGCTGAGATCCTTATCCCGCAGGTTCATATTCTTCAAAATTGCGGCCGCGTCATCGTTGGATGCCTTTGACTTGATGACTCGGTCATTCTGATCAATAGTTAGCTCTATGCTGGGATTCACGTCAATGCTGACGATGGAATCCACCTTCGGCTGTGCCAGGTAAAAGACGCTCAAGAACACAATGCAAACGGCTGCCATGACGCATGCAATCTGAAATCGGGGCCTTTTTCTTGGCACAACCACTTGGTTGATTCCGCAAAGGGCTTCCTCCGCCGCAGGACACGGCAAAGGGATCTCTTCTGCCGAATAACCCGGCAGAAGGGTGGGCAATAAGTCCGGTGTGGATTGCAGAACAGCGAATTTGAGCGATTGCTTCAGCTCAGATCGTTTCATTGAACTGCCCCCTCTCGGACGGATTTCTGGAGCTTGCGCATCGCACGGTGATAGGAGGATAATACCGTACCCAGCGGCGTTTCCGTCAGGGATGCGATCTCAACGAACTTCATCCCGGCGGCTACGTGCAGCAGCACAATTTTGCGTTCCCGCTCCTCCAAAATTGTCAGGGCGCTTCTTAAAACGATGTTGTCAATCGCCTGCGAAATGTTGTCTTCGCCGGAGGCATCCTCATGATCATCGAAATTTTCGGCTCCCTGCTTACTCAAGCGGCGCAGCTCCTGATAGGCAAGGTTTTTGGCGATGGTAAAAATCCACGCCATCGGCTTGCCCTGAGGGATGTAAGTACCCACAGACTGTCGGATGCTCAGATAGGTATCCTGCATCAGGTCCTCTGCGGTTGCGGGATTTTTCACCAGAGAGAGCAGCAACGCGTAAACCGCATGCTGCGTACTCAGGTAGAGCTGGGCGAAGGCCCAGTCCTCTCCCGCGGCTACCTGCCGCATGAGTTGGTCCGTGGGGGCTTGATATGATTGATGGTTCCCGTTTCCGTTTCCAGTCACCATATTGAAACTCCCTCTGTAAGAATAATGAAATTCCGTGCCGTTTTATTGCACAGTTCAAAAAAAAACAAGAAAAAAATTTTTCATCCCGTAAAAAAGCGCCGCTCTGACACAGAACGGCGTTGAAAAGACTTTCTTTGCCGGCTGGTGAAAAGATGGAATCTGCCGCACCGGTTTGCACGCACAGAGCGGCCCGCCATACAAATGGCTCAAAGGAATGGAAGCCCGCCTGCATCGGGCGCGGAGATCGGTCAATTTACTCCGCCTGCGGAACGATCGAAAGGCCGAGCTCCGCCAGCTGCTTGGGGTCTACCACGTCCGGCGCGCTGCTCATCAGCTCGCTGGAGTTGGCCACCTTCGGGAACGCGATCACGTCGCGGATGCTGTCGCAGCCAAGCATCAGCATCACCAAACGGTCGAGCCCGAACGCCATGCCGCCGTGGGGCGGGGCGCCGTAGCGGAACGCGTCGATCAAAAAGCCGAAGCGCTGCTGGGCCTGCTCAGGCGTAAAGCCCAGCGCCTGAAACATCTGTCGCTGTACCTCGGGGGTGTTGATGCGGATGGAACCGCCGCCGATTTCGTTTCCGTTGAGCACCATGTCGTAGGCCTTGGCGCACACGCTGCCGGGGTCGGAGGTGAGCTTGTCAAGGTCCTGCTCGCGCGGCGCGGTGAAGGGGTGGTGCATCGCAACAAAGCGGTTCTCCTCCTCGTCGTACTCGAACAGCGGGAAGTCGGTAACCCACAGCAGGCACGGCTTGGAGTCGTCGATGAGGCCGAAGCGCTTTGCTAGCTCGCAGCGCAGCGCACCCAGCGAAGCGAATACCACGCTGTTTTTGGGGCTGGCCACCAGCAGAAGAACGTCGCCGGTCTCGGCGCCGAGCGCGGTTCTCACCGCCGCGGCCTCCTGCTCCGACAGGAACTTTTCATAGCTGGAGCTCTCGCCGTTCGAGGTCAGGCGCGTCCACGCCAGGCCCTGTGCGCCGTACGCCCTGAGGGTTTCGGTCAGCTTGTCGATTTCCTTGCGGCTGAGCTCGTCGGCCTTGCCCTTGAGGTTAATGCCGCGCACCGATCCGCCCGCCGACAAAGCGCCGGCGAACACGCGGAACCCGGTATCCTTCAGTGCATCGCTCAGGTTGACAAGCTCCAGGCCAAAGCGCAGATCGGGTTTGTCGGAACCAAAGCGCTCCATCGCCTCGTGCCACGTGATGCGGCGGAACGGGGTGGGGATGTCGATATTCTGCAAGCGCTTGTATACGTCGCGGATAAAGCCTTCGCCGATCGCCATCACGTCCTCCGGCTCAATAAAAGACATCTCGAGGTCGATCTGGGTGAATTCCGGCTGACGGTCCGCGCGCAGATCTTCGTCGCGAAAGCAGCGGGCCACCTGCATGTAGCGGTCGAAGCCCGAGAGCATCAACAGCTGCTTGTACTGCTGGGGCGACTGCGGCAGCGCGAAGAAATTCCCCGGGAACACGCGCGACGGCACAAGGTAATCGCGGGCGCCCTCGGGCGTGGATTTGATGAGGATCGGGGTCTCGATCTCCAGAAACCCGTTATCGTCAAAGTAATCGCGGGCAATTTTTACAATCTTGTGGCGCTGGATGATCTTGTCCTGCATGTCGGGGCGGCGAAGATCCAAGTAGCGGTATTTCAGCCGCAGCTCTTCCTTTACGTTGGAATGCTCCACAATTTCAAAGGGCGGGGTTTCGGCCTTTGCGAGAACCCTCAGCTCCTGAACCTCAATTTCCACGTCGCCGGTGGGCAGCTCAGGGTTTTTGGCGGAGCGCTCGCGCACTATACCGCGCACCGCGAGTACATATTCCGCGCGAACACCCGCGGCTTTTTCAAAAATCTGCCGGTCGGTCGCATTGTCAAATGCCAGCTGCAAAAGGCCGGTGCGGTCGCGCAGATCCACAAAGATCAGCTGCCCTAAATCGCGCTGACGCTGTACCCAGCCGCATACGACCACTTCCGCTCCAACGTGTTCCTGCCGCAGGGTGCCGCAGTAATGGGTTCTTTTTAGTCCGCTCATAAATTCTGCCATTGTATCGTTCCTCTATCCTCAGGCTGAGCCTGCCAGTTTCTTTTCCTGAAATTGCCGCAAAGGCGACAAGCATTGCCTTACTTCCCCGCCTTTGGTGGGGAAGTAAGGCTTTGTTTTGTGCTTTGCTGTATTTATTATAGTAAAAAAGCGCGGCTGCGTCAAATGGAAGAGTCTGCACCGGCTGTGCCTGCCGTCACCGGCGCCGCCAGAAACTGTGACGCAAAGGTCTGCTCGTCCAGGGTGATTTCCGTCAGCTCGCCCGTTTCCATATTTTTCAGCTTGCCGCGCCCGCTCTGCAGCTCGTCGTCGCCCAGCACCAGCGTGTACTTCGCGCCGATCTTATCGGCATACTTCATCTGGGCCTTCAGGCTGCGCCCGCAGGAATCGAACTGCGCGAATACGGAGCATTCCCGCAGGCGGCGGGTAAGGCCGAACGCCCGCTTCTGCGCGGCCTCGCCGATGGCTGCCACGAACAGCTCGCACTGAGACTGCACCGGCAGCTTTATTCCCTGCGCCTGCAGGATCATCAGAACGCGCTCGAGGCCGATTGCGTAGCCCAGCGCGGGCAAGGGCTTGCCGCCCATTTCGGCCACCAGACCGTCGTAGCGTCCCCCGCCGCAGAAGGTGCTCTGCGAGCCGAGGTCGTTCGACACAAATTCAAACACCGTGCGGGTGTAGTAATCCAGCCCGCGCACGATGGTGGGGTTGACCTCGTATTTCACGCCGGCGTCGTCCAGATAGCCCTTCACGCCCTCAAAGTGCTCGCGGCAGTCGTCGCACAGGTAGTCGAGCATGATGGGCGCACCCTTCGCCACCTCTGCGCAGGGCGGATTTTTGCAGTCCAGAATGCGCATGGGGTTTCGGTCAAGGCGGTCCCTGCAGGTGTCGCACAGCTGGTCGACGGACGCAGAGAAATATTCCTTGAGCGCCTGGTGGTATTTGGCGCGGCATTCGGGGCAGCCGATGGAGTTGATCTCGATGGAGTAGCCGCGCATGCCGAGGCGGTCGAAAATGGACTTGGCCAGCAGAATGGTTTCTGCGTCGGCGATCGGGTCGGCGGAGCCGAAGGCCTCCACGCCGAACTGGTGGAACTCACGCAGGCGGCCGGCCTGCGGCTTCTCGTACCGGTAGCAGGAGGTGAAATAATACAGCTTTACCGGCAGACCCTCGTTGTAAAGGGCGTGCTCCAGCAGGGCGCGAACCGCGCCCGCGGTGCCCTCGGGGCGCAGGGTGATGGAGCGCCCGCCTTTATCGTTAAACGTGTACATCTCTTTTTGAACCACATCGGTGGTTTCGCCGACCGAACGCTGAAACAGCTCCGTATGCTCAAAAACAGGGGTGCGGATTTCGCCATAGCCATACAGTGACGCCTCTTCGCGCATCACCTGCTCCACCAGCTGCCAGCGCGCGGTTTGTTCGGGCAGAAGATCCTGTGTGCCCTTGGGGCCCTGAACCAATAATGCCATAAAAAACACTCCTTATTTTCTGTTCCCGCCTTTCGGCGGGCGAGTTAAAACAAAACCCCCCGCTCCGCTGAGAGCGAGGGATCCTACCTGAATAGAGATAAATCCCAAGATCAGTACTTCGGATTTAAGATGTTGCGCCAGTCCAGGTCACCGCGCTCCAGACCGTGGATGAGAACCTCCGCGGTGGCGATGTTGGTAGCCACAGGGATATTGTGCATATCGCACAGGCTCAGCAGATTCATATCGTTGGGCTCGTGCGGCTTCGGATTCAGGGGGTCGCGGAAAAACAGAAGAAGATCAACTTCATTATACGAAATCCGTGCCGCGATCTGCTGGTCGCCGCCCTGCGCTCCGCTTAAAAAGCGCTGAATACTCAGCCCCGTGGCCTCCGATACCAGCTTGCCGGTGGTGCCTGTCGCGCACAAGCTGTGTCGGCTCAGCACCCCGCAGTATGCGATGCAGAACTGAACCATCAGTTCCTTTTTGGCGTCGTGGGCAATCAATGCAATATTCAATGCTTAATCCTCCTTCATCTGAGATTGAATTAGAATAGTTGCTGCGATGAATTTACAGCTTTTCCAGTCTCGCAAGGGGAACCGATTCCCCCTCCAGCCGGGCGGCCAGACGGTGAAACGCCTGCATCGCTGAAAAATATGGTGAAACTGGCTTGCCGCCGGTAAACGCGGCGGCGGTTTCCGGGTCCTCCGGTACAATTCCGATCAGCCGGATTCCCGCGGCGTCGATCACATTGTCCAGGTCGTGGAACAAGCCGGATTTGACAAAATTTTTGTAGTGGAACCGATTGACGACCAGCCTCTGCGACGAAATGCCGGCCTGTGTGAGCAAAAGCCGCACCTTGTCGCTGCCGCGCAGGCAGAGCGGGTCGGGCGTTGCTACCACAAGGGCTCTCTGCGCCGCGGCCGCGGCCGACTCAAAGCCCGCGCCAAGCCCGGCGGGGCAGTCGATCAGAACGTGGTCGTAGTAGCGCGAAAGAATCGGCACCAGCTGCCGCATCAAATGGGGCGAAACAACTTTTTCCTCACGGTACGGCGCGGGCATCAGGTACAGCCCCGGCACACCGCATTCATAAATGGCCCGAATCGGCTCGCAGGAGCCGGAGACCACGTCGGAAATGTCGAACATCACCTGGTCGTCCAAAGCGAGCATACGGTCCAGGCTGCGCAGCCCGGCGTCGCCGTCGATCAGCAGCACCCTGCGCCGGCGTTCTGCCAGAACTCGTCCCAATCCGGCACAGACGGTGGACTTCCCCACGCCCCCTTTGCCGGATGTAATGACTGTTACCGCTCCCATAAGTCACTTCCTCACTTCTCATACTAACACAATTGTGAATCTCCGTCAAAGATTTTTTTCAAAATTTGAACGGCAATAGTCACAATCCATAAATTAATCAAAAAAATAGAACACAACGTCAGCGCCATGGCAAACCGCTCAGCCCGCGGCGGAGGAAGCGCCGGAAGAGGTTCCCGTGCCGGGGGCGGCTGCGGAGGAGGTTCCGGAGGAAGCGGAATCCTCTTTGGCGGGGAATACCAGGTTGCCCGAAGCGTCCACGGTTTTGCCGAAGAAATACGCGTCGAACAGATCGCGCGCCACAGCAGTGGAGTATTTGCCGTAGGCGCCGTATTCCAGCACGACCGCCACGGCGATTTCGGGCTTGTCGTACGGGGCAAAGCCCACGAACACCACGTTGTCGGAATGCGGCGGCACCTGCGCGGTACCGGTTTTGCCGGCCACGGCAATGCCGTAGTTCGCGAACGAGGCGGCGGTGCCCCCAACGCTCGTGACGGCGCGCATGCCCCTTTTCACTGTTTCCAGATTTTCTTTGGAAACGCCCGTTTGGTCTACGACCGTGGGGGAATTCGGGTCGTTCTGCATTACGACCTTGTCGCGGTTGTAGTCGGTGATCTTACTGATGAGATGCGTTTTCAGCCGGGTGCCGTCGTTGACGAGCGTTGCGACATAGGTGGCCAGCTGCAGAGGCGTAAAGGAGTTGTCGGCCTGGCCGATCGAGGCCTGTACCACGTCGCCGCCGTTCCACACGCCGCCGGCCGCAACGCGCACCTGCGGGCTGGAGAGAACGCCCGCGCCCTCGTTGATCTCGATGCCGGTTTTCTGCCCCAGACCGAAGCGTTTGGCGTACAGGTCGAGCGTGTCTATGCCGAGGCGGCGGCCGGTGTCGTAAAAGAAGATGTTGCAGGATTTCTGCAGCGCGGTGACGACGTTGACGGTGCCGTGGTAGCCCATGCAGGTGGGCTGGTAGTCCTTCCAGAAGGTATACACGCGGTGGCAGGTGACGGTGGAGGAGGAATTGATGACCCCCTCCTGCAAAGCCGCCGAGGCGACCACCGGCTTAAACGACGAGCCAGGCATGAAGGAACCGACCAGCGCGCGGTCGTACATCGGCTTTGTCTTGTCCTGAAACAGGCTCGACACATACGAGGGATTGCTGTTGTACTGGTTTAAATCGTAGCTGGGGAACGTTGCCGCCGCCAGCACGGAGAAATCCTTGACGTTGAGCACCACGGCGCCGCCCGCGACGCAGTCCGCCCCGCCCTTGCTGCCGCCATTCTTCCCCTCGGTCTGGGCGTTCTTCACGTTGTTCGCAAGTGAAACCTGCGCCACCTTCTGAAGGTTTTTGTCGATGGTGAGGTAAATCGAGTCGCCCGCTACGGGCGCCTGCGTTACCGTGCTGGAGGCAACGGCTCCGGTGCGCGTGGTTTCGATCACCTTCAGGCCGTTGGTGCCGCGCAGGTATTTTTCAAAATACGATTCCACACCGCTTTTGCCGATGGAATCATTATAGGCATAGCCGCCCAGATTATCCAGGCTGTAGGTGTTTCCCTGCTTCTTTTCTTCGGCGTATTCCTCCTGGGAGATCGCGCCCAGCGTTCCCAGCACATGCGGGGCGACGCTGCCGTCGGGGTAATCGCGCACGGTGCTCACCTCAACGGTGGCGCCGGGAAGATTCTGCGCGTTTTCGCTGACGATCCCAACGGTGTCGGAGGAAATACCTGTCGCAAAGGTATACGGGGTGGAAACGGAGAAGCCAGAAATATCCATATTGTAGCGCACAGAGAGAATGGCGCGCGTCTGCTTCGGGGAGTAGCCGTCGCAATCGTAGTCCTTTTTCATCTGCAGTACGCACTGCTCGGCGGTGGCGTAGGTATTCAGGCGCAGATGCTTGATCAGCGCCGCCACGTCGGAATCGCGGCCGGGAATGAACTCATACGCCCCCGCGGCCGTTACCTGAATCGGCAGCTCGTCCACCCAGATCTCGCCGCGTTTTTCGAGCAGCGAGGCGAGCTGAAGAATGGTTTTGTTCTGCGTGTCCTTTGTCATGGCAGACTTATCGAACACGATGGTGTATACGGTTTTGTTTACCGCCAGCGCGTTGCCGCTCCTGTCCAGAATTTCGCCGCGGGCAGCCGTCATTTTCACCGACGAGGTGTTGGTGCGGGTGGAAACGTTCAGCCAGTAAGCGCCGTTGATGATCTGCCAGTCGATCAGGCGGAGGCCGTACACGGCGAACGCCGCCATGATGACTACGATACAGAAAATATAACGGGACAAGCCCTTCATGCGATTCATGGAAAACCTCCTGTCAACCGGCGCTTTCCCGGATATTCAGTGCGAAAGCCCGGTTAAAGGCATAAATCAAAGGCACCGAAAGCAGCGTGTAAACAAAGCGTGGCAAAAAATGGCTGACCAGCGCGAAGCCGGGATATTCGTACCCTGAAAACACGTAGTAGAACAGCCACTGCAGCAGCAGAATCAGGGCCACCGCCACAGTGGAGAGCAGCAGTGCCGACAGCAGGCTGGCCCGCAGCAGGTGGATGGCCATCAGCGCGGCGCAATAGCACAGAATACAGAGCAGCAGTGTGTGGAATCCGATCGACGCGCCGCCGCTCATACCGAAATCGAGCAGAATGCCGCAGAAAAGACCAAAACCTATGGCTGCGGTTTCGCTCTCGAACACAGCGATGGAAACGGCCACAGGCAGCAGCAGAACGGGGCGCGCACCGAAAACCGGCGGAATCAGGCCCGGCGTTTCATTCAGCAGGTAGATCACAATGATTTCAATAGTATAGGCAAAGTAGCGCAGCAGCTTTTTCCTGTCCGTCATTTGGCAGCCTCCGAACCGGGTGTTGTTCCGCTGGAGGCGGTGCCGCCGCCCGAAGATGGCTTGCCGCCGGACGGAGTGCCCGAGGGCTCGGGCAGTGAGCTGAGCGCTTCCCCTTTGCCGAGGAAGCCGGTGATGATGAATACGTCGCGCACGGTTTTCGGGTCAACAAACGGTTTGATGACCGCCATGTAAGAAACGCTGTATTCCTCCGGCCCGACCGAAATCACCTTGCCCACCGGCAGATTTTTCGGGTAGATGCCGCCAAGGCCGCTGGTGACGATGATGTCGTCCTTCTGTACCTTGGTTTCGGAGGAAAGGTAGCCGAGCTTCGCGTAGCCCTGCTCGTACAGCTTGATGTTGCTGCTGACCACGCCGCTTTCGCGGTTCGCGCGGTCGAGCGCGGCCATGTTCGTATCTGGGGAGAAAAGAGTGGTCACCTGGCAGAACGTTGAGCTGACGCTGGACACCCAGCCAACCACGCCGCTTTCGGTAATTACCGGGCTGCCCGCGGTCACACCCGCCAAAGAGCCCTTATCCACGGTAAAGCTGCCGAACACGTCGTTCGGGTCGCGCCCCACCACAGAGCCGGAAACAAAGGTGAAATCCTTGTTTTCGTTTTTCAGCTCCAAAAAAGTGCGGTACTGCGCGTTCTCCTGCTTCACCTGGTAGTAGTCGATCAGCTTGGCGCGCAGGGCGTCCACTTCTTTTTTCAGCTCCCGGTTCTCACTTTCCAGGTCGGCGGCGGGGCGGCCCACGCTGGCCGCCGCATTGTTGGAAATAACGGTGGAAACCTTCTGCATGGGGGTGAATACGCGCCCCAGAAGAGAAGAAAACACAGAGCCGCCCTCGGCCCCGGCCGAATAGACCATAATGCCCAGAACAACAAATACAATGCCAAGCAGAGCCTTAAAGCCCCGGCTGTGAAAGACATCTCTCAAAACGTCACCTCCATCGGCAAGACGGCGGGGATGCCGCATGGCTCAATCCCCCGTTTTCAGCGGAAAAAAGCGGAGAGCCACCAATGAACCCTCCGCGAAAGTTATATTGCAGGCAAGGCTTATCTCTTCCGCGCCTTGTAGTATTCCGACGGCATGGCTACCTCCAGCCGCTTTCCGGTTCCGTCCACCACGCAGTCGAGCGGGCTGTCCGCCACATGTACCGGCATGTTCGTCTCCTGCGAGATCAGCATGTCCAGGCCGCGCAGCAGAGCGCCGCCGCCGGTGAGCATGATGCCGTGGTCAATGATGTCTGCGGAAAGCTCGGGCGGGGTTTTCTCCAACGTGCTCTTTACCGCGTCCACAATCAGCGCGAGCGGGTCGCTCAAGGCCTCGCGCACCTCGTCGGCATGAATAGTCACGTTCTTCGGCAGACCGTCGAGCAGGTTGCGGCCCTTGATGACGACGGAAGCATCCTTGGTTTCTTCGGTGGGGAACGCCGAGCCGATGGAAATCTTGATTTCCTCAGCGGTGCGCTCGCCGATGAGAAGATTGTATTTTTTCTTGACGTAGGAGATAATCGCCTCGTCGAATTTATCGCCCGCCACGCGCACGGAACAGGAGGTGACGATGTCGCCGAGCGAGATCACGGCTACCTCGGTCGTGCCGCCGCCCAGGTCAACCACCATGCTGCCGGTGGGCTCCGCCGCAACCTCCCCCCCCCGCCCTGCGGGTGGGCCCCGCCACGGGCAGGCCCGCGCCGATCGCCGCGGCCATGGGCTCTTCAATCAGCTCCACCTGGCTTGCGCCGGCCTGGCGAGCGGCGTCCTCCACGGCGCGGCGCTCCACCTCGGTAACACCGGAGGGGATGCACACCACAATGTGGGGCTTGCTGAACATGTTTGATTTGGTTGCCCTTTTAATAAAATGCTTGAGCATGGTCGCGGTGATGTCGAAGTCCGCAATCACACCGTCTTTCAGCGGACGAACCGCCACAATGGAACCCGGGGTGCGGCCAATCATTTCCTTGGCCTGCGTGCCTACCGCCAAAACCGTGTCGGAGCGGATGTCCACCGCCACGACCGACGGCTCGCGCATCACGATTCCCTTTCCTTTCATGAACACCAAAGTATTGGCTGTCCCTAAATCGATTCCAATATCCTTTGCAAACATGGATGTTCCCCTTTCATTCCCGCCCGTTTTATGTGAATCAAAAAATAGATTGATAGAGTTGCCCGGTCAATTACCGAAAAAGGGCGCAAAACCCCATTCGTCCGAATATCCCTATTATAACCGCTGAACCGTCATTTCTCAACAGGAATCCGAAATAATCACAAAAAATTCATTATTTTGAAAGAAATGATTTGCAGAAAAGTTTACGGCGTTTGCTTCTCCCGTTTGGGCGGGTGCACATGAGGCAGCATTTCTTTGCAGCACGCCCCGAATTTTTGAAATTTGGCGCGCTTCGTTCTGGGGGATCCCGTGGTTTGCGTTGCTCGCCTCGTCCGGGCCGCTCAAAAACACGTCGTCTTCCCAATGGCAGACGGATTTCCGCAGCCGCACGCCGGGAAACTGCCGGTCAGTGCAAATTCTGCCTGAGCCATGCGGAAAAGGCGGCGAGCTGCTCCGGCGTGTGGAAAAAGTGTTCTCCCCCGTTTACCACCTCCAGTTTGCAGGAAAAGCGCCGGGTGAAGGCGTCGATGGTGTCCCGCTCGCACAGGGTGTCGTTTTCGCCGTATAGGATTGCGGTTTCGCTGTCCCACCGCTCGATGGGGTGATCTTTGACATAGCAGTAGTAATCCCAGTACAACGTCTGGCCGATCGGCGTCGGGATTTCGCCGAGCTCCCGCAGCCGTTCTTCGGTAACCTCAAACCAGGTCATCATGTTTTCAATGATGCGCCGCATATCCACCACGGGGGAAAGAAACAACGCCTGTTGGAGCGGTTCCTCCCGGTATTCGAGCAGGCTGAAATAGGCCCCCATACTGCAGGCGAACAGGCTGACCTGCTGCCAGCGGCTTTTTGCGTAATCCATCACCTTACGAAGATCGCGCACGCAAAACTGTACCTTGCAGGGCGGCTGTGTGCCGGCGCGTTCCCCGTGCTCCGGCAGGTCAAAGCTGATTACCTGCGTGCCGCGGAGTGCGGCCTCCTCGGCCAGCAGCCGGATAACGGTGTCCTCCTTGTTTGAGAGATTGCCGTGCACGGCAAGAAAAACCCGGTCGGAGGGTTCGCCCCAAACAACGGCGGGAATTTGGTCTATGAGAAGCTTTTGTGTTTTCATTTTATCGTCTCCTGAATCAGTCGGCCGTTCGGCAGGCGGTTGAAGCATGCTCAAACGGTTTGAATTTGAAATAAGCGATCTAGCTCGATTTTATGGCATTTCAATTTTTATATTCGATAATATCATCCACTTTGCATTCAAGTACAAAACAAATCCTGGCCAGGATATCCGTATCAATCTTTTCCACTTGATTCTTGTACCATTTATCCACCACTTCAAATCGGGAATCGATTTTACGGGCAAGATGATTTCTGGTCATCCCCCGAGAATCTAGCAACTCCTTTAACTTGAAGTTTATTTGTCCATAGTTCTTTCGCTGTAATACAGAATTTGTTTTGCTCATGTTAATATCACCTCTAATAGATACTACATGCAAAGTTACTTATTGACGATTCGCTTATTAATAGTTACTATATAAGAAGTAAAGTAATATAGGAGGGTTAAAATGGAGCAAAAAGGAATCGCAAGAAAACTGGATCAGCACGGTCGGATTGTAATACCGATTGAAGCAAGGCAGTTATTGGGCTGGACAGCGCACACGCCCATTGAAATCGGCCGGTTGGGACGCTATATTCTTCTGTATACACAGGGAGAAAGCGACGCAAAACCAATTCCGGTACGGGAAAATCCTGTTTTGAGGGAAACAGAAGAGATGCTGGGGAATTTGCCGGATCAGGATCTGCTGCTGGTGTGGGAAATTCTGCACCGCCTTACCAAACAGCAAAAGGGAGCGGAATAAAACAGCTTCGGCGTCTGACGGGGCCCCCTGAATAAGAGCAGGGCCGCCCGTCGCCCGCCAAAAATTGCGGGTACTGCGGCGGGCCTCGCTCGAAAAAAAACACACAAAAACTGCGGCCAACCCATTCGGATTGGACTGCGGTTTTTGTGTGTCCTGCCCAATTTTGATGCGGCATTTTTCATACAGCAAAAGTCCCATTCGCGGGCTGTACGCCGGGGGATTCCCAGCCGGCAGTGCGTCAGTCACTCAATCGGGCAGCTTGCCTCCAGGCCCAGAAGGGCGCCGAATCTTTGACAAGCCGTGATAAAACAGATCAGCGCAAAAAGCTCCGCGATTTCCGCATCTGAAAATACCTCTTTCAGTGCGCTGATGTCATCGCCGCCGATATGCGTTTCGTTGCTGGACAAGTCTGCGGCGCGAACCGCCAATTGTACCCGCGGATCCGTTATGTTTTTGGAAGGGCTTCCCTTCGCCATGCAATATTCACAGCCGTTATGAAACGCCAGAGTGCGGCGAACCTGTTCTTTCAGCTCTGCGGAAAAGGTATCGCTGGAAAAAATGCAGTCCTCCAGAGAAACCCATTTCTCCAGTATTTCTTGATGATGCCCCAACAGCTGTTGAAAGGGGGTAAGCCCGTTCTGCGAGAAAGAGATGCCTGCCATGATGTTTCCTCCTTACATGATGTGTTCCGTTGACAAATCAATTATAGCAGGAGTATATTTAGAATCGTATTCCGTATGATAGAATATTGTTGTGTTTATATTGCTGTTGGAACTTATATTTTGAAAGGGCATTTCAAATGAAAACAGACGAAACAGATGTGCGGATTTTGCGGGAGCTGCAAGCGGACAGCCGGATTTCCATAAGGGAGTTATCGAAGCGGGTGAATCTTTCCCCTCCCTCTGTGACCGAAAGGGTACGGAGACTGGAGGATCATCACATCATCGAGGGGTATACAATCCGTTTGAACAAAAAGGCGCTTGGCCTCGGCATCGACTGTATCGTTCAGGTTACCATGAAGGATGGGCAGTACGAAAAATTCAAACAGTTCATTCAGGAGGATAAACACACCGAGTGGTGTTACCGGATTGCGGGCGCAGCGTGCTTTATCGTCAAATTGTCGGTTCCCTCTTTAGAGGAGATCGAACAGTTCATCAATGCCGTATCCTCCTATGCACTGACGAACACGTCCATCGTTTTCTCCAAAGTGGAAGTGAACGACCGCATCGATAAATTTTTATGAATCCCGCCGTGGGAGAAAACCGACCGGCGGCTCCCCCGGGCCGCCCACAGGACTTTGTGCCGCTGCAAAAAAAAGAGAAGAGGACGAATGGCAAGCGCCCAATCATGCGGAGAACAGGAGGAAAGAAGAATGACTTTGCTATCCAGAGCAGAGATTATTTATTTAGTAAGAGAGATAACGGATTGTTCGGACAAATCCGAAGCGGAGATCGACAGATTGATTGATCGCCTGGAAAAAGGAGTGCTTGACCCTCAAATTACAGACTATTTGTTTTGGAATGAAATGACGCCGGAAGAAATCGCGGATACAGCGTTGGCTTATACTCCGATGTGTCTATAATATTGATATGAGCTATAGAATAGAGAGTACTTGATGCCATACCGGAAAAAGTTCTTCAAATTCAGGCGATATGCAGGCAACCGAAAAAAGCAGGTAAATGGAAAAGACGGACGATTCGCGGGGAGCGAATCGTCCGTCTTTTGCTGTTTTTCTGCCGACCGGAATATTTTTGCCCACCGCTTCTTCGGAGCCGGTTCCTTTTGCTTCCCAAAAAGAAAAGTGACAGGGGCTATTCCGGGGGAATCCGACGCCTTAATCCTGTTCTGAATCCGGGGAATACACCTCACCATTCTCCCAGCTTTTGGTCAGCTTGGCAACCACCCCTCCAAGAAGAATCAGGGCCAGAATATTCGGGATGACCATCAATCCGTTAAACAAATCCGCAAGGCTCCATACCAGATCAACCTTCAGCGCACAGCCGATGCCCACAAAGACGGAGACCAGAACGGCATAGAGCGGTACCGCTTTTTTCCCGAAAAGATATTTTACGTTGGCAAGGCCGAAAAAGTACCAGCCCATAATGGTTGCAAAAGCGAAGAAAAAGACGCAGACCGCAATGATCACATATCCGAAATGGCCGAATACCTGAGAATAGGCCGCCTGCGTCAGCTCAATGCCGGTGACGAATTCCCCTTTTGCGTTGGTAGAGCCCAACACCCCCGAGGTTAAAATGGCCAGAACGGTCAGCGGGAGCAGAACGATGGTGTCGATGAATACGCCCATCATGGCCACAAGGCCCTGCTCGCAGGGATTCTTAACGCGGGCCAGAGCATGCGCGTGGGGGGTCGAGCCCATGCCGGCCTCATGCGTAAACAGGCCGCGCGCGATGCCGAACCGAACGGCCTGCTGCACGCTGACGCCCAAAACGCCGCCCAAAACCGCCTGGGGATAGAACGCGCCGACAAAAATATCGTAAAACGCGGGGAGGATGTTGCGGAAGTTGATAAAGATCACGACCAGCGAGGCCACGGTGAAGAAAACCGCCATAAAGGGAACCACCTTTTCCGCAACGGCCACAATACGCTTGACGCCGCCCAGAAAGACCAGCAGAGAGATCAGCGCGAGCCCGCCGCCCACAAATTCGGAAGGGACGCCGAAGGCCGCCTCCATGGCCCCGCCAACGGAGTTGGCCTGCACCATATTGCCCATAAAGCCGAGCGCGAAGATGATCAAAACGGCAAACACGGCGGCAACCGCCCGGCCCGCCGGCCCTTTAATGGCCGCGCGGATGTAGTAGGCAGGCCCGCCGACCAGCGTGCCGTTTACATTGGTTTTGTAGCGCTGGGCAAGAGTGGCCTCCGCATAAATGGTGGCCATGCCCAGAATGGCGCTTACCCACATCCAGAACACCGCGCCGGGGCCGCCGGAGACCATGGCGGTAGCCACACCCGCCAAATTTCCCGTGCCGATCTGTGCCGATACCGAGGTGATCAAAGACTGAAAGGAGGTCATGCCCTCCTTTTCACTCGCTTTCTTTCCGCTGAACGTGATCGAGCCAAAGGTAGAGCGAAAGCTCTGCTTGAATTTTCGGAATTGAACGCCTCTGGTCAGAATTGTAAAATAGATGCCGGCGCCGCAGAGCAGAAGAATTAAAAATACATTCCACAATACCCCGTTAATACTGTTGACCAAATGAGAAAACCACTCCACAATAACACTCCTCCATAAGTTGAAACAAAAGCCGTCGGAAGAAGCGCGGCGCCTGCCGCAGTGTGCTTTGCGAATAAACAAAAGAGTCAAACCATGCAGCGATGGTTTGACTCTGGATATGCAGCACAAAAAAGGCCCAATTGTTGTGGGCACAGAGCTCTGTCCTTTTGCCTGAGAGATTAGCACGAGCGAATCGAGCCTTACACCTTCGGCACCCAAAAAGGGATTCTCCAGAGTTACATCCATTCATAGTCCTCACCTGAATAACTCAGGCGCCTGAGAGTGTTACTCCTTCGGCAGGCCGCAGCCGTTTTCCTACGAACTTCTCTTGTTTCGGTAATAATATTCATTTTACTTTATCGTATCATATGGATTCCGTTAAGTCAAATAAAGCTTTCGACTGGTCGCACGCGTTTTTTTGTGTGCTTTGCCGCAGGAATGGCCCTGATTGCGACGGATATTCTGCAAAGAAAGTGTGGCGGCTTTCCCCCGCCTGTGTCCGGGCCTGTCTGCCGTTATTTGTCAGCCGCGCCGCAGAGAGACCGCCCGGTGCTCCAAAGGGCCTTTGAACTCTCCTGTTGTTTTCCTCAGGGGCGAAGGCTCGCCTTACGTTCGGTCGCCCCACCGCGTGGAAAGCCCAAAGTAAGCAAAGCGATTTCTGGTTTCGTATTGGGTCGGAGAAACGGTATCGCACAAAGTTCGCAATCGGGGTGAACGGCAGAGAAACGCAGGGAGAGCAAAGGGGCGGTCGGCGGGGTTCACATCAGGCGTTTTTCCCCATCCAGGTACGGAAGGCAGGGATCTTTTGCAGCACCGGGAACAGCACCAACGCGATCAGAACGCCGGATGCGCCCTGCACCACATTGAACGGTACCCCGGCCGTCGCTGCGATTGCCGACGCCGCCCAATTGCTGCCGGAAGCCATTCCCAGGCCGATTTCATAAAGATAATAGCCGCCAACCATGAGCGCTTCCCCCACCAGACCGCTGATCGCAATGCGCGCGCGGCTTTTCCCGGGCAGCACGCGGTATAAGACGCCCGCCGCCACTGCCGACGCGGCCTTAATCACCAGCGTGCCCGCCGCATAGGACGCGTAGCCGGAAAAAACATCCGCAAGCATCGAGCCGATTCCGGCGGCCAGCCCGCCGATTTGGGGGCCGAGCAATATGCCGCACAGCAGCACCATGCCGTCTCCGGGGTGAATGTACCCGTTTGTCGGGGTCGGAATTTTGATCGCCATGGTCGTAACGCAGGTCAGAGCGGCAAACAGGGCCGCGATGACAAGGCTTTTTGTGTTTTTCATTGGGCATCCCTCCTAGAATAGTTACCAGTATACCCCTGGTTTGACTATATGGAAATACCCAGTTTCGAGTTTTTTTATGGTATCAGATTCGTCGGCGCATGAGCTCCTCAATTTCGTGCAGGGTCGTCTGTTTCTTTATCTTCCAGTGCACGATGCGGTTTTATAAAGGGGTTCTCCCCCCAACGGGCGGCGCGGATTTATGCAATAATAAAAAAACAGAGCAAACGCAATGTCTGCTCTGTTTGGCGCGCCCGAAGGGATTCGTGCATTCATGCCGTTTCGCGCCTACGGCGGCAAGCCCTTTGAGCAGGAAAGAAAATAAAATCCGGTTGCCCCTCATTGGGGTGACGAGGGGTTCTCCCCCCAACGGGCGGCGCGGATTTATGCAAAATAAAAAACAGAGCAAACGCAATGTCTGCTCTGTTTGGCGCGCCCGAAGGGATTCGAACCCCTGACCTTCTGATTCGTAGTCTAAAAATAATTCAGGAGTAAAGCCAAAATTTAGTATAGTACGACAATTATACGACACATAACGTAGTATTATTAAGCCAACTTTTTATTAGCTCCGGTCTAGCAGCTTGCAAAATATCCAAAGCCCCCTGATAGCTATTAATCCACTGATCCATCTCTTGGCGCGTCAATACTACCGGCATTCTGGATATTTTATTATTTTTTTAAAAAACCTATTGACAATACACTTTTAAAGGTGTATTATATAATCACAGGGTAAAGAAAAACAGAAACGGAGGAAAGAAAAATGTATAACAAAAGTGAAATCATGAGAGCTGCTTGGGTATCTTTTAAAACAGCGAAGGCAAACGGTGGTAAACTTGGTTTCGGTCACTTCCTCCGTGCGAGCTGGGCAAAAGCAAAGGCACGCGCAAATGTTGACAAAATGGCATCCGCAGAAGTTAAGTTTGAGAACGGCATGTCCCTTGAAGTTAGCGGATATGAGTTTATCCTCAACCGCTGGAAGAAAAACGGTATGGACCGAATCTATCTTAACGGCGGCCGTCGCGACGGTTATGGATACATCGACTTGGTTACCGGAGCGTATCACCCCAAAACTAACTTTGACCCTGCTAAATCTGCCGCGAAAATCGTGTCCACAATGATTTTTAATTAATAGGGAGGGTTTTATTATGACAAAGACAAAGATTAAACTGACACAGCAGGCTTACATTCAGGGCAACGAGGAGTCCTTTCTCCGCAAGT
>OBWS01000568.1_pt1 | contig 20639 bp, 20 predicted proteins | sample 1495291 | NCBI WGS metagenome assembly OBWS01 (sample SAMEA2580090, study PRJEB22360) | human gut metagenome | biome: human gut; feature: human-associated habitat; material: faeces | place: Denmark | collected 2008/2010 | reverse complement strand
CTGATTACCGGTGTGTTGTCTTTGGGAGCGTGGGCCATCGGTGGCGGGAGCTGGTGGGGCGAGAACGATGATTCTCTTTCCGTGCGCGCCATCCACTGCGCGTTGGATCAGGGCATGAACTGGATCGACACCGCGCCGGTCTACGGCTTTGGGCACAGCGAGGAGGTGGTGGGCCGCGCGTTGAAGGGCCGCAGAGAAAGCGCGGTTCTCTCGACCAAATGCGGCCTGCAGTGGCGTGATGCCAACGGCACCAACCATTTTGAACGAGACGGCCACAATGTGTACCGCAATCTTTCCGCTCGTTCCATCCGGCAGGATTTGGAGGACAGCCTGCGCCGCCTGCAAACGGATTACATCGATATTTATTACACCCATTGGCAGGCCCCGGAGGGCGGCGCGCCGATCGCCGAAACGATGGCGGAGCTGTTGAAAATGAAGCAAGAGGGCAAAATCCGCGTAATCGGCGCTTCCAACGTGACAACGGCGCATCTGGACGAATACCTGAAATACGGCAAGGTAGATGTGATTCAGGAAAAATTCAGCCTGCTCGACCGCCGTGTGGAGGCCGCGCTGCTGCCTTACTGCGAGCAGCATAAAATTACCCTTCAGGCGTATTCGCCGCTGGAGCAGGGCCTGCTGACCGGCAAAATAACGATGGATTACGAGATTCCGGCAGGCTCTGTGCATGAAAACAAATTCTGGTGGATGCCGGAGCATCGCCGGTTCGCGCTGCAAATGCTGAACGGCTGGCTCGACCTGACGGAAAAATACGGCTGCACGCTGGGGAATCTTGTGATCGCCTGGACGGCGGCCCGCAGCAAATACCTGAACGTGCTGGGCGGCGCGAGAAAGATGGAGCAGGTGAAGGAAAACGCCAATGCAGGGGAGCTTGTGCTGGAGCAGGCAGATTTGGAAAGAATGACGCGCGACGCCGACGCGGCGATCGCAAACGCGGAATAAGCGCAGCGATTGCGTATCAGCGGGGAAGGGCTTTTCCCATCAATCAGTTTGCAAACAGCCGCCGACGGCCCCAGCGTGCAAACCCCCGGCCGCCGGCCATATCGGCGGCTGTTTGCAATAAAAGAGGGCGGGTATCATCCGGCCATACCGTTTCAGGCAGAAGCGCTTTCATACTGAAATGAGCGGGCGATTCGGAAAAGCGCTGGAATTGCCAAAAAAGAGGGAGATTTTTAGGGAACGTTGTCTTTGCATGTCAATTGAAACCTCTTGTGAAAAATGATATAGTTAATAACTGGTATGACCATAACACCAATTTATTCGATCCAAAGAGGGGCGTAAATTTCCAATGAAGTATTTAAAGCAATTAATGATCATCTTAGTTACCTATGTTGCGGGACAGGTGGTGCAGACCGTGCTTCATCTGCCGGTTCCGGGCTCTGTTATCGGTTTGATCCTTCTCTTTCTGGCGCTCCGCAAAGGAATCATTAAGGTAGAGATGATTGAGGATGTGTGTGAATTTCTGCTCTCGAATATGTCTTTTTTCTTTATTCCGGCCGGAGTGGGGCTGATCACCTCGTTTGCCGCGCTAAAAGGGAATTGGGTCGGCTTTCTCACCATTTTAATCACTTCAACAGCAGTGGTTTGGATTATAACGGCATCTGTCATCAGGCTATTCAGAAAAGGAAACTCCCATGAATGAAATTACCCATTCCCCGGTATTCGGTGTGCTGCTGTCGCTCATCGCTTACGAAACAGGCACTTATATCAATCAAAAAAGTAAGCTTTCCATTTTCAATCCTTTGCTGATCGCCATAGCGATTGTGATTGTTTTTCTTACGAAGCTGAATATCAGCTATGAAAGCTTTAACGCGGGCGGCCAATTCATCTCATTCTTTTTATATCCGGCGACGATTGCTTTGGCCCTGCCCATGTATAAAAGATTCTCTTTGTTTCGGGAAAACGCGCTGCCGATCCTTACAAGCGTTTTATGCGGCAATGTCTGCGGAATGACTTTTGTCATCCTGAGCTCCAAACTGTTTGGAATATCGGATGTGCTGACCAGATCGCTGATTCCCAAATCCATTACGACGCCGATTGGAATTGCCGTTTCACAACAGCTGGAGGGAATCCAGTCGGTTACCGTCGCAGCGATCATCCTTACCGGTATCATCGGTTCGGTGTTGGGCCCGGTTTTATACAGACTCTTTAAAATGGACGACAGGGTTGCGTTTGGCATTGCGATCGGGGCGTCCTCCCACGCGATCGGCACCGCAAGGGCAATGGAATTGGGAGAAATCGAGGGGGCGATGAGCAGCCTGACCATGGCGGTTTCGGGAATTACCACGGTGTTTTTGGCGCCGGTGATATGGAATGCGTTTGTTGTATTTTTTCATTAAACCATACGGAGGAAGTTTGATATGCGTTACTCTGGAATTGTTTTCGATGTGGACGGCACTCTGCTCAACAGCATTCAGGATCTTGCCGATTCCATGAATTTTGTATTGAGCAGACATAGATTCCCTATACACGACACAGAAAAATACAAGCAGCTTGTCGGGAACGGCATGAGGGCTCTGGCAATCTCCGCTCTGCCGGAGGAAGAACGCGAATCGGAACAAGTAGACCGGTATGTAGAGGAACTCGAAAAGCAGTATGAAAAAAAATGGAACCAGTCCACAAAGCCCTACCCGGGAATCGAGGAACTGCTCCGCCGCTTGGAGAAATCGGGAATACGGATGTTCGTGCTGTCCAATAAGCCGCAACGCTTTACCGAAGAAGTGATAGATGCTTTTTTCGGAGCAAAGCGCTTTGAGCTGGTTTACGGCGCCAGAACGGGTATACCGAAGAAACCGGATCCCTGCGCCGCGCTCGAAATATCCAAGCGTTCCGGAATTCCGGTTTCGGACTTTCTGTATCTTGGTGATTCGGGGGTCGATATGAAAACGGCGGATGCGGCCGGCATGTATGCGGTGGGCGCGGCATGGGGATTCCGGGCGGCGGACGAACTGTGGAGGAACGGCGCCAAGGCAGTGATTCAAACTCCTTTGGAGCTGATTGAGATCATGAAATGACGAGCGAAATCCAGATCGCCCTTTCGCTGGGAACCCCTCCGGTTTTTCAGCCGTGATTCCCGAACGCGCCTTTCCTGCCTGCCGACTGCGCCGTTGGTGGTTCCCCGTGCGCTTCAAAGCGGTTTCGTTATGAAGCTTGTTTTGCATAAAACAGAGTTTCGGGAGGATTAAAATGTTTCGCGAAATTAAAAATACAAAGGTTTTCGAGCAGGTGATCGAGCAGATAAAGGAGATCATTCAAAACGGGGAATTGAAATGCGGCGATCAATTGCCTTCGGAAAGAGACTTGTGCGAACAGCTTCATGTCAGCAGGACTTCGGTCAGAGAGGCTTTGAGGTCTTTGGAGATGCTGGGGATCATTGAGTGCAGACAGGGGGAAGGGAATTTCATCCGGGAATCCTTTGAGGACAGTCTGCTGGAACCCATTTCAATCACCTTTATGCTGCACGGGAGCAAAACGAATGAGATTTTGGAATTGAGAAAAATCATCGAGCCGGAAACAGCCGCCCTGGCGGCAAAGAACATCAGCGCCGCCGAGCTCCAGGAAATTAAGGAGCTGATCCTCTTACTCAATCGCGAAGATGATTCTGAAAAGAGCGCCGAGATCGATAAAAAAATCCATTATAAAATCGTGCGGGCGTCGGGAAATGGCCTTGTGATCAATGTGATGTACGCGGTGTCCAATCTGGTGGACAGGTACATTGAAGCTGTGGTCGCGAACCTGTTCCAAACCCCGGAGAACAAAAGCATCGTCAAAGAGCAGCACGAAGCAGTCGTCAGAGCGATTGAAGCCCATGACGCAGCGAAGGCCGCCGCGGCAATGCGAAAGCATCTGGAGTATACAAACGATTTTATCAGCAGCTCAATCCTCCAAAACCAAAATGATTAAAAGGCAAAAAGAGCCGCAGGATTTTTCAGAATCCTGCGGCTCTTTTTCTTACAGGGAAAATGCCCTTGCGGGAAATGACTCATCCGGAAAGTGCTTTGGTCAGCCGGCGGATTTCTGCCGCTTGATCACCTTCAGGCGGGAGAATTCCTCTCTGTCCTTTTCTTCCAGTGCGTCGGTAATGAACTTTACGGTCTCCTCAAAACGCGGAATCATAATGTTCTTCAGCGCGTTCGCGCGCTTCTGTGTCTTTTTCACATTGTCGGCCAGGCGGTAAACGCTGTTTTCTACCTCGGCCAGCTCTGCGGTAAGATACTTTACCTCCCGGAACTTCAGGTAGGCGTTATCCATCATGGCGTTTGTGTTCATCAGGCCGTAGTTGAGCGTGGGGGGCGTGTGCTCGAGAGACACCATGGGGATCTCTACGCCCATAACGCTGCGGTACGCCACATTCAGGTTGTCGTCGTAGGGGACGGTCTCCGCGATCTTGTCGCAGATACCCAGCGTAACGTTGGCCATCTGCAAAGCCGCGTAGGCTTCCTCATATGTTTTGTCGATTTTATCCTGAAGCTCGTTGGCCCGCTCAATCAAAGCCATCATTTCGCGGATCAGAATATTGCGCTTACGGTCCATCAGCTCAAAGCCGGTGCGGGCCAGACTAAGCGATTTCTTGGTGGCAAGAAGATTGCCCTTGGTTGGTACGATTTGAATCGCCAATGCCGCTCACCTCGCTTAGTTATTGGTGGTTCCGTTTTCTTCCTCGTCCAGCTCGTTCGGGTCCTTCGCCGCAGTTTCCGGATTGTAGAACTGGTTCAGAACCGCGTCGTCCACACGATCCAGCTCGGAACGGGGCAGGGTAGAGAGCAGCCTCCAGCCCAGATCCAAACTCTGGTCGATGGTTCTGTTTTCGTTGTGTCGCTGGGTCAGGAACTGCTGTTCAAACAGCTTGCCGAAGTGCAGATACTGTTTGTCTACGGGGGAGAGCTCTTCCTCACCGATAACGGAGGCCAGCGAACGGGCATCCATTACCCTGGCGTAGGAGGCGAACAGCTGATTGGAAAGCGCGGAGTGGTCCGCGCGGGTAAAGCCTTCGCCGATACCGTCCTTCATCAAACGGGACAAGGAGGGCAGAACGCCGACGGGCGGGTAAATCCCCATGCTGTCGAGCGTGCGGTCCAGAACGATCTGGCCCTCGGTGATGTAGCCGGTCAAATCAGGTACGGGGTGCGTTACGTCATCGTTGGGCATGGTCAGAATCGGGATCTGTGTGACGGAACCGGTTTTACCCTCCACCATGCCGGCGCGCTCGTACAGAGAGGCAAAGTCCGAATACAAGTAGCCGGGGAAGCCCTTTCTGCCGGGGATTTCACCCTTGGAGGAGCTGAATTCGCGCAGCGCTTCCGCGTAGGAGGTCATGTCGGTCATGATGACCAGAATGTGCATGTTCAGCTCAAAGGCCAGGTATTCTGCGGTGGTCAGCGCGCAGCGGGGCGTCAGGGTACGTTCAATAATCGGGTCGTTGGCCAGATTGATGAACATGACAACCTTCTGCAAAACGCCGGATTCATCGAACGAGCGGCGGAAATATTCCGCAACGTCGTTCTTTACGCCCATGGCGGCGAACACGATCGCAAAGTTGTCGCCATCCGCGCCGGTGATCTTTGCCTGGCGGGCGATCTGCACGGCCAGCTCATTGTGAGACATGCCGGAGCCGGAGAAGATCGGCAGCTTTTGCCCGCGAATCAGGGTCATCAGCGTATCGATGCTGGAAACGCCGGTGTTGATGTAGTTGACCGGGTATACGCGCGACACCGGGTTGATCGGGGTGCCGTTGATATTCATGCGCTTCTGCGGGAAGATGTTGCCCAAGCCGTCGATTGGCCGGCCGGAGCCGTCGAACACGCGGCCCAGAATTTCGGGGGAAAGGGGCATCTCCATGGGGCGGCCGCGCAGACGTGTGCGGGTATTGCTCAAAGAAATGCCGCGGGTTCCGTCAAAAACCTGAATCACCACGCGCTTGCCGTCCATCTGAACGATTCGGCCCTGGCGCATGGTGCCGTTGTCCAGACGAATGTCGACAATTTCTTCAAAAGAGGCATTTTCCACATCGTCCAGCACAATCAGCGACCCGTTTATTTCTTTGACGCCAATATAATCAAGAATCATAAAAAAACCGCCTTCTTTCCGTGGGGCCGAATCAGTTGTTGATGATCTCCGCCACGGTGTTATCAATTTCTGCAATATAGTCATCAAACAAGTCCAGCTTGTCGTTCGGTACATCGTACTTCATCTTCACCAGCTTGTCAAACAGACCGGACTGCATTATGCTGGAAATGGGAACGGACGCTGCAATGAGCTGCCGCGATTTTTGGTACAGGTGCAAAATAACCTTCATCATCAGCTTCTGCTTTTCCAGCGGCACGAAGGTATCTTCGGCGTGGAACGCGTTCTGCTGCAAAAAGCCGACGCGGATCAGGCGCGCGATTTCAATAACGAGCTTCTGGTCATCGGGCAGAACGTCCGAACCGATCAGCTTCACAATTTCCATCAGCTTGTTTTCTTCCTGAAGAAGATTGTTGGTCTGTCTGCGGTACTCCAGAAAATCCTCGCCCACATTTTCTTTGAACCAATCCTGCAGGTCGGCGGAATATTCGCTGTAGCTGGTCATCCAGTTGATCGCCGGGTAATGTCTCGCATAGGCAAGGTTTTTGTCCAGCGCCCAGAAGCAGCGGGTAAAACGCTTGGTGTTTTGGGTAACAGGCTCGGAGAAGTCCGCGCCCGCCGGGGAAACCGCGCCGATGATCGTAATGGAGCCATCGGTGCCGTTCAGGTTTTTGGTATAGCTGGCACGCTCGTAGAATTCCGCCAGACGAGAGGGCAAATACGCCGGGAAACCTTCTTCTGCGGGCATCTCTTCCAAACGGCCGGAAATCTCACGCAGAGCCTCCGCCCAGCGGGAGGTGGAGTCGGCCATCATGGCCACGTGGTAGCCCATGTCGCGGTAATACTCTGCCAGCGTAATGCCGGTGTAAATGGACGCTTCACGCGCTGCCACAGGCATGTTCGAGGTGTTCGCGATCAGGGTGGTGCGGTCGGTCATGGGCCGGCCGGATTTCGGGTCGATCAGCTCTGAGAATTCCTGCAGAACCTGAGCCATTTCGTTGCCGCGCTCGCCGCAGCCGACGTAGATGATAATATCCGCGTCGCACCATTTGGCCAGCTGGTGCTGCGTCATGGTCTTGCCGCTTCCAAATCCGCCCGGGATAGCCGCGGTGCCGCCCTTGGCTACAGGGAACAGGGTGTCGATGACACGCTGACCGGTAACCAGCGGAATTCTGGGCTGCATGCGCTCCGCAACCGGGCGCGGGGTACGAATGGGCCACTTCTGGCAAAGGGTCAGCTCATGCTTGTTTCCCTTTGCGTCGGTGAGCTCCACAACGGTGTCGTTAACGCGGTATTTTCCGTTTGCGGCCACCTTCGTCACGGTGCCGCTCAGCGAGGGCGGTACCAGGCACTTATGCCGTATGATTTTTGTCTCCGGGCATTCGGCGTAAACGTCGCCGCCTGCAAGCTTGTCGCCCACCTGTGCGGTAACGGTTACTTCCCACAGCTGGTCGGGGTCAAGCGCGGGCACGTTGCTGCCGCGGGAGATAAACACAGAGCCGGAATCGTCCGCAATCTTCTTCAGAGGGCGCTCGATTCCATCGAAAATATTATCCAGAATCCCTGGGCCTAGCGTAACATTCATGGGGCTGCCGGTACCGAATACCGGCTCGCCCGGACGCAGTCCGGTGGTTTCTTCATAGACCTGAATGGTGGTCACTTTATCGGTAATGCCGATGATTTCACCCACCAGACGTTCCTTGCCGACGAATACCATTTCCATCATGGAAAAGCTGCGCGAATTTCTAACTGTTACGACCGGCCCGTTAATACCATAAATTACATCTTGGTTCTCCATCTTCAATCATCTCCGTTATCGTTGGTATTACGGCTCAGACCACAGACATTCCAGAGGTTTCTTCAAACCACTCCTGCTGTGATTCCAGCATCGTGTCCAGTGTTTCATCGGCCATGATGCCTTTTTCGGCATGAAAGGCGCGAACACCGCCGATCAGAATATCCTGATCCGCCTGAACAGTGCAGTCTTTTGCGAACGCCTGCCGGAGCAGATCCTCATATTGCAGATCATCCTTTTTCACGCAGAGAACCGTGCCGGATTCCGGGAACAGCTCGGAAAGGCCGCGGGTATACTTCTGCAGCAGGGAAGGATATTGAGCGGACTTGGTGTAATCGATCAGGCGGTTCTTCGCCTTGTCGAACACCTCCTCTTCAATCTGCCTTCTCTTCTCCAAAAGCTGCTTGCGGGCATTCATTTCGCGGTGCGCAATGTCCCGCACAATTTCATCCCGCATGGCAGTCATTTCGCCCTGAATGAGCTGGTACGCCTCGTGCAGCACCTGGCGCTCCGCTTCTTCCAGCTGCGCCTGCTTGTACTCGGCGATTTCCTGTTCGATCTTTTCCCGCTGTTCCTGCGCGTAATGATTGATAGCAGTACTAAATTTACTTAATTTTTCATCATTAGAAGCCATAGTAACCCCCCGTTCCGCCGCCTTGGCGGTTTAAATTTTTACTCCGATTGCCTCGCGGACATAGCGGGTAATAGAATCCTTGGTACGGCCATTGCCGTGACGGTCGGGTATTTCAACGATCAAAGGGCGTTTCAGGTTCAGCTTTAAATCGTAAACCAGCTCGGGGCACATGGAAATCAGGCGTTCGGTCATCAGAATCACCGCAACATCCTTCATTTCAATGGCGTCGTTCAAAGCCTTGCGAACCTCACCGACATCGTGCGCCAAAATGCCGGGAATACCGGCCAGGCGCATTCCTACCAGCGTGTCTGTGTTGTCGCTGATTAAGTAAAATCGCATGTCAGCACCTGCTTTCCTTTGTTTCAAACTCTGAAAAGACCGCTTAAATCTTATTCAGAATCAGGATGGAAATCAGCAGGCCGTACAGGGCGATACCTTCGCCAAGCGCAACGAAGATCAGGGATTTACCGAAGGATTTGGGGTCTTCTGCGGTAGCGCCGATCGCGGCGGGGGCTGCGGCGGCAACGGCAATACCGCCGCCAACGCCGGAGAGGCTGGTTACAAGGGCGGCGGCCAGCAGGCCCATGCCCTCTTCGCCTACGTTGGTGCCGTCGTTTGCGGCGGAGGTGGTGGCGTTTGCGGGCTCATCGGTAGCGGCGTTTGCAACGACTGGAACCGCAACGGTAACAGCGCATACAATCGCAAAGGCAGCCAACTGAGTGATGACGGCGGATTTTACCTTTTTGCCGTTCTTTACCGCTCTGAGGGTGAGGAAAACAGTGACAATCAGTGCCGCGATCGGGAGAATAAACAATACGTAGTTCATAAGATTTGCCTCCAAATATAATGTTTTTTAATTTTAACCGCTGGGAGCAGAAGCGGGCTTATGCCTGATTCTGCTCCTGGCGAGCGGACACAGGATGGAAAGGACGGCCGTTGCCGTCAAAAAAGCGGCTGAACATTTCATAGAACTCCAGCCTCAATACCTGAATGCCGGCCAGCAGCGCCTCCAGCGCCATGACAAAGATATTGCCCAGAACGAGAACCAGTAAATACCCAATCCCGGAGGACATCTCCGCCAAAGTAAATACGACCATCATCATGCCCGCGTGCACCAGAACGAACGCGCCGACACGAAGGAAGGACATGGTGTTGCTCATGTAGCTGAGCAGGCATTCAAACAGCTCGAAAAAGCTCTGCGTGAGGTATTCGCCCCAGCTGGCAGGCTGCCAGTGCTTGTGGCCCTCCACAATGCCGCTTAACACCTCCTGAAAGAAAATCAGCAGCAGCGGGAAAACGATAAAGCAGAGCACATACGGCGTGGTGACGACATTCCAGCCCATCAGAATTTGACCGCCGAGGCCAAACACGACTGAGCCGTAAAACAGCAGGCCGGCCAGCCCGTTCGGGCCGAACAAAGCGTTGCCGTACCTCTTTTTCTTGATGCTGGAGTAAATATTAATCAGCATGGCGATCAGCACAAGGGAGACGCCGATGCCGACGGCCGCGTAAATAATAAGATTGGTCGTGGCGGGGTGCATTACCTCTACGGGCTTGTCGTCAAGGCCGAACAACGCGTGGTAAACCGGGTTGAGCGCATGCTCAAAGCCGAACACCGAGCCGAAAAGAAAGCCGAATACCGCGGAGGAAAGGCCGCAGGGGATCAGGATTTTGCCGAGCCGCATGCGGAGCTTGTTCCACATGTACAGGCCAATCAGAGAAACACACAGCCCCTGCCCCAAATCGGCAAACATGATGCCGAACATCATGATATAGGTGATCCCGACGAAGATGGTGGGGTCAACCTCGTTGTAGGCGGGCAGGCCGAACATTTCCACAAAGAATTCAAACGGGCGGAACAGCTTGGGGTTTTTCAGCCGGACGGGCGGGGAATGCTCCAACTGCGCTTCCGCATTTTCGAAGGAATACTCCACCGATTCCAATGGTTCTAAAGACTCCCGGAATCCATCCTCATCCTTTGCGGGAATCCACCCGGTGAGAACGAAGCTTTCGTGGTAGCGGGCGCCGTAATGGCGGATGCCGAAATAAATGCTCTTTTCTTTCAGATGATTAAAGATCAGCTGGCATTTTTTCTGCTCCTGCTGCCAGTAGTCCTTCAGCTTTTCATCCGACTCCCGAATCAGGGCTTCCGCCGCGCGGCGCTGCTCCAGAAGCGATTCAATCGTTTGCTCCGGCGTACCGCTGAAGCCGGTCAGATTGATTCGCTTGAAAAACAGGCTGGAAAAAATCCGGTCTATTTCATCAATCTGCTCGGTGGGGGCAAAATAAGCGCCCCAATAAGAGGTTTCGTCGCTGGAGTTTGGAAAGAACGCCATATAAGGATTATCGTTATAAAGAGCGAGTTTGTTATAGCTATCCTTCGATAAAACACCAAAACGCACCTGAACAAACTTGCAGTCCGGAATTTTTCCAAGATCCACGTCCATGCCGGTAAAATGGGCCAGCTCCTGCAGCGAGGCGTCCAGCTCCTGAATTTTTTGTTCAGAATCGCTTTTCTGCTTCAGACAATCTTCGATATAAGAGGAAAACGCTTCCGCATATTCCAGCAGAACGCGATCCTCTTCCTCCGTATTGCAGTCGGGTGCCCCCTCAAAGGAGAGGGGATGCCCGATCTTCGCGCAGGCATCCGAAAGCTTTTGCAGAGAAGCCGTGTAGGGGTTATCCTCCCCGATCGGAACAAAGGGCGTTGTATCGGAGTAGAACGAAAGAACGTTGTCGGGATGAAACACTTCGGATTGACCGCAGCGAAGCGTCACCTCATCCAGTTCGTTCATTCGGCCGATAATACTGGCCATTTTTAGTTTTTGTACAGCCAAACAGCACCACTCCTTTCGTTAAAAATCAGAAAAAGCAAGCAGCTTTTTTATTTCTTCCGGCGGGAGATGATAGCGGATTCCCTCTACAATATTGATGATGTCCATCAGCTCGATCTGCAGATAGAAAATATAAGACAGCATGATAACCGACGCGTGTACAGAAAAATGGAGGTCATGCTGGCAGATCTTGTACAAAGCGCGCTCCGCCAGCTGATCGGCAAAATTGTACTCGATTTTGCTGGTCTTTTTGCCGATTCTCGTCTGTGCCAGAAGTGAGCGTACCTCCCCGGCGTCCCGAGCCTGAATCATTTTTTCAATTTGGTCCTTATTGAGGGAGCCGAATGGAAGAAGATTGCTGCGAATGTAATCCGGGCCGGCCTGAAAATACGTTTTAAAGCGCAGAATGCGGGCAAAGTTGTTCAGATCGAGATAAAGATCGACAATCTGCCGCAAATCCTGTTTCATGCTTTTATCCCGCAGATGCTCGATGGTCTCGTACAGCCGGCTGTACAAATAGGTGTTCAGCGCGTTTTCTGCGGCGGTAAAGTCGATGGGGTTGTCGTAAGTGGGGCGGAACGACTCCAGCAGCATCTGGTACGGCGTGTGGGCCAGTGCGGCAATGATGCTGTCGAAATTCTCCGCGCTCGAAAGCCGGACAAGATCCAGCCGCGAATGAATGGCAAGAGTGGCCGGCATGGAGAAAAAGTATTCCTTTGTTTTGTCGGCGTTCAGGTGCAGCAGCGCGTTCAAAATCTGCTCCACCTCACTGCGCTGCAGCAAATAGGTGGCCAGCGCGTCGCTGATGGAGATTTCGTAACGGCACAGGGCCGCCGAGTCCGCAAGCAGCTTGTGCTTGAGCCGGTTTTCCAGCTGGCCGCGGTGCACTTCTCTGTCGTTCATTCCCGCAAGCACCTTATCGTAATCGGTGTTTGCGGCAAGGTACCGGGCGATTTCCGTCACGCTTTTGCAGTTGAGCATTTCCTGGTAGTTCCGGGCGGTCAATCTGCGCCCGTACATTGCGCGGGCCTTCGCCGAAACCACATTGGAAGAGAGATGGGAAAGCATGAAATCACTCTCCTATCACATTGCGGACGATCGTATCCACCCATTTTTCGCCGTTCTGCGCATATTGCTGATCCAGCTGCTCCACCAAAGCCTGGTAGCGGTGCTCTTTGACCTGCCATGTTTTTTCCGCAGCGGCCTGCTCAAGAGGTCTGTTCTTTTCGATTCTGGCCCTTGCTCTGGCCAGGTAGCGATTCCGAATATCCTCCCGCGTTCTGGAGATTTCCTTTTCTGTGTCGGTTTTCTGTTTCTGGGCGGCGTCCGTGATCTGCCTGGCTTTTTCGTCCATTTCGATGATTTGCTTCAGCATATCGTTCATAATGACCGCACCTCCTTGATCAATAAAATCTATGTTACGTAAAATTCTCAGAAATCACATGCACAATTATAGCCCGCTCGTCACAAATATACAACTGATTTTTTGATAAATTTTACCTCTGTGACACATAACCTCAAGAAAAGTCAAAATGTTTTGATGTTTTTAAAGGAAATTTAATTTTTCAGACTCTGCAGCGGGGCCGGGATGCGCCCGCCGCGCTGAATAAACCGCTGCGGAGAGTACCGGTTGACTTCCATGACGGGGCCGCCGCCCAACAGGCCGCCAAAATTGAGCTCCTCGCCCACCTGCTTGCCGATGGCGGGAATCAGGCGCACGGCGGTGGTTTTGCTGTTGACCATGCCGATCGCCGCCTCGTCGGCGATGATGCCCGAGATCACCTCGGCCGGGGTGTCGCCGGGGATGGCGATCATGTCGAGGCCCACGGAGCAGACCGCGGTCATGGCCTCCAGCTTGTTGAGCGTCAGCGAACCGCGGCGCGCGGCTTCGATCATGCCGGCGTCCTCGGTGACGGGGATAAACGCGCCGGACAGGCCGCCAACGTGGGAGGAGGCCATAATGCCGCCCTTTTTCACGGCGTCGTTCAGCAGGGCCAGCGCGGCGGTCGTGCCGTGGGCGCCGCAGGCCTCAAGGCCCATTTCCTCCAGAATGTAGGCGACGGAATCGCCGACGGCGGGGGTGGGGGCCAAAGAGAGATCGACGATGCCGAACGGGACAAACAGTCGGCGGGAGGCCTCCTGTGCCACCAGCTGCCCCATACGTGTGATTTTAAACGCAGTTTTTTTGATCAGGTCGGCAATCCTGGTAATATCGCAGTCCCCCGCTTTTGCCAGCGCGGCGCGAACCACGCCGGGGCCGGATACGCCCACGTTGATTACGCAGTCCGGTTCGCCGGGGCCGTGGAAGGCGCCGGCCATAAACGGGTTGTCTTCCGGCGCATTGCAGAAAACCACCAGCTTCGCCGCTCCAATACAGTCGCGGTCGGCTGTTTTCTCCGCGCATTCGCGGATGACGCGTCCCATTTTGCCGACAGCATCCATATTGATTCCCGCCTTGGTGGTGCCCACGTTGACGGAGGAGCAGACAAAGCTGGTGGTGCTGAGAACCTCGGGGATGCTTTCGATCAGTGCGTAATCTCCCGGGCCAAACCCTTTGTGTACCAATGCGGAATACCCGCCGATGAAATTGACGCCTACCTCTTTCGCGGCGCGGTCCAATGCCTGGGCAAAATGGGCCGGACTCTTTGAGGGGCACGCCGCTGCAATCATTGAGATGGGTGTGACGGATATGCGCTTGTTGATGATCGGGATGCCGTAATCCTTGCTGATATCTTCGCCGGTTTTGACCAGGCTGCCGGCATAGCGGCAAATTTTATCGTACACCTTGTCACAGGCGGCTTTTTGGTCAGAATCCACGCAGTCCAGCAGGGAAATACCCATGGTAATGGTGCGCACATCCAGATTTTCGTTATCAATCATATTGATCGTTTCGAGAATATCGTGGGAATTAATCATGAAAGCGGTCCTTTCTCTCTATATATTAGCGCTTTTCCGGCAGGGCTTTCCGCAGTCAGAGAACCCGGCCCGCGCTTAAATACGGTGCATGGAGTTGAAGATATCCTCGTGCATGGTGTGGATTGTCAGGTTCATGCTGGTTCCCAGCTCGGTCAGGCGATCGGCCAGATCGCTGAAGGGAATGGTGCTTTTTGAAATATCCACCATCATAATCATGGCAAACATATCCTGCAGAACAGACTGGGTCACTTCGATCACATTTACTTGGTTTTCGGCACAAATGGCAGAGACGCGGGCAAGAATACCCACCATGTCTTTGCCAAGAACGGTAATTACAGCGCGCATGCGGCAGCCTCCTAAAAATAAAGAAATTCCATAATAACTGGTATTAATGCATTTATTATGAAGTAGAAACAATGGTATGTCAAGACGTTTTCGGCACCAAGCGCGTTAAGAAAAAAACTATTAAGACGAAATTTTGACTTAGAAAAAAATTAGAGGAAAAACTGTCTTTTTTCCCTGATTTATGCTAAGATAATAAAAATCGTCAAGAAGTATCCCCGCAGCCCGCGGGGAAAGGGGAGGCACAGGCGTCTTTTCCCTGCCGCGGGCGGGAGGAAGAGACCGAATCCTTTGCCCGCTTTTGAGGAAAGCGGGGCATCGGACCGGGCATTGACAGACTGGAGGCGGCAGAGCTTTGAAATACAGATATTGTTCCGATTGCCATTTGCACAGCGATTGCTCCCGTGATGCGGAAGACCCGGCCATGATGATGTGCGAGGCTGCACAGCGACAGGGCCTGTACGCCGTTGCCCTGACGGATCACTGCGAGTGCAATGATTATTATAAGGAAGAATACGACCGTTCGTCGCGCCAGTCCTATTTCGAGGCCAAAAAGGCCGCCGCGGTTTTTCAGGGCCGGCTGCGGGTGTACGCGGGCGTTGAACTTGGCCAGCCCCTGCAGGATGAAAAGGCGGCACAGGATGTTCTGACCACCTGCGGCTTTGACTTCGTTCTGGCCTCCCTCCATAATCTGGCCGGTATGGAGGATTTTTATTTTCTCGACTACGACCACCTGGATGTCGACGCGCTTCTCACGCGTTATTTTTATGAAATTCTCGAGATGGTGCGCTGGAACGGCTTTGATTCTCTGGCGCATCTCACTTACCCCTACCGGTACATTGTGGGCGATAAGGGCATTCCGGCCCGGCTTTACCCGGATCACCGCGAGATCGTCGACGAAATTCTCAGCCTGCTGGCGCGCAACCACAAGGCGCTGGAGCTCAATACCTCCGGGCTGCGCCAGAAGCTGGGGCAGACTCTGCCGCCGGCCGAGGTGCTCCGGCGCTTTCGCCAGCTGGGCGGCAAGTATGTGACCGTCGGCTCCGACGCGCACCGCTGGGGGGATATCGGCGCCGGGGTGGAAACCGGGCTCTCTCTGCTTTTGCAGGCCGGGTTTGATCGGTTCACCATCTACGTTGGGCGCGAGCCCGTAATGCTGCCGATCGAATAAACAGCGCAGGGCCAATCTCTCGAACTGTTCAGAAAATTTAAGGAGGAACCATAATGGAAAAATTGTTAGCTCTTTTAAGTGAAAATGCCAGACTGACCCCTGCGCAGCTCGCAGCAATGCTCGACACAACGCAGGAAAAGGTCAACGAAGCAATCGAACAGTATGAAAAGCAGGGTGTGATCAAAGGCTACCGCGCGCTGATCGACTGGGAGAAGGTCGACCAGAATAAAGTCACGGCGCTGATCGAGCTGAAGGTTGTGCCGAAGCCGGACCGCGGCTTTGATGAGGTTGCGGACCGCGTGATGAGCTTTGGCGAGGTGGAAAGCGTCTACCTGATGTCCGGCGGGTACGATCTTGCGGTGATCGTTCACGGGAAATCGATGCAGGAGGTGGCGCTGTTCGTCATGAACCGCCTGGCCGCGCTGGATTCCGTTGTCTCTACGGCCACCCACTTCATTTTGACCCGGTATAAAGACGGAGGGGTTATTCTTCACTCCGGAGAGGACAAAGACCAAAGAACGGGGTGTGTATGGTGATCGATTATCAATCTGTGATGAATCAGCGGCTGCAATCTCTCAAGCCTTCGGGGATCCGGAAGTTTTTCGATATTGCGAGTGAAATGGACGATGTGATCTCCCTCTCCATCGGCGAGCCCGACTTTTCCACCCCCTGGCATGTGCGCCAGGCCGGAATTCAGACGCTGGAAAAGGGAAAGACCTGGTACAGCCCGAACCGCGGCTTTATGGAGCTGCGTCAGGAGATCTGCAAGTGGGTCGCCCGCAAATACCAGGTGGAATACGACCCCGCAACGGATGTCGTCGTCCCCGCCGGCGGCTCCGAAGCGATCGACGCCAGCCTGCGCTCGCTCGTGAATCCCGGCGACGAGGTTCTTATCCCCGAGCCGAGCTTTGTCTGTTATGTGCCGCTCACACAGATGGCCGGCGGTGTTCCGGTGATTCTTGAGACGAAGGCGGAGAATGATTTTCGCTTAACCGCCGAGGAGCTGCGCGCGAAGATCACCCCAAAGACGAAGGTTCTGATTCTGCCCTTCCCGAACAACCCCACCGGCGCCGTCATGCGCCGTGGGCATCTGGAGGAGATTGCGGCGGTTGTCAAGGAACATAACCTGATGGTGATTTCTGATGAAATATACAGCGAGCTGACCTATGGCGACACGCCCCACGTCAGCTTCGCGTCCATCGACGGCATGAAGGAGCGCACGATTCTGATCAACGGCTTCTCCAAGGCGTACGCCATGACCGGCTGGCGTCTCGGCTTTGCCATGGGGCCGACGGAGATCATCGCCCAGATGACAAAGCTGCACCAGTACGGCATTATGAGCGCGCCCACCATGTCGCAGTACGCGGCAATTGAGGCGCTCAAAAACGGCGACGGCGATATTGAGGAGATGCGTTCCCAGTACGACATGCGCCGCCGGCTGATCGTAGACGGCCTCAATTCGCTCGGCCTGACCTGCTTTGAGCCCGAGGGGGCGTTTTATGTATTCCCCTGCATCAAGAGCAGCGGCCTTGGCTCAGAGGAGTTCTGTGAGCGCCTGATTTACGCGGAGAAGGTCGCAATTGTGCCCGGCAACGCGTTCGGCGACTGCGGAGAGGGCTTTGCCCGGGTTGCTTACTCCAACTCGATTCCGAATATCACCGAGGCGCTCAAACGGATCGAGCGCTTTTTGGGCACGCTCAAATAAATCCGCTCGTGTGGAATGATCCAACGGTTTTGCGCGCGGCTCCCGCCTTTGCGGGTGCGGCGGGCAAAGCCGTCTTTTTGCGGGGAAGAATGGAGGAATGCTTCATGCAGACGGGGCGGCCGATTTGTGTTTATGCAACGGCAAAACTGAATCTGACACTCGATATACTGGGCCGCCGTGCGGACGGCTATCATCTGCTGGATATGGTGATGCAGACCGTTTCCGTTTACGATACCTTGCTGCTCACGCCGATTGAAACTCCGGGAGTTGATCTGCTCTGTGACCGGGCGGGGATTCCCTGCGGGGAAGAAAACACGGTGCAAAGGGCAGCGCGCCTGTTTTATCAGGCGGCGGATCTGCCGAACGGCGGAATTCAAATCCGGATGCTGAAACGGATCCCCGATCGGGCGGGGATGGGCGGGGGCAGCGCCGACGCCGCCGCCGTGCTGCGCGCGATGAACCGGATCTACGATGCCGGCTTTACAATGGACGAGCTGTGCGCGCTGGGCCTGAGCATTGGGGCGGACGTTCCATTCTGCCTTCGGGGCGGCACCATGCGGGTCGGGGGAATCGGCGAGGTTTTATCGCCTCTTGCCCCAATGCCGCCGTGCTTTTTTGTCGTGTGCAAGCCGTCCGTCAGCGTCAGCACCGCCGCGGCGTTTGCGCAGGCGGATCGAGACGGCGCATCCTACCCGCGCTACACCCCGGCAATGGCGGCGGCGCTTGGGAGCGGCCAACTGCACCTGATCGCGGGCGGCCTCGGCAATTCGTTTTCGCTGGCGATGCCGGAGCCGCAGATCGAAGCGCTTCGGCAGGCGCTGCTGCACATGGGCGCGCTCGGCGCCTGCATGACCGGGAGCGGCTCGGCGGTGTTCGGCATTTTTTCAGAGCGTGTGCCGGCGGAGCGGTGCCGGGAAGAACTGCGGAAAAAATACCGTCATGTGTTTGTATGCGAACCGGTCGGTGCCGAATAAAGGATCCATATCGGGTATCTTTCCCCAAAATGGCGGGGAAAGATACTTTTTTCTTTTTTTTGCTGGCTCGTGCGCATAAATCAAACAAAAGAGGACAATCCTTTGGTTAACATAAAGAAGGAGATGACTCTTTTGAATTCCACTCAGAATTCCTGGAAATTAAAAAACATAGAAAAAGCGCTGATCATCGCGTTTGTACTTACGGTTGCCTGCTCCTTTACTTCCTTTTTTTCCTTTGCGCGACAATGTGAAGATATTCCAAATCATGTTCTGCGCCTGCATGTGCTGGCCAATTCCGATACTTCCGAGGATCAGGAGCTGAAGCTCTATGTACGCAACCGCATTTTGACCGAATCCGCCGGAATGCTCGACGGCATTACCGACCGAAAGGAAGCGGAACAGGTAGTACGGCGGAATATGCCCCGGCTGAGGGCCGCGGCCGCTGAGGAAATTGCACAGCGCGGGTATCAGTACCCGGTGGATGTCGAACTGGAAAACATCTATTTTACCACGCGGCAGTATCGGCAGGTTACGCTGCCGGCCGGCACCTACGATGCGCTGCGCGTGACAATCGGCCAGGCGCAGGGGAAAAACTGGTGGTGCGTGATGTTCCCGCCCATGTGCCTGCCCGCCGCTGAGGAAAAGGAAGAGCTTGACGATGTGCTGAACCCGAAGCAGATGGAGATCGTTACCGGGCAGTACGAAATCCGCTTTAAATCACTCGAGCTGTACGAACAGTTTAAAAACTGGGCAGCCGGAAAAGAAAGAACAGACCCTTCGAAAATCCGGTGAATCGCATCGATCGGAAAGCTCGATTTACCGGATTCCTTCAAAAAAAGCATTCCCTTTGCAGTTAGCTACAAGGGAATGCTTTTTGTCGTTCTATTTCAGATGACGCACTTGTTAAAAAGTAAGGAATCTATCTGAATTTTTATGATTTGTGCGTAATCGTATCTTCCGACCCTTTGACACAGCAAAAGCAGCCCATGGAGCCGACCGCGGTTACCGTTACCTCGGCATATCGTTGTTTCAGCCTGTTTTCGAGGCTGGCTGCGGTTTCAAACGGCGGGGTGAAGAAGCCCCTGGGCACGTACAGCGTTCCAAAGATTTTGTCAACAGTGCATGAAATGCTGGTAAAGAGCTTCGGGCTTCTTTCGGAGCGGACGATTACGGCCTTCCGCACGCTTTTTTTCAAGGCTCTTATATGCTATAATAACTATTCAAATGGAAAGTGCTCCTTTAGCAGGCCGCACTTAATGAAATGGGGGATTGGGTTGCTTCATCTGCTGTTCGGGCGCTCCGGGAGCGGAAAAACACATTTTGTCCGGCAGGAGCTGCACCGGCTGGCCGGGCAGGGTGAACAAAAGCTGATGCTGTTGGTGCCGGAGCAGTTTTCTTTTGAAAGCGAGCGCGCCATGCTGCGTCTTTTGGGGCCGCGCCGTGCCGCGGAGGTAGAGGTCGTCAGCTTCACCCGCCTGGCGGACGCTGTGTTCCGCCGCTTCGGCGGGTGCTGCGGCAAACGGCTCGACGACGGCGGCCGCAGCATTCTGATGAGCCTTGCGCTGGAACAGACGGCGGATCACCTGCCGCTGTACCAAAAGCACACCCAGACTCCCGAGCTGGTGAGCATGATGCTCACCGCTTCGGCGGAGCTGAAAATGTGCGCCGTCGCCCCGCGGGAGCTGTCCCGCGCGGCGGAGCGGCTGGAGGACGGCACCCTGCGGGAAAAGATGAAGGAGCTCTCGCTGATTCTGTCGGCGTATGAGGCGCTGGTGGCGCAAAGCTACCTCGACCCGCAGGATGATCTGACCCGGTTAAAAGACGTACTGCTTGCACACCGTTTTTTTGAGGGCTACACCGTGTTTGTGGATTCCTTCAAGAGCTTTACCGCGCAGGAGCTCGGCATTCTGGAGCTCGTGCTCTGTCAGGCTCAGGAGGTGACGGTGGCGCTTTGTGCCGACGGTCCCCGGCAGGCGGAGGCGGAAATGAGCCTGTTCACGCCGGTGTACCAAACGGCGCGCAGCCTGATGCGCCTTGCGCGGCAGAATTCCGTTGCGGTGGCGGCCCCTGTCACACTGAAGCCGGGCGTTCGTTTTCGCGGCGCGGGGCTCCGCGCGGTGGAGGAGGGCGCATACCGCGGCCGCCGCATTCCTCTGCGCGGGGATACGGGCGATGTAGCTTTGTATG
>OBWS01000562.1_pt1 | contig 20801 bp, 13 predicted proteins | sample 1495291 | NCBI WGS metagenome assembly OBWS01 (sample SAMEA2580090, study PRJEB22360) | human gut metagenome | biome: human gut; feature: human-associated habitat; material: faeces | place: Denmark | collected 2008/2010 | reverse complement strand
CCTTCAGTTGCAGACCGCGAATACTTCATCGCGGGCAGCGGCGGCTGTTCCATGCCGCGTGCATCGCCGTTGTCAAAAGCCGAGACATAAATAATGTCGCCCTTGCTCTTCTCATCAATCTTAAAGGCGGTGTGCTGAGTCCAGGTCCAGTCAAACTCGCCCTCGCACTTGCTGCCGCTGCACTTGATCTTGCCGCCGTTGGCATCGATCGGCGTCAGCACCTTCTCTGCCCAGCCTTTTTTCCAGCCTTCCGGAGAGGAGAGAATCCATTTCACCTTTTTGTCACGGCCAATCTTAATAATGGCGGACTGGTGACGAGAGCTGATAATGATCGAATCATCCTCAGGATCGTAATCGACTGAATTGACGTGTGCCCAGTTGCGGCCAGGGCCCGTACCGACGATGTCACCGAATTTATCGGAAGCATCCAGCTTGGCGATTTCCTCCGCCGTGAGCGTCTTGCCGGCCTGTGAAGCATCAATATTGAGACAGACAGCGCCCTGATCCAAAACCTTCATGACGTTGTCGCGGTACGGATCAAGAATTTCAGCCAAACGCCATTCGTCTACCACATTGCCGTTCTGATCGACCTCAGCAATCACATCGCGCACTGTGCGTACGTTCTTGCCGTCAGCGCGCTTCCAATTGGAGCTCGAGACACGCAGGAAATAGTGCCCGTTGTCCGCATCGTCCATGGAATGCGAGAAGTCACCGTAGCGCATCGGGAGACGGCGATTGAAGACCTCGCGTCCCAAAATGTCGTACTTCACGTAGCGCTGGCCAAAGCCCCAGGTGAGCAGACCGTCAGCATTCTGCTTGAAGCCCATCATGACGCCCGCAGAATAAAGTGAATTGAGGTCATAGATCGGGTTGGCGAACATGAACCAACGAACTTCACCCTTGGTATCAATAACGGTGTTCTGCGGCCAGTAATTCCATTCGAGTGCGCCGCCGGTCGGATTGTTCCAAACTGCACGAGTGCCGATGCTGGATTTCTGACCAAAGTTGTTGACGAAGTAGAGGCGGTCAGAGAATTCCGGATCGGCCTTCTTCACTTCTGCCTCAAACGGCATCATGCGCTCCATGGTGTTTCCTGCAGGCTCAAAGTAAACAGGAGGCGCATAGAGCTTATATTCGTCTGAAAACTTTTCCTTTTTGCCCGTCGTGTCAATTCTCGTGTAATCAACACGAATGGTGTTGAGGTAGTCCGGATACAGCCCGAAGACAGGAACGCCGCCGTGCGTGAGAAGCTGCGAGCGTGAGACCTTGTAGCTGATCTTTTGTCCGCCCTGCTTAGGCACAATGTGCACCGTCACATCCGCGAGCGTGTAACCGCCGTCACGAATCACAGCAGTGAGCGGCGCAATGCCATAGGGATTCCCCATCACCTCTCCGATGTGGCCTTGCACCTCATAATCGATCTTCGGACCAGAGGCCCCGCCGATCGCCATAGCGGCGGCAGGGATGGCAGCAGCGACGGCCAGAGCGATCCACTTCATCTTCATTACAAAATCTCCTTTTAGCGAGTGCAGAAACAAAAGAAACTGCATCGTTGAAATCGTTCCGTTTCAAGCGGAACGCGACGAAACTCAGTATGAAGAATTAGCCGAAATAACTAAATCGGGGCTTGCGCAGGATTGCGTTGCGGATCTCGAAGATCGCTTTCTTCAAAAAGAGAAAACTGTCAGTCCTCAATAAAATGAATGGAATTCACATCCGCCAAGGTCTTGGGTGCACTCACGATCACCGAGCGCACCCAGACAGATGCCGGATCCTGATGGGTTCGGTTGTGCCAGATGAGTGTCGGCCCATAGACAACTGCATTTTTCGGTCTGCCCAAAATTATGAGATCGGGCATTAATTTTTGAAGCTGAACGGCGAGCTGCAATGGCACCGCTCCCCAAAGATTGGTCTGACAAAGAATCTGTGCAATGGGAATAAAGAACGGGGACCAAACGGCGATATTTTCCGCCATCAACGGAATATCGGCTTCAGCATCAAACCATGGATCATCTAAATCGTTCAGCGGACCAGTCATCACCCGAATCTGTCGATAAGCCTTGAAGTCTTTTCGAGTCAATGTCCGCTCTTGAGCGAGTTTTACCAATGGATGGTGCCTTCCGCAGACCAGAACAAAAACGTCATCAGCAAGCCGAAGGCTATGTAAATTTGGATCTGACGGAACAAACGGAAAGATTGCAAAATCGGCCTCTCCCGACGAAAGCAATCTTCCAAAATCAGCTCGAATATGGCGAAATTCAACACCAATTGAAGGCGCCTTTTCAAGCAGTGCAGAAACGGATGGCGTCAGAAAAGTGAAAATCGCATTATCTACGCATAGAATTCGAAAAATTCGACGCACATCACTTGGCCGGAAAACTTCCTTCTCAAAAAGCCGGCCGTAATTAACAAGAAGTTCAGCAACACCGCCATTGAGTTCACGAGCGCGCGGCGTGGGAACCAAACCTCGATTAGTTCGAAGGAAAAGATCGTCATCGAGGAGCTCACGCAGCTTGGCAAGCGTGCGGCTGGCGCCGCCGACCGACATAGCGCATTCCTGTGCAGCCTTCGTTAAAGATCCCGTTCGGAAAATAGCAGAAAAGAGAAAAAGTGCATCGGTGTCTATATTTGGTCGCTGCATATGGTTTCGGGTAATCATTTAGGCCGTCAAGCGATAACGGCAGTAAAAAAGGCGGCACCCGCAGACGCCGCCTTTTGTGAACTCAGACTGCGGCGATTATTATTTTCCGCCGCAGCTGACCGAGCACTAAAGAAAGCTTAGTGCTTGCCGCCGCAACCGCAGCCGCAGCCGTCCTGCTTCTTTTCCTCGTTGCTCTCGTGATGATGGCCGCAGCAGCCTTCGCCTTCACCGTGCTTATGCTCGTGGCCGTGTCCGCCGCAGCAGCATTCACCTTCCTCATGATCGTGCTCATGCTGGTCGTGACCGCAGCAGCACTCGCCTTCGCCGTGCTTATGCTCATGGCCGTGTCCGCCGCAGCAGCATTCGCCTTCCTCATGATCGTGCTCATGATGGTCGTGACCGCAGCAGCACTCGCCTTCACCGTGCTTATGCTCGTGGCCGTGTCCGCCGCAGCAGCATTCGCCTTCCTCATGATCGTGCTCATGGTGGTCGTGACCGCAGCAGCACTCGCCTTCGCCGTGCTTATGCTCATGGCCGTGTCCGCCGCAGCAGCATTCGCCGTCATGATCGTGGTGGTGATGGTGATGACCGCAGCCGCAGGAATCTTCATCGTCGTGACAGCCGCAGCCGCCTTGCGCAGCCTTGAACTGGATCGGGTCAAAGGGCGATTCAGCTTCCGTGACCTCAAGTCCTACCATTTGAAGCATCTTGGCCAGATTGGGCAGCGGCAGAACAGCAAAACCATCGTCGATCTGCGCAATACGAACGCCGCGGTTAACCAGCGCACCAGCAGCTTCACGCAACACATTCACGTCGCCCGTCACGTTGAGCACCTTTTCAACTGCCGGACGAACTGCCCAGAAGCCGCCTTTTTCATCAACGAATACATCATTGACTTCAACCGGACGAAGCTGATCGGCAGGAACGCCAAGTTCAACTTCGCCTTCCGGCGTATGAATGACCTGAGGAAGCTCAGCACGCTGAGCGGATGTGAGCGGCAGTGCATGAGCCTTGTCAAGCAGGGTCTGAGCGGGAGCGGCGTTGGCCGGCAAAAGCTTCGTAAGCGTGGACATATCTATTTAATCCTGTTATCAGGATGTGCTGCAGTTGCGGGGAGCAGCACATCCGAAAAAATGAAAGCTGCTTTATTTTAGGGTATCGAGCACCAATCGCTGATAGTTATTTTGCTTTATGAAGTTTCTGCCAAACTTTAATCTTTATATTGTTCAGTCCCTGCTCGAATCTGAAAACAAATACCGATTTCTAATTTATCCGCCAAGCACCACCTCGAGCGCGTCTGACAGTCGATCTACCGGAATAATGTCCAGACCTTCAACAGGCTGCCGAGGCATATTCGCACGAGGGATCAGAGCTTTAGAAAAGCCGAGCTTAGCAGCCTCACGCAGACGCTCCTGACCTCGAGCAGCAGGACGAATTTCACCGGCCAAACCCACCTCACCGAAAACGACAAGTCCGCGTTCGAGCGGCCGATTACGCCAGCTCGAGCAGATAGCCGCCAGAATGGCCAAGTCTGCTGCCGTCTCCGAGATTTTCACGCCGCCCACAGCATTGACAAATACATCTTGGTCAAAAAGCGCAACGCCAGCGTGTCGATGCAGCACAGCCAAGAGCATTGCCAGACGCTGCCCGTCAAAACCGACAGCAAGGCGTCTGGGAGCGGGCAGATGCGTCTCATCGACGAGCGCCTGCACTTCGACCAAAAGCGGCCGCGTACCTTCCTGAGTGACGAGAACGGTTGATCCTGGAACGTTCGATTTGTATTCAGAGAGGAAAATAGCGGATGGATTCGTCACGCCGCGCAGACCATGATCAGTCATGGCAAAGACGCCAAGTTCGTTGACCGCGCCAAATCGATTTTTGAAGGCTCTGACGAGTCGAAAGTTCGAATGCGTATCGCCCTCAAAATAAAGCACCGTATCCACGATGTGTTCGAGCACTCGCGGCCCAGCGAGCGAACCTTCTTTGGTGACGTGCCCCACAAAAAAGAGCGAAGCGCCGGAAGTCTTGGCCGCACGGGTAAGTCTGGCCGCGCATTCGCGCACTTGCGACACGGAGCCCGGAGCGCTGTCGAGCGCGCCGGAAAAAAGTGTTTGAATCGAATCTATGACGACGAATTCCGGGCGTTTTTCATTGATGACCGCTTCGATGTGCTCAAGCTCAATTTCACTCACCAGCTGGAGACCCGCCGTCGGCAGCCGCTGAGCGCGAAGCGCAATCTGCGCGGCACTCTCTTCACCGGAAACGTAAATGCAGCTGAGCCCCGCAGCCGCCAGGCGAGCCATCACCTGCAGCAGAAGGGTCGACTTGCCGATCCCCGGATCGCCGCCAATCAGAGAAACGCCGCCCTTAACAAGACCGCCGCCCATGACGCGGTCGAATTCGGAGAGCCCCGTAACGATGCGCGGAGCATCCTCTGCTGCCACATCGGAAAGATCCTGCAGAGCGCCCGTCGTATCAACGAAGCCGCGGCCGGAGCGTGAATCCGCACCGTAGCGGGCCGCGGCGCCAGTGGCCACTCTGAATTCCTTCAATGTATTCCACGCCTTGCAATGCGGACACTGTCCCATCCATTTGGCCGTGGTGCCGCCGCACTCGGAGCAGACAAATTCGATACGGTCCTTTTTGGCCATGCAGTCAGCCTTTTAATACAAGCGGCACTCGTCGGGCGAGCGCACAGAGAAGTTCGTAGCCGATCGTGCCGCACCGTCGGGCAAGATCATTCACGGCGATATGCCGCCCCCAAAGCTCTACCTTCGAACCCACATCAGCTTCCGGAATATCGGTAACGTCAATGGTGAGCATATCCATTGAAACGGCACCGGCAAGCGGCGCCTGAGAGCCTTCTACCCAAACCGGCGCGCCGTCAGGCATTGAACGCGGATACCCGTCTGCGTACCCGCAGGCTACCACGGCAATCCGTGAGGGCCGCTGCGCCGACCAGCGGGAACCGTAGCCCACGGATTCACCGGGGCGGACTTGCTGGAGAGCGATGATTTCAGCGCCGAGCGTCATGGCGGGAATTAGGCTGAGCGCCTCTGACGTCACTGCTTCGTCCGGAGATACGCCGTAAAGCGCAACACCGGCTCGGACAGCCTGTCCCTGAACTTCTGGGTGAAACAAAATGGCACCGGTATTGGCCAGACAGGCCTGCTCCCGCGCCAGACCACCCATGGCCGCAAGCTGGTCGGCCACCGTCACGGGCGCATGCACGGCAGACTGTTCAGCATTGGCGAAATGGGTCACATAATCCATGACGCGGACACCGGGAATCGCGGCCAGCTGAGCCGCAGCAGCAGGCGCTTCGGAGGAACGGAAACCCAGGCGGTTCATGCCGCTGTTGACTTTGACATGCACACGGACATCCTTAGGCTTTGCAGCACGAAGGATGGCGATCTGCCAAGGTGAATGCACCACCGTCTCAACTTTGAGCGTCTGCAGGGGTTCAATGTCTGCGGCATCGAAAAAACCTTCAAGCAGCAAAATCCGCTTGTGCCAGCCGCAGCGGCGGACAATTTCAGCATCGCAAAGATCGATCGTAGCCAAGCCGTCTGCATCGGCAAAAGCTGTCACCGCATTGTCGAGACCGTGACCGTATGCATTGGCCTTCACTACCGCCCAGAGCGCCCGGCCTGCGGCTTTCGAACGCATGACGCCGAGATTATGGCGAAGCGCTTCAAGATCAATTTCTGCGGATATGGGACGCGGCATCTGCGCAGTTTCTCCCCGATTAGCTTGTCTGAAGAGCACGCAGCCGTTTTTCTAAAAAAGTCCTGTCTGCAACTCAATGAAGGTCAAAGAGAGGCGCCGCGCGCAGAATTTGACATTTTCTCATCATCCGGGAATACATGCGTCGCCGGCCTGCAACGGAGTGTTGCGAAATCCGCATCTGTGTTTCTCCCTGCTCAAGGAAGTATATTTTGCGCACTGCATTGCAGTCCTCCTCTTTCACTTGGCTAAAATTGCAGTTTCCCAATGCGCCGTCTTCGCTCAAGCGCGGACGGCCGCCCAGTTTCAGGCATAAGGAGAACAGGTTGAAACGCGGCTTTTACACCATTATGGCGGCGCAGTTTCTGTCGTCTCTGGCAGATAACGCACTCCTCATCGCCGCCATTGCGCTCCTTGCGAGTCTGGGCGCCCCAGAATGGCAGACGCCGCTCCTCAAACTATTCTTCGTCGTGAGCTACGTCCTTCTGGCAGCCTGGGTGGGCATCTTTGCCGACTCGATGCCCAAGGGCCGAGTCATGTTCCTCACGAACTTTCTCAAAGCCGTCGGCTGTCTGCTGATGCTTTTCGGCGGCCCTCCGCTGGTCCCCCACGCGCTAAAATCGCCGCCTACGCTATTGTCGGCATTGGCGCTGCCGCCTATTCCCCCGCCAAATACGGCATTCTCACGGAACTGCTTCCTGCCGAAAAACTGGTCATCGCCAATGGCTGGATTGAAGGGCTCACGGTCGGATCCATCATTCTCGGCGTCGTACTGGGCGGCGTGCTGATTAAGCCTGAAATCGCTTCCCCGATTCTTTCTCTGTTTCACCTCAATGCCATCGGCCTCACGTCGTTTGCCGAAGCGGCGATTTTTGCCATTACCTTCGTTTATGTAGCCGCCTCCATCGTCAATCTGGCGATCCCGGATACCGGAGCACGTTACCCCAAGCAGAAATTTGATCCGATTGATTCAATCCGCGGCTTCATGACAAGCTGCCGGCTGCTTTGGCACGACCGTCTTGGGCAAATCTCACTTTCCGTCACGACGCTTTTCTGGGGCGCAGGCGCAGTCCTGCAGTTCCTCGTTCTCAAGTGGTGCGATCATGCGCTCGGCATGACCCTCTCGGAGGGCGCCGTCATGCAGGCCGTGGTCAGTCTCGGCATTGCCGTCGGCGCAGTGCTTGCGGCCGCCCGAGTGCCGCTCGTGAAGTCGCTCTCCGTGCTGCCGATGGGCATCATCATGGGAGCGCTCGTCATGTGCATGGCCTTTTTTACTCGTGCCGACGCACCGGCGGGCGGCATCGAGATTTTCGGTCAGAGTCTCTCATGGGCCGTCATCATCGCCAGCATCGGCATGATTGCGGTCGGCATCTGCGCGGGGTTTTTCGTCGTGCCGATGAATGCGCTTTTACAGCATCGCGGCCATGTACTGATGAGTGCCGGCCGTTCCATTGCCGTGCAGAACTTTAATGAGAACCTCTCCATTCTCACCATGCTGGGCGTCTATTCTCTGCTCATCAAATTTGACTTGTCCGTTCCCGCCACGATGCTCACTTTCGGCGGCTTCGTGATGGTTTCCATGGCGCTGGTGATTCTGAAGCATCATCGCAACCAGCGGGAATTCGACAGCACGCATCTGATCGGCGAAGAAAAGCGACATTAAGTTTTTGCTGCCCGCCGGCAGCAGCCTGTCAAAAACCCTCCCTGAAGCCCAAAGTTCTCAGGGGAATATTGGCGCTCCCGAATCAACAATCAGGAGCGCCGCTCCATTTATGCAGCTGGCTGAGCTTCAAAACGGACGCCAGGCCCAGACACTTCACTTTCTCCGGATGTGCCTCGGGGTTTCACCACAATATGCACCCCTACGCGCTCGCGCACTGCTCGCACATGGCTGATGATGCCGATGAGCTTCCCAGTCTTTTGCTGGAGCATCTCTAAGGCATTCAAAGCTTTTTCGAGCGTATCGGGATCGAGCGTGCCAAAGCCTTCATCCAAAAAGAGCGTATCAACCTGCATACGGCTTGAACTCACGCGCGAAAGGGCAAGCGCCAAAGCAAGCGAAACCAAGAACGTCTCGCCGCCCGACAAATTAAAGGAGGTCCGCTCGAGCCCCGCGAGTTCCAAGTCTCGGACTGCAAGATCGAGTTTTTGCGAACCGGCCGGTATCAGCTGATAACGGCTTTGCATACGCGAGAGAATCACATTGGCTTCATGCAGCAAAAGCGCAAAAGTGAGGCTCTGAGCAGCCAGACGGAAGGTTTTGCCGTCTGCACTGCCGATCAGCCCTGAAAGCTTTGCCCATTTGTCGGCTGAGGTTCGGGCGGTCTTAAGCTCAGCCTCAATCAGGGCCGCTTTCCGGCGAACAGCATCATCGGCTTCGAGCTGCTGGCGAAGGCTGCCGAGACGACGCTCTGCCTCACTGGCCCTCTCCTCGGCTTGGGTCAGTTCCGCGGCCGCTTCTGCCTCTTGAACGTCACGGCGGGGCATTTGCAAAAGTGCTTCCAGATCACTTTGAGCCGTCGCCCGGTTCGACTCGGCCGCAGCATAGGCCTGACCGGCAGCCTCTGCGGTTTGTTCGAGCTCCCTAATTCGGGCGGGATCGCGTGCAGCTGCGAGCAGCGCGGCTTCATCGGCAAACGCTGCGCTTGCCAGAAGCTCGCTGAACCGCGCCTTAGCATCCTCCGTTTTCTGTGCAAACTCTTGCGCCGCCTTTTTTTCTGCCGAAAGCGTTGCCTCGATCGTCTTCAGGTGTTGCGCTGCTTGGGCACTTGCCTGTGCGGCATCACGCTCTTTTTCGCGCGACGACCGCACTCGGTAAGCGAGCTCGCGGCGTTCAGCCTGTGCTGAACGCTGGCCAAACTTGTTTTCACGATCTTTGCGGACATCCTGAGCGGCCTGATGCGCCGCTTGCGCACGCTCACTCGCGGCAGCCTGCGCTTCATCAGCGCCGCGTTTCTGCGCAGCCGCTGCATTTGCTGCCGCTGAGGCCGCGCTTAATTTTTCTTGCGTCTTTTGAGCAGAGACTTCCGCAGCCGCATAACGCTGGCGTCGTGCCTCGGCCTCATTGAGGAAAGACTGCGGTTCGGCGAGCACCGCCTTTGAATCGGTGTCGGCAGCGAAACAATGTTTCGCGGCAAGCAGAAAAGCGTCACGCCGTACCTGCAAACGCTCGGCGCTCTCGCGCTGCTGTGCCTGAAGCTGCTCAAGACTCTCCTGAGCGGCCCGAAGGCGAGCCGACGCTCGAACGTCTGCCGCCTGAGCTTCATGAAAGGCGTTCACCGCCTTGACCTCTTCTGCACGCACGAGCGCCAGCCCTTTATCCGCCGCTTCGGCATTTTTCGACCATGCTTCAATGGCGTCGAGCACCGTATTGAAGCCGGCAGCCCTTTGCGGCGTCAATGCCTCTGCAAAATCCTGCGGATAGGCACTGCGCAGCGCTGCTATGCGTTGAGTGAGCACTCCGCGCATGCGTGATGTCTTGTCTCCAGAAGGCATTTCAGACAAAAGGGCCAACAGTTCGCCGCATTCGAGGAGCCACTGCGCCGCCCATGCTCGACCGGTAAATCGGCGCATTTCAACGAGTTTGGCCTCAATCGATCCCTCTTGGTAAACCGCAGCCTGAAGACGCTGCGCATCTTGAAGCCGCAGGGCGGCCGCTTCCATTGCGGCCTGCGCTTTGACTGCAGCATCGTGAGCTTCATCCGCTTTCACTTTGTCAGCAGCGATTTTCTTTTCACCAAGCGCGGCGGCGGACTTTGCATTCAGACTATGTTTTTTGGCGTCGACATAAGCCTCTGCTGCGGCCGCGGCCGCCGGCAGATGCACCGCTAGCTCACGATCGCCCTGAAGCATCTCCAACGCACCCAGTGCTCTGCGGCGCTCATCTTCTGCAGACTTCAGCGCTGCTGCGCACTTTTGCACCTCGGCATCCGCCCGCAGACTGCGCGCCTGAGCATCTGCAAGCGCCGCACTGCTCGCTTGGGCTTCTGCGTCCGCAATAGCCAGACATTTGTCCTTTTCTTCCATCTGCTCGAGCTCAGGAATCTTTTTCGCCTCATTCTCGGCAGCCTGTAATGCAGCCCGCCGGGCTGCGTCAGCGGCTCCTTGAGCCTGCGCTTGATGCGCCTGCGCCTGCACTTGGGCCGCCTCATATTGCGCTGCTTCCCGACGATGCGCTTCAGCGGAGGCTAGGCAGTCGAGCATCCGCCGGCGTTCCGCAAGAGGCTCCACAGCCAAGCGAGCGGCAGCGGCTTCACGCTTCAATGCTTGAGACGCCTGCGCCGCTTTTTCGGCCTGAACGAATGACTGCTCAGCGTCCTTCAGACGTGCGCGGGCGGCTGTTGTCTGACGTATCCAGCGGAGATCCGCTTCGAGTTCACTGCGGCGAAACCGAACATGCTTGGCTTCGTCTGCAGTCGTTTCGAGGGCGGTTTCCAAGGCCTTGCGGGCATCCTCAGCGAGCATTTCCGCCCCTTCAAGATGAACCAAAAGGCGCTTGACCTTATTGTTCTCATCGCGGCAGCGCTCAAACACCCATTGGCCAATTGTACTGTAAAGCTTTGTGCCGGTGATTTTTTCAAGAATCGCCGCACGATCATCGACCTGGGCACGCAAAAGCTCCGTAAAAGCACCCTGAGCGAGAAGCGCGCTGCGCGTGAAGGTTTCATAGTCCATCCCGAGCACTTCAGGCACTTTTGCGTTCCAAGCGAGTTTCTGCTCTGCAACAATTTCCCCCGTTTCCGCACTGCCATCGGGCAAACGCACCAATTCCACTTGAGCATCACGCGGCTCGCCCGTGCGCTTAAGCCTAACGCTCCAGCGCGACCGCCAGAACTTTCCCATGGATTCGAAGACAACAGACGCTGAGCACTGTTTGCGGCCTTCGGTCAGAACCATACAGCCGCGATCGGTTTTCTTCGAGGTCGACGTTCTGGTCTCCATGCGTGGCGTTTTGCCAAAAAGCGCCAGTGTGACAGCATCCAAAATCGTCGTCTTTCCGCTTCCGGTGGGGCCGACAATCGCGAAGATGCCGCTTTCAACATAGTCGCGATTTGTGAAATCGATCTCATAGCGGCCGGCGAGCGAGTTGATATTTTCAATTCTGAGTTTCAAGAGCCGCATGGCCGGTCTCCTTTGCATCGATTTCGTTGTCTTGATGAGCACCTCGGCCGGCCAGATCCGACACAATTTCTGCGCGGCGGGCGTCTGCCTCACGCATGAGCTCACGGCCGGCCTCCAGCGCTTCGGCAAAGAGGGGCTCCAACTCTTCCCGAACGATGTCGTCCGCGCCGCTTCTTTCTAAAACCGACCGGAAAACTTCTTCGGGCGTAATGTCATCGAGCCGCCTTTCGGGCATGTCCCAGCCTCTGAGACCTTCCGGAGTGCCGATGCGCACAGCAGCCAGATGCACGCCGGCATGTTCAGCCGAGCGCTGAAGTGTTTGCACGACCGTGTTCGCATCCGTTGCCGCGCCCGTAAAAAACACCTCGACAACGGCGCCTGGCGCCTCACGGCCCACTTCCAGCAAACGCAGCTGAAGCGCTTCGAGCGTGCCGGAAATACGAGTGAGAATGCGCGGCTGCGGTACATGAATGGCATGCTTCTCAACGCCATGGTCCGTGATGACCACCTCCAGAATCTGCTGCTTGTCAGAAATCGCGCCAAAGTCGAGCATCAGCGGCGAACCGCAGTACCACGCGGTGCCGTTTGACCCAGCTGCCGCCTGCGGGCGATGAATATGCCCCAGCGCGATGTACCGCCAGCCTTCGCCAAAAGCGGCCGCAGAAACATTGCGAAGTGACCCTACATATACCGAAGCATCTGCCTCATCGGACGAAGCTGAAACGATTTCTGCCGCCCCGCCCACGGAACTGCCGGCTACGAAGAGGTGACCCATAGCGACCAACGGCACTTCAGGACCAACCCATTCAACGAGCTTTTTGTGCACGGCCTCGTAATGAGCCCGCACCCCGTTCTCCCATGCGCGGCGGCGGTCCGTTTCGGAATCTGAAACCCCGGAGAGCCGCACATCCCCTTCGCGCAGATAGGGCACCGCCGCAATCCCCAGCATGGGGACTCCTGCAGCATCCCGGATGACAACCGCCTCCGTTTCCGGCGTATTCCCGGCAACAATCGTACGGATCGTGGAAAGCAAAACTTCAGGCGCCCGCAAAAAACGCAGGGAATCATGATTGCCTGCCGTTACTACAACCGCACGAAGCGCTGTCTGCGAAGCCTTCGTCAGAAAATCATAGTAAAGACGCTGAGCGTCCGAGGACGGCATCGTCGTATCAAAGATGTCGCCGGCGATGAGGAGTACATCCGGACGACGCTCGCTGATCTGACCGAGCAGCCACGTGAGAAACGAACGGAAATCTTCCGTTCGATCCACATCTGCAGTTTGCCGCCCCAGATGCCAGTCTGAGGTATGAAAAATACGCACGGCTCGTCGTTTCTCGACAGGTGCATCCACGGATGAAGGCATGTATCAACTCTTGTGTAAGTACTGGGTTCATTCCTTAAACGCATAGTACTCACATCCTGCGTCGCTGCCCGACTGAAATAAGCAGGCACCGCTCCAGCAGGTGTTTTCGCGGAGTCAACATAAAAAAGGCGACATCTCTTTCGTATGCCGCCCCGTCTAATGATGCTTGAAGCCCCTCGTGCTGAATCAAGTTTGTTCGCCCAGTCCAATGAGCCGTTCAGGATGCGTATATACATTGGCTCGTCCGCAGCGGCAGAAAGCTGCAAGCGTAATCCCGGCTTTTTGGGCTACCTCGATGGCGAGTGCCGTCGGCGCCGATACTGCGAAGATGATTTCGACGCCCGTCATCGCGGCCTTCTGTACCATCTCGTAGGAGGCGCGGGAGCTGATCACCAGCGCCCCTTCGGTCCAGCCCTGCTTGGCACGCAGTCCCAGAAGTTTATCGAGGGCCACATGGCGGCCGACGTCTTCGGCGCCGCCCGCAAGCGATCCGTCGACATTCACCCAAGCGGCAGCGTGCGTCGCACCCGTGAGTCGGCCAAGCTCCTCGATCTCGTGGAGGTAGTTGAGCGCTCTTTCATAGTGCTGAAGGTCAAAAGTCTGTGTAAAGGGAACACGAGGCGTCGGACGAACCGCGCCCTCTAAAGACTCCACGCCGCAGATGCCGCAGCCCGTTCGCCCGGTCATCGAACGCCGGAACTCCTTAAGCTTCCAGAAGTTTTCCGAGGCAATCGTCAGTTCAATGTTCTTGCCGCCGCGGCAGCCCTCGGTCACCTCAACACCGTAGATTTCAGAAAGATCGGCAACAATCCCTTCGGCCAGAGAGAAGCCGATGCCAAACTCTTCGAGCTGAGCGGGCGTCGCCATCATCACCGCATGCGAAATGCCGTTGTAGACCAGTGCAATAGGCACTTCCTCAGCAACGTAGTCCACATCCGAACCCGAGGTCGACTGAGCAATGCGCACGATTTCAACGCGGCGAGCGCTGGCGTTGAGCCCCGTATCACCGCCGACAATCATGCCGAAGGCGTTCAGAAAAGCAGCATTGTCTGTCGGAATCATTTGCGTCATCTCACATGAATCCTGTGAAAGATGGTTGGAAGATGTCTTTGCTCAGCTCTAAGGGGGTTAATTTTGCCGCCCTGGAGCGCGACCCACCTGGGTCGAATCGACGGGCTTCAGAATGGGTTTAGGCACTGTGCCTTCCCGAACGGCGGCATCGTAAGCCTCTTCAAGACCAGTCAGCACAATCGCTTCAATATCGGCGCTGAAGGTCAGTTCATCGCCCATCGCGAAAAGCGTCGGCATGGCGCCGCCGCACTTCGAGCAGACATGCATACGGTGCATATCATCAGTTTCGTCGCTGATATAGGTCAGCTCTGAAACAACGTCGTTGCCGCAGCGAACACAGCGAATGCGTTCATAAAGCCACGAGGCGCCGCAGGTGCTGCAGAAGAGTTTCTTGACGTTGCCGCGAAGCGTCGTTTCGACGACCGCAGCGATATCGGGTTCCGACCCGCAGCAAAAGCAAGTATTGGTACGGCTGTAAGAGGGCTTTTGTTCTTCCGAGCGTTCAAGCAGTCCGGAAGCCTTTTCTGCAAAGCGTGTGAGATAGGCACGCAGCGTTTCGCCGAGGACGGGCAAAACGAAAATATCGAGGAGTGCCTCATCTGCATCGCCAGAATCCCAAAGCTTAACAACCGCTTCAAGATAACCGTGCGGATTTTCACTGGCCGTGCGAACAAGCGCTTCGGTACAGTAAGGCGCGAAGTCAAAATGCTGTGCTGCGCTGCTGAGTTTTTCGTCTAATTCGAGGCCCTTAAGCAGTACCGACCCGAGATGCTTGGCGCAGCGGCAGAAAGAATCTGCATTGATGCGCACAAAACCTGCACGCAGAAGCGGCGTGCCGTTGGGCTTGCTCGCTGCGATCGTTTCGTCGGCCGTGGGTTCGCGTTCGACCACGATATCCTCATCGTCGAGCTCGTTGCTGATCGCGGCCGCCTCCAGAATGAGCGGACCAAAAATGGCGAGGCGGCGTCGGACGTCTTCATCCTTAAAAGCGCGGTAGCGGTCAAGAGCGCGTTCGATCGACTTCGGGTTCATGGATTTCAATTCCTTCTTTTTTCTTCGGGGGTCTTTGCGCGTTACAGAACAATTTTTGTCATTGCGCAAGAGTATGCGGCTCCATGCCGAATAGAAACTTTTTGCAGGCATTTCCAGATCAGGATTTGATCCAACCCTGTTTGCAGGAAGGTTCTTTGCTGCCGCCGCAGACTTTTACGGACTCCGCAGCCGTCTCGAGAAGACTATGGAAAGCTTTTCAAGACGGCTCGGAATCAGTGGTCTATAAACAACTCGAAGCACTCTTCACTTCTCTCCCCCTCGAACCAGGGCCGAGGGGGAACTGGAATGCGCTTTTGAGTTCTCATCAAGAGCGCGTTTACTCCGCTCTCTTTTCAATCGTCACGTTCTTGCCGGTGGTGAGCTCTTCGTTGGCCCAGTAACCCCAGTGGTAGAGGGCGTCCGATTCACTCACCTTGCCGTCGCCGAACATGATTCGGGCAGTGCCGCGGTAGGGCTGGAAAATACCAGCACCGAGATAGATGTGTGCAATGCCGACGATCACCGTGAGGCAGAAGAAGATATCGTGGAGCATACGGGCCCAGAGGAGGACCTCATCGCTGAACGCAACCTTCATGCCGCCGTTAGGGAGCAGGCCCGTATTGAGCCACAGCACCAAACCGGTAAGCGCCATGATGATGCAGAAGAACACCAATGCGCCGTCAGCCAGACGCTGCGCCGATTTGACATGGTGCTGCGGAGGCATATGGATTTTGGACGGTGCAAAGAGATAGAACGGAAAGAGCATCGCCCACTTGTAGTCGTCCTTGTCCCACTTGCCGAAAATATCTTCCTTAAAGAGGTGTGCAGCTCCCTTCGGGGATTTAAACACCGCATAGAGCGGAACAAGAATGAACGGGATAGCGAACACGCGGTGAAGCATGCGCATCCAATAGGTGAACTCTCCCCCCATAATCGAGCCGCCGAGCTCGGGCCAGAACACGAAAAGGCCCGTAACGGCAAGCAGGATGCAGGTGATCGCCGCGACGCCGTGCGTGACGCGCGTCAAGAGCGAATGGCGCTGAATGTAGCGAGTCATGATGTCTCCTTAATGGGCGTCTTTGCCGGATTGAACCTTTTTAAGCGCTTCGCGGGCTTCCCGCTCCGCGAGGGCGCGCTGTTCGGGCGTCCAATGTGCTTTCGCTTCCTCAAGGGTGACCTCCTTGCGGCGGTAGCCGAGATTGGCGAGGAACGAGACGGCCAAGGCACCGATGACGGCGGCCGTACCCACAGCGGTAACCGGCTTGATGATGTCAATGCCGTTGAGCACTGCTTTGGGCTTCGGATCTGTCGGCAGGCCATAGGCTTCATGACCGTAAGCACAGACGTGAATCACGTGCAGGCCGCCGCATTCATTTTCACCATAGACCTCCGCCTTCGTGAAGCCCTTCTTCTTGAGGAACTCCACACGTTCGTGAGCCTTCTTGAGCATCTCTTCACGCGGCCCGAAGCGCAGCGCTTCAGGCTGGCAGGTCTTGACGCAGGCAGGAATGCCGCCGTTGTCGAGACGATCAATGCAGAGCGTGCACTTGTCGATACGGCCGTCCATCGGGCGGAAACGCGGCACGTCGAACGGGCAGGCCGCCTGACAGAACGTGCAGCCGTTGCACTTATCGGTGTCGAGCTTCACTACGCCGCGCTCATCCTTGCTGAGCGCGCCGGACGAGCAGGCTTTCACGCAGCCCGCATCCGTGCAGTGGTAGCAGGAACGCCGACCAATGGACCAGTTCACCGGATGGAACTTGTCGCCCGAAGGCTTCTCATCAAAAGTCATGATGAGACGGGTGTCGCCGTTGAGATCCAACGGGCCCTGATAGGTACCGTTGAAGTTCTTCTCATTGGCGTTGAGTTCAAGACTTGCCGGCAGCACATTCCACTGCTTGCACGCCACCTGGCAGCCGCGGCAGCCAGTGCAGTGCGAGGAGTCGAACAGCATAGCGACTTCTTTGTTATCAGCCATTTATTTGTCTCCTGGATTTATGGTCGCCGGTGCTTCAGGCAGCCTTCTCAATGTTGACAAGGAAGGCCTTGTATTCGGGAATGAAGCTCACCGGATCGCCCACATTCGGGGTCAGATCGTTGACGTTGTCGCCGGTGGCAAAGGAACCCGCCCACGAGAAGTGGTGCGGCATGCCGACCACGTGCGTGAGCTTGCCGTTGATCTGCATGGGCTGCATGCGGATCGTGACCATTGCCCGAACCTTGACCGAACCGCGGTTGTTCCACACACGGACCGTATCGCCGTTCTTGATGCCTTTTTCCTTAGCGAGTTCTTCGGAAAGTTCAATAAAGTTGCAGCTGATGAGCTCATTGAGCCAGGGAATCGATCGGGTCTGCGCACCGGTCTGCCACTGCTCGGTAACCGAGTAGGTCGTGCAGACATAGGGGTAGTCCTGCGTCGTGCCGCGGCGGTTGTCCTTGTCCTCCGTGAAAAGTGCACAGGGAGCCTGAACGCTGTCGTTGAGCAGATTCTTCGTCGGTGATTCAAACGGCTCATAGTGTTCGGGCATCGGACCGTCGGCCATGGCATAGGAGAAGAGCCGAGCGTTCTGCTCCCACGTCATGAAGAAGGCCTTGTTGTCGGGCGGATTGGCAGTAACAAAGTCGCCCACGTCATACTGAAGCCACTTGTCGCCCTTCCATTCGACGAAAACCTTTTCCGGATTCCACGGACGGCCCTTCATATCGCAGGAAGCGCGGTTGTAGAGCACGCGGCGGTTGGCAGGCCACGCGAAGGACCAGCCCGAGAAGAGCCCCATGCCGGACGGATCTTCCTTAGAGCGGCGGGCCGTCGGCTGCTTCATCGGATCGAGCTTGTCGGCTTCGTTGTTGTAGTAGCCCGAGTAGATCCACATGCCGCAGGCAGTCGAACCGTCAGCCTGAAGCTGAGCGTAGCCCGGCAGGAGGTTGCCGTCCTGGACCGTGTAGCCGTTGATCGCCCAGCACACAGCGCGCAGGTCGTACTTGCCGTCGACCTTATAGTCCATGTTGGCTTTGAGGATCGGATCCGGATAGACGCCGCCTTCCTTCTGGTAGAGCGAACGGATGCGGTCAAAGAGTACCTCAATGATTTCAAAGTCAGACTTGGCTTCACCCGGCGGCAGCACGCCCTGCTGACGCCACTGCACCCAACGGCCGGAATTAGAGATCGAGCCGATCTTTTCGTAAATCAGCGCAGCCGGGAGGAAGTACACCTCCGTCTGGATCTTGGCGGGATCCATGTCCGGGGCCTTCCAGAAGGTAGCAGTTTCCGTCGGGAACCAGTCAGCACAGACGAGCCAATCCAGATTGGCCATCGCATTGCGGGCAAACTTGGCATTCGGCGTTGAATGCGCAGGATTCATGCCCCAAGCAAAGTAGCCCTTAATGCGGCCGTCGCGCATCATATGGAAAGTGCCCATCGTCGTCCAAGCGGAAGCCGGGAGACGCGGACCGATCTTCGGCAGCATTTCATAGCCGTAGTCGTTTTCCACTGTCGCGTTTTCGCCGAAGAACTCCTTGAGGAACGAAACCATGAACTTAGGCTTATTCGAGTAGTAACCGTCGGCATAGGTTTCTGCGTGGAGATAATCGGCAAGATGACGATGCTTCTTGGCAGTCGGCCACTTGAGGTAGCCCGGAAGATCGGGCACCGTGCAGGCAACGTCGGTCGCACCCTGCACGTTCGGTTCGCCGCGCATGGCGTTCAAGCCGCCGCCGGGAACACCGATGTTGCCGAGCAGAAGCTGGACGATCGACATCGCACGGCAGTTCTGACCGCCGTAAGTGTGCTGCGTCTGACCAAGCGCATAGAGGAGCGCACCGGCCTTGCCGGGCTTGCCCGTACCGGCGTACACCTGCCAGATCTTCATCATCACGTCCGGATCCATGCCTGTCACCTTGGCGACCATTTCGGGCGTGTAGCGGTCATAGTGGCGCTTCATGACGTTGAGCACGCAGAGCGGATTTTCAAGCGTCATATCGCGCTTGAGAATTTCCAATTCCGGCGGCACAAAGTTCGGCGTGCCGGGCTTTTTCACCCAGGCGTACTTGCCGGTCGGCGTCGTATCCCACTGTTCGAAGCGTTCAACATCGTAGCCCCACGACTCAGCCGAGTAGCTCTTTGATGCTTCATCGAAACCCGTAAAGAGTCCTGTCTTCGGATCAAAGTCATAGTCCTTCGTCAGAATGCAGGCCGCGTTCGTGTAGTTGAGAACGTACTCTTCCTGATAGAGCTTATTGTTGATGATGTAGCTGATAAGCCCGCCCCAGAAGGCGATGTCGGTGCCCGGACGGATGCGGCCGTAGATATCAGCGTTCTTGGCCGAACGAGTAAAGCGCGGATCGATCACGATCCAAGTGGCGCCCTTATCCTGAGCACGCTGAACCCAGCGTGAGGAAAGCGGATGGTTTTCAACGTTGTTCGAACCTGCCGTGAGAATCACATCTGCATTGGCAAAGTCGCACCAATGAGACGTCATTGAGCCGCGTCCAAACGACGGTCCAAGACCCGCAACCGTTGACGAGTGGCAAACACGCGTCTGGTTGTCAATCGCGATAGAGCCGAGCGTACGGCAGAACTTCTGCAGCAGCCAGCATTCTTCATTGTTGATCTGAGAACCGCCAAGAAACGCGAAGCCTTCAGCGCGATTAACAGTGTAGCCGTCTTCGGTCTGTACAAAGGTTTCATCGCGGGTCTTCTTGACGTGGCGAGCAATCCCGTCAAAAGCTTCATCCCAGCTGATGCGCTCCCACTCCTTGGAGCCAGGACGGCGCACCATCGGATAGAGGAAACGGTTGGGGTTGGGCTTGATCTTGCGGTCCGGCGTCACCACCTGACGCAGCCCCCACAGCGTTGCGCCTTTCGGGCACAAGCCGCCGAGATTGACCGGATGATCCGGGTCGCCCTCAATATTGATAAGTTCGCCATTGCGGTTTGACACGATCGTGCCGCAGCCGCCGGCACAGTAGCAGCAAATATTGAAATATTCCTGCACATTCGCGAGCTTATAGGGCTTTTTGGTGCTTGACGCAGCCATTGCTGCAGTACTGGCCAGACCAGCAGCGACCGGAGTCGTACCGAGAATCAGGCCGCGCTTGAGGAAGCTTCTGCGAGAAAGTTCCATTGAGTTCTCCTGGGGGGAGTTCGTTGTATGCCGGGTGCTGCCTCAAAAAAGAGCAGGCCGGAGGGTCTTTTATGAATGGGGATTGGAGTGGGTCACCCTCAGGGGTCAACCTGTTCCAAACCTCATTGAAGCGATTCTCCACAAGCCCGCACTCAAGAGCTATTAGCCTCTCGCAGAAGCATTTCGGTCAAATGGTTAATGTATACCGCGGCCTTTCTATCTACTCCTCAATATCTCTATATGAGTACATATGGGATTAATTTGGCAGTGCATTGCCCACTGGCAGAATGGGCGGGTGCTATTCCATATGTGAATAGCGAGACCAAGCCGCACCCGCATAACTGCTTTACCTAAATTGATTCAGATCAATAAATGTGTGTGGCGATGAAAACACAGTCTCTGACTCGAATTTTCGCTTTCGGCCCGTTTTCCTTGCCGCTTCAAGGTGGAGCAAGCTCAAGCCTGTTTTCCCTGAATGGAAGGCGAATCCGCAATTTGCTATTCTTTGATTAAATCAGGGTTTTCCCCTTCAGGAAAGAGCGTAGTCTATTCACAAAGATGGGCTCTATCGTTTCTGAATAACGCATAAATAAGACCGCTTCCCTACGCCAAAACCTTATGCTTCATTGCCTGATGTCCACTCGTCGCTCATTGCTTATTCGCTCAATGCTGTTGGCAACGGCTGGCGGGCCCCCCCCCCCCGCCGGGTTGGTGGTCATCAGAC
>OBWS01000552.1_pt1 | contig 21105 bp, 15 predicted proteins | sample 1495291 | NCBI WGS metagenome assembly OBWS01 (sample SAMEA2580090, study PRJEB22360) | human gut metagenome | biome: human gut; feature: human-associated habitat; material: faeces | place: Denmark | collected 2008/2010 | reverse complement strand
TTGGCGGCTAGCTCCCCGGCCTCAGGAACGCTGGCTTCCGCAGCGGGAGCAGGCAGCGAGTCGCCTGCGGAATTAAGCGCCTGTTGCACTTCCTCTAAACGTTGCATTAAGGCATCTGCGCTGGCCAGACGTTTTTGAGGTTCTTTTTCAAGCAGCTCCATCACCAGTTCACGCAAACTGGGAGCCACAGAATCAGGCAGGGCAGGCACCGGTTTGTTGACATGGGCGAAAGCAATATCTACCGGTTTGTCACCGCTGAAGGGGCGCTTGCCGGCTAGAGCTTCATACGCGATAACCCCCAGGGCATAGAGGTCACCTGCGGGAGTAGCTGGCTGTCCCATCGCTTGTTCAGGCGGCAGATACTGCGCGGTACCCATAACCATCCCCGCCTGTGTTAAGTTAACTTGCCCCGGAGCCTTAGAAATCCCGAAATCGGTTAGTTTTACTTCTCCCGTAGGAGTAACCATAATGTTGCCTGGTTTAATATCCCGGTGGACAATGCCGGCACCATGTACTGCACTGAGAGCATCAGCGGTCTGGTACAAAACTGATAACAGGAAATCAGTCTCTAAAATGTGTTCCTGATCCAGGATTTCGGTTAGTGAAACCCCATCGACCAGTTCCATACTGATCCAGCCCAGACCGGCGTCCTCTCCTGAGGCGTGTACCTCCGCTAAGTTCGGGTGATGAACCCGAGAAGCGTTATAGGCTTCAATCTGCAACCGGGACAGGAAAAGCTTTTTGCCCGCCAGTTCCGGGCGGAGAATTTTAAGCGCCAGCCTTTCGCCAGTTTTTTCATCCAGCGTCTGCCAAACCTCTCCCATACCGCCGATCGCAAGACGAGAAAGCAGCAGGTAACGCCCCGAAATCTTCATCCCCACTTTTAAGGAAGCAACCGCTTTTTGCGCGTTGGTGGCTTGCCCAGTAGCAGTCGCTGCCGGTTCCAAAGGAGTTGACATTTCGGCTTCCCCGGCGCGCGGCGGGACAGGTAATACGTGACTATCAGTCATGATTCATCGCCGCCTGTACCACTTGTTTTGCTACCGGTCCGGCAACCGGTCCGCCGTGAGGGGTGGGGTTGGAGTTATCGCCCTCAATTACTACCGCGAAAGCCAGAGGCAGATTAGGGGTATCTGCCCAGCCCACATACCAGGCATCGGTTTTATTGCCACCGGTTTGGGCAGTTCCCGTTTTAGCACCCATCTCTACCCCGGCAACCCGGCCAGCTTCGCCGGTTCCCTCGGTAACGGTGGCGATCATCATCTGTCTAAGCTGCGCGGCGACCTCTTTAGAGATCGGTTTTCCGAGTTTGCCCCCGGAACGATAAGTTCTGGTGGCTTTCCCATCTGATCCCAACTCGGCAGCCACCAGGAAGGGACGCATCTGAGTTCCCTGATTGGCTACCGCTGCAGCTACGGTAGCCATCATTAGCGGTGAAGTGCGCACCTCGTATTGCCCGATCGCACTCATCATAGTGGAAGCTATCCCCGGATCGGAGGAAGGGAAATAAGATTTTTGGACTGGCAGCGGAATCTTTAAATCAGTCTTGGGATTGAATCCAAAAGCCTCAGTCTTGTCTTTTAATGCCTGATACCCCAAGTCTTGACCGATCTTAGCGAAAGGCGTGTTACAAGAATACGCAAAGGCATAGGTGAAAGTGGGATGGCCATTTCCGCATCTCGTGGATTCAATATTGGAAATCTTTGCTCGCGAGCCGGGCAGTGGCACCGAGACGGGAGCATCCACGGCGTCCTCAGGCGTGCGGATTTGCTGTTCTAGGGCGGCAGCAGCAGTAATGATTTTAAAAGCCGAACCGGGAGGATATTCTCCGCGCAAAGCCCGATCTAGCATGGGTTTTGATGGGTCTGCCTGCAGCTGCTTCAAGGTGTGTTGTGACTGTTTTTCACTGCCGGTCGCTAAAGAGCTGGGATTAAATCGCGGGGTAGTAACCGCTGCGAGGATTGCCCCACTTTGATAGTTGATGGCAACTACCGCACCCTTACGATTGCCGAGTGCCTGCGCGGCGGCCTGTTGAATCTGCGGATCAATAGTAAGGAGAATCCCTCCGCCCTTTTGGTTCTCACCAGCTGCATATTTTAGTAACTGGGATAATGCCTGGCTGGAGGCTTCTCCCATTAGTACCGAGTTTTGCAGCCGTTCCATCCCGGTAGCGTTACCTCCCGGGGAAAGATAACCGGTCAGGTTTGAGTACAGCGGTGCCTGCTCGGAGTAAACCCGGTGGTAGCGCTTGCGGTAACCGGTAGAGTCTTTCGTGGGCTCTGAAGCCGCAATCGCGTTTTCGCCCACCATAATGGGGCCACGTTCAATATATTTGGAACGGTAAAAGGCGCGAGAATTGCGCCCATCGGCGTTCAAAGAATCGGCGCCCAGGAATTGGATATAGGTGCACGCCACCATCAACGATAAAAACATGACAAAAACTACGAAGAAAAGCCGTTTAATCTGTGGATTCATGACGTTCACCTCCCGGAACTGGCCGCGCAGGAAAAGCGGCATCAGGGGCTGCCGGGCTGGAAAGCGACTGCACCGATGAGGCACGTTTCGCTGGCTGTCCGCTGGGATGGGAAGTAGCGGGGGAGGCTTGGTTAGTGCGGCTAGCAGTCTTAGCCTCCAGCGAGGCAGAGCGTTTCTCTTGCTGGCGAGCAATGATTGCTTCTAGTTCGGCGGTATCGATAACTCCGCTCTCGGTTCTAACCGGCTGGCGCGCCTCGCTAGATAGGCGCAGCAGCAAGGCCAAGATCACCCAGTTGGCGACCAGTGAAGATCCGCCCGCGGCCACAAAAGGCAAGGTGAGTCCGGTAGAAGGGATTACTCGGGTTAATCCTCCGACTACCACGAACACTTGGAATCCGATGGTGAAAGCAAACCCGGTAGCCAAAAGCTTTCCAAAGCTGTCGCGCACGATCAGGGCAGTACGCAGTCCGCGTTCTACGAAAATAAGATAAAGCGTGAGCAGAGCAAGGGAGCCGGTTAGCCCCAGTTCTTCCCCGAGGGAAGCAAAAATAAAGTCCGAGTTCGCGAAGGGGGTTAGGGAGGGCGAACCTTGCGCCCAACCGGTACCGAGAATACCGCCGTCAGCCATCCCAAATAGCCCGGAGACTAACTGTCCTGATCCCCCGATGGGGCGGGAATAGATTTCTGGATCGAGGGCGTGCAGCCAGACATCAATACGCGCTTGCACATGCGAAAACAGACGAGAAGCTAAGAACACTGCGGGCGCGAACAGGATCGCTCCGATCAGCAGCCAGGAAGTTTGATTGGTGGCCACATACAGCATGGCTACGAATAAACCGAAGATTAGCAGGGAAGTACCCAAATCCCGCTCGAATACCAAAATCAAAATGGAGGCGGCCCACACCACCAGGAGGGGACCGAGATCTCGCAGGCGCGGCAGGCGCATTCCCAGCAGCGATTTTCCGCCTTGGATTAAGGCTTCGCGCCGGGTAGTTAAATATCCGGCGAAGAAAATTGCCAAACAAATTTTGGCTACCTCGGAGGGTTGTATTGAAAACCCGATGTTAATCCAGATGCGAGCACCATTGATACTGCGTCCGATAACCGGCGCTAAGGGCAGCAGTAACAGTACAATTGCCAGCAGCATCGACAGATAGGTGTAGTTACGCAGCTTGCGGTAGTCACGAACTACTGCCAGCGTAATCACCATCAAAACTACGCCTATCAGGGTAAATAATGCTTGTTTGAATCCGATATACAGGTTGGAATCTGGGCCATAAGCCAAATCTAGGCGGTAAATCATCACCAACCCGATACCATTTAAAGCCAAAACTGCAGGTAAAAGTACTGGGTCAGCGTAGGGGGCGAGGAAACGAACCGCTAGGTGAGTGGCGAGGGCGAAGGCTCCCAGTACGCACATATGCAATACGAAGGAAGTGGGCAGTGCCCCAGTGCGGTTAACATTAATCGAGAAATACCCCAAGAAACACATCGCCAGGGCGATCACTATTAGCAATAGTTCCGCCAGCCGGCCAGTAGGGTGTTTTATCTTTGGCACCAGTACATTACCCCCTTCCTATATCTGCTCTCTCATCTTGGTAGTTCGAATTTTGATGGCTTCTGGTTAGTTAGGAGTTACTAGCTGAGCTTGATGAGGAAGTTTCAGCGGTTGCAGATGCCTCCGATTCTTGCTTGGTCTCCTCTGCGGTAGTAGCCGGGGATTTAGTTTCGGAAATCGAAGTTGACGGGGGCGGCGGGGTGGGGTTGGGGCGTTCCGACATTCCGTACCACACAGCAGTGGCAAATAGGGCTAGCAGGACTATCAGTCCCACAATCACGCCGATGATTCTTCCCCAGCGATATTTGGGGGCAGAATCTTCCTCAGTTAAAGATTCCGTCGGTATTGCCGCCCGCGCCTGGCTAAAAGAATCGTCCTCGTCCTCGTTATCTGTTTGATCTTGACTGGTAGGATCGGATGCGTCCTGGTCGTCGCTGACTGCTTCGTCGCCGGGCTTTTCTGTTTGTTGGCTACGCAGTTCAGCCAGCCGGTCGGTAGCGGCCGCCCCCACGATCTGAGGTTCTTGTGCTTGCGGATCCTCAACAATATCGGCAACCACGCAAGTGATATTGTCCGGTCCGCCCGCTTTTAGCGCTAGTTCTACTAGAGTTTCACAGGCCTGTTGCGGAGTTTCGCTCCGGTAAAGAATCTTGCCAATGGTGGGGCCAGAAACAAAGCCGCATAGTCCGTCAGAACAAAGCAACCAACGGTCACCTACTGTGAAGTCGGGTTGGGATTCGTCAAGATTCACGTCCTCTTGGGAATCTCCCAGCACCCGCAATAGCACGGAGCGCTGAGGATGAGTTTCTGCCTGCTCGGGAGTGAGCTGTCCCGTATCTACCAGGTATTGCACGAAAGAATGATCATTGGTCATCTGCCGCAATTCTCCGCCGCGCAAACGGTAGGCACGAGAATCCCCAATATGGGTCATAGTGATAGCGTTTTCGCTGCGACGAATCGCGATACAAGTAGTGCCCAGGCCGGCTAATGCCGGATCTTGGGTGGAGCGTTCGCACAGTTCCTGGTGTGCCTGGGCTATTGCTTCCCGCAGGCTTTCGAGAGCCTCCTCGGGGGTATCTGCTTCGGTGTCGAGGGAGCGTAAATGATCAATCGCAATCGAGGAGGCAATATCGCCCCCGGCAGGCCCACCCATCCCATCTGCTAATACCAGCAGGTTAGGCCCGGCGTAACCGGAATCCTGGTTAGATTGGCGGATCTTGCCGATATCAGACAGGGCGGCATAGTTGAATCCGATGCTCATCTAGTTAGCTCCATTGTTGTTTGTCCAATCCGCACTACCATTCCCGGCTCTAAAAGCTGAGCATTGGTGAGACGGTTGTTGCCAAGGTACGTTCCGTTCGTTGAGTTTAAGTCCTCGATAAACCATTGCCCGTCACGGTAATAGATGCGGGCATGTCGATTGGAGGCGTAAGAATCCTGCAGAGGCACCGTACAGTCCCCGGAGCGCCCTAAGAGGATTGGTTGTCCATCCAGTTTTAACCGATTGCCGGCTAAGGCACCCCCCGTGAAAGCTAAGTAGCGAGGGCGACCCCCACGTTTGCTTTTACGAGGTTTAGATTTTTCAGGTTGCCGGCTAGCTTTCCGGGAGCGACTGGTTGGGGTTTTTGCGGAGGCGGTGGCGGCCAGGGAAATATCGCGGCGTAACACTACCGCTAATCCGATAACTAGCAGCCACAATAGGGCTACGAAACCGAATCGTAAAATAGTGTATAAAAGTCCAACTGCCACGATTATCGCCTACTATTCATCCGCGCTTGAAGTCCAAAATAGCAGGTGGGTGCGGCCGATCGTTAGTTCGTTACCGTCTAAGAGAGTGGCGGCACTGATGCGATGTCCTTCCACATAGGATCCGTTAGTCGATCCCAGATCGGTGGCGATTACCCCTTGGGGAGTAATCCGCAGTTCTAGGTGACGTCGGGATACTCCCGGATCGTGGACTACGATATCGGCTTCCGATCCGCGACCGATCACCGTGACCGGCTCGGTCAGTAGCCACTGTTGACCCTCAATATCAATGATCGGATGGGAGGGGCTGGCGCCGGCGGTAGTTACCGGTGCGGCCGGCCCGCGGCGGATCGAGTTATCGATTTTCAGCTCCCCTAGCGGGTGGTCACCGGCAGAGAATACTACTTCTACCGGCCCGACAAACACGTAGCTTTGTTCGGTGGCATACGCGGTAGCGTCTTGGGCGAGTTCTTGCGAAAGCACCTGCGAGTTAGCCGCCATCACCGATTCGTAGTCTTTTTGGTTGAGCAACACCTGGTATTCGTTCGGTACCACCACCCGGCCGTCACTCAAAGTGGCGCGGGAGTTATCCATGCTCTCACGTATAGCCGTTTTTACATCCACGGCTTTAATCGAGCTGGCGAACATCTTCGAAAAAGGGGCGTTTACCCCTAAAGAAACGGCTTTTTCGAAGCGGTCAACCACTCCCATATTTTCGTCCTCTCCTGTAAATCGTAGAATCTACGGTCAGTGCCTGCGGCTCGCTGTTATAAGCAGCCGGACATTGCCGGTGCTAACTGCGCGCAGTAGACATACCTAAGTTCAAGGTTAATCGAAAATTCGCTAATAAGTATTATCCCAGGGTTAATAGGGCGAATTTATAGCAACTTATTAGGGGCTAGCAGCTACTGACAGTCGGTAGATTCTTGCTTAGTATAGGAAAAACAGAATTATTACTTGTGAAACGTAACGCCTTTTGCTCCTGGGCTTGCTCCCGCCTTTGGTTTCGGGGTAGATTTCTATTCGTTGGTTAACGCGTCTGAGCGTTAAACCCGAGCGCAAGTGGCGGAATTGGTAGACGCGCACGGTTCAGGTCCGTGTGCCCTTTACCGGGCATGGGGGTTCAAGTCCCCCCTTGCGCACCGTTAGTCATCTACAAAGGCGCAGGTGTGGGTGCCGGAGGCAGTAAGCTTGCCGTCCTCGGAAAAAATCTTTAAGAAATAAGTCGCGAGGGTGCGCCCGCTTTGCGCTAAAGTCGCCACGCAATAGACCCGCCCCCCGATAGCCGGACGATGGTGGGTGACAAAGATATTAGACCCCACCGCATGTTTTCCTTCCGGAGCCGCATAGTTGGCAGCCAAAGACCCGGTAGTTTCCCCCAACACCGCATTCGCTCCGCCATGCAGTACGCCCAGGGTCTGGCGGTTACCCTCTACCGGCATGGAGCAAACCATTAAATCCGCGCCTAAGTGGTGAAAACGGATCCCCATCGACTCAATAAGCTGTGCCTTAGCCGAGGGACACTTGTCGGAAACATCCGGCAAGGAAAGCAAGAACCGCGAGGTTTGTTCCGGGTCGCTCAAATCCGGCAAAGCAATCGGGTCGTCAACTTCGTCGCGGTAAACCAGTTTTTTTTGCATACCCCCATACTATTGCTGGCGGCAGAGGGTAAATGGCTAGATTGCTATTTCAGAGGCTCCAGTTCTTTAGTGTCTTAAGGCGGCTGCTGGAGGAATTTTAGCAGCACGTAAGGCAGGAACCAGGGATGAGAGTATTCCGATGATCATTCCTCCGGGAATCAATAGCACCGGTATTAGCGGGTACATTACTGGCGTCCACCCTTGGAGTCTGACTAACACTAACAGTGAAACTAAGCCCAGAAGTACTCCAAAAAAAGCGCCGATGCCGCCAAGAAACACTCCTTCGATAATAAACTGGCATGCAATGTGACGCGGACGTGCCCCAAGAGAACGACGCAACCCTATTTCTGTAGTGCGTTCAATAACCGAGGTTAGCGTAGTTGTCATAATTCCTATTGCACCCACTACTAGGGAAAGAATAGAAACCCCGATTGCCATTGTGTTTAATGAAGTTGTTACTTTACCTCGGAGTTCTTCGGTACTTGGTGGCATTCTGACTGCGACTAGCTCCGAATGCCTGGCAGATACTGTATACGGAAGCGCAGCTGCCACTTTTTTAGTGGCTCCTAACTCGGTTTCAACCACGCCAGCAAGTCCCTCTCCAGCTTGATATGACAGATCACTGCCGTCTAGATTCTTGGAAATAATTACCGCTGAACTTGCACCCGCGGCCTGGCCGGTGGAGGACAAGACCCCAAATACTGGAATAGATTTGCCATCGCAAATAATTCTTGTGGTGCCGTCAGTTGTGGTCATATCCAAGTTGTTAGCAGCAGTCGGCCCTAACAAGGCGACCGGCCCTGGAATTCTCTCGATGCTTTTATCGAAAAATCTCCCGCTTTTTACTTTCATGCCACTGGCTTGTAAAAACCCGGGATCAGCCACGATTATAGGGGTGGCTTGAGTTTCGCCGGGGTGAGTGCGGCAATCGGCTTGGGGGGCGCTGCTGTAACGTCCTGCTGCTTTTACCCCCTGCATTTTCGTTACCCTGTCAGTGAAGTTTTTATCTAGTATTTGCTCAGCATCTTCACGGGCAGTAACGGTTATGGTAGTCGCGGTACGCTCATCGAAAGTTGCGTTTATGTCGGCACTGGCGGAGAGAGACCAACCTAAGGTGACCAGAAAAACTAGAATCCCCACGGTTATCCCAAACGCGGTCATGACGGAGCGCATTTTTCTGCCCCAGATGGCGCCAAGAGATTGCTGTAGTAGCAGTCCCCAATTAACTCTTGTCATAATTGATCTGCTCCACGTTTCCGTCTATGACCAAGTAACCGTGGCCGAACTGGTCGCGCACTTCCGGCTCATGCGTGACCACTACCAGAGCGCATCCACTGCTCTGTTGTACCTGCAATAAGAGTTCAATAGTTTTTTGAGAATTATCTTGATCGAGATTCCCCGTGGGTTCATCAGCTAACAGTAGACTGGGTGACCTAGTTAAGGTTCGAGCAATGGCTACCCGTTGTTTTTCACCCCCAGATAAGGTGCTAATACGAGCGGTTGCTCGATGTTCTAGCCCCACTGCCGATAAACAAAAGAGTGTTTTTTCTTTTCGTATGTCCCTTCCGAGATTACTGTAGGTAAAACCCAACTCGATATTTTGTATTACATTCAGGTAAGGAATTAAACCGAAATCCTGAAAAATAAAACCAATATGATCAGCCCGTAATTGATCAATTTGTGCTGGTTTTAGTTTGCTGCAATCCTTCCCTTGTATCTTTAACGTGCCTTCGTAGTTGGGGTCTAATAACCCCAGGATGTTTAGGAGAGTTGATTTTCCCGCCCCAGAAGGACCGGTAATTACTACTGATTCCCCTTTTTTTATTTTTAGATTCACATTTTTTAAGGCATAAACAGTAGAATTCCCTGTCCCGAAGGTACGGTTTAAGTTATGCATTTCTAGGATAGGGGGCTCATTAGTCGGAGGGGCTATATCAAAGGTATTATCCTGAGCGTTAGAGTCCACTTATTTATCTCCCAGCAAGACAATTTCTCCAGTTTTTACTGCTCCTTTAATGGCTACGGCTCCATCGCCACTTTCGATAATTTCAACATAAGTTTTCTGGGTAGAGTCTCCGGTCTTCTTTTGCACATAAGTCCCTTTGTTATCCTCTCGGATTGCTGCCTCGGGCACAGTGAACGGATAAGTAGTGTTAGAACCGATGGTTACGCTCCATTGGCAAGTAGTTAGGGCGTTATTTGGGGGATTATTTAAGAGGATCCGCAAAGTGTATGTTGGTTCTGAGCTTTGTTCTTCATCACTATCATTGGAGTCGGGAGAGTTGGGGATTGCGGGTAATGTGGTCTCGTTATTCCATTGACCAGACTCCAGCTTTATTGGTAAGCCTTCACGCAGCTTCAGTATCTGTTTTGCGTCTAATTTCAGGATTGCTAAGGGGGCGCCTACCCCGATTTTCACACTAGATTTCTCACCCAGATAGCTACCCAAATCAGGCAGCGCGGTAATAGTGGAATTGGCAGGTAGATAGGCGACTTCACTGCGGGGGATAACTAATGAATCATCTGAGCCAGTTTCGTTGTCAGTGCTTTTGGCATCTGATTCCGGCTGGGATTTATTATCAGAGGTATCCTGACTGCTATTTCGCTTATTCGGGTTCTGAGCCGGAGCATAACCGTTGTTTCGATAGAGCCTCGCGACGAGCTGGGCAGTGTATTTACCTAGATGTCCATCTGCTGCAACCGAATAGCCACAGCTCTTCAAAGCTTTTTGCAGCTGGGTGACATCCTTGCCGCTGTCGCCGATATGGAGGTCGCGGTAGGCAGGTATTAATCCGTTTAACGCTAAAAGGGGACGCCCTGATATTTCTAGCAAAGCATGACAGTAGGGAACAGGTTTTCCAGCGCTGACTGGCAACGCCGAGATCACCCCTACTTCGTCCTCGCTGCTAACTGAAAGAGGAATTTCTCTTTCGCTAGAGGACGAAATGTTAGCTGTTCCTGTTAGCGTGCGAGATAGTTTTCCAGCTTCTACTTTCGCGGTAGCGACCGGGTGAGCACTAGAGATAGGACGCGCCTTGGAGGGGGATAAGAAACCCAGCGTCAGAAGTAAAACAAAACCCAGACATATAGCTGCTCCAGTAGCAGTAAAAATGACTGTTTTCCATGCAACTCGGCGTTTACTGCGGCTCAAGAATTTCAAGTTATAGCATCCTATGTGGTGGGGAGAAAATATTAATTTTCTCCGGAAATATTTTTACTCTTTTTTAGGCTATCTTGGCGTAGTTCTTGCCACTCCGCGATTAGCCCTGGTTTCTTCGCTAATATCTTATGCACCGCCAGTGCCTCCGCTTTGGAAACTTTTTCAAGATACCTGGTGCTTAACATACAGCGAGAAGCGGCCTGAGCTGCCTTTATTTCTTCTATACCGGGATTTGGTGCTGGCCAGGACATGTCGGGAGCCTCATCCCCCTTCGGGCTAGACAGGGAAGAGGGAGATAAAAACTGAGTGTAACCCTCGTTTTTCATGCATTTATTCCAAGCTGCTGCAGCTTTGTCTTTTGTTGTGGAGATTGCGTCTGTGGCTTGTAATGAAATGTTGGTTGCTTCCTGCTCTAGTTCGACCATGCGTTTATATTTTGGAAGTACCGCCTTCATTGCTTCGTTTACACATCCTGAAGGGTTTTTACTGTTTTCGTCTCCGTAGAGCGCCCGATCTTCAGGAGACGAAATTTTATCGTCTGCAGCTTTAGCATTCTGGTCATACCATCCTGGAACTGCGACGCCGTATTTTACCGCATCTTCTTCCGAGACATATTCATAAACATGTTCAATTGCCTTTTCGTTCATTGAAATCAAATCCAATGATGGGGAATTGGCGTCTGTGGGCGTATAGGAAAATCCTTGCTTCTGCATACAAGATGTAACTGCCGCATAATATGCGTTACGCAACTGGTTAGTTTCTGCCTGTGGGGGATAGAGAATAGCGTTGGTCTCGCTTAGATAAATGTGGCTATTTACAGCAGATTTACTAGGAGTCCACTCGGCGCTATCTTCAACCGGATGCGAAGCGCACGCCGTCATAAAGCTAACCAGTGAAATTCCGCAGAGTATTTGCAAGATTTTCAGCGCATGGTTGGTTCTCATACGGATCCTCCAATTCGAGATTAAATCTTAAAGTCCTGGTGTGAGCGACAAGCTTTCCAGTTTATACGATCCCAATTCCGAAAACCTCTTTGAGAGGGGGTGTAGGAGGTAATTCTATGTCCCCTGCCATTCCTTTCAGTCGTAAACTTGGTTCCCATTTTCCGATAGTTAAAATAGACTGAGTGGATCTGATGGGTGTGATTTGCAGATGAGGAATATTTGAACTTCGTACCGGTCCCGTTAATTCCGTTCCACATACACACGTAGCCAGAAGAGCAAGAAGGAGCTGCCTGTGCAGCTGGGGCACAAACTATTCCCGATATCAACATGGCGGTGGCGGCTAGTGCTCCGGACAGTCTTTTGAAAGTGGACATAATAGGAATCTCCTAACTTGGTTGACGATGAATCAATACGCTAACTAGATAACTATAAAACCAGACTTTTTTGTTTTTCAATGGTTTTGAGGGCGAATTTTGGGCAAACTTTTCTTAAGCACCCTCAGAGGAATAAAGTTAAGTTCTGACCGTAAAACTCAAGTAGACCCTAGCCCGCAAAAGGGCAGAGTCTCCTAGCTGATAGGGACGAAATGTCTAATAACGATCAGAATCCCCAACCAATCTCTCCCCAACAATCCCCGAAGAAACCGCTTCTAGGTTTGTGGAAACTTCACGGTGATGGCCGCTCGATTGGCCCGGGTGAAGTGGTAATGCCTCGCGAGCGGCTCTCCTGGCCGCGCACCATCGGTATCGGAACCCAACACGTAGTCGCCATGTTCGGAGCGACTTTCCTGGTGCCGCTGCTAACCGGCTTTCCCCCCAACACCACCTTGTTCTTCACCGCGATCGGAACCTTGCTCTTTGCGCTGGTAACCGCCGGTAAACTGCCTTCCTATTTGGGGTCGTCCTTTGCTTTGATCGCCCCGATTACCGCGGTATCTGCCCAGTACGGACAGTCGGCGGCGCTCGGCGGAGTCATCAGCGTCGGGGTTACTTTGGCGCTGATCGGGGTAATCGTTCATTTTGCGGGCACCGTCTGGATTGACCGCATCATGCCGCCCACCGTAACCGGATGTATTGTGGCTCTGATCGGTTTTAACCTGGCTCCGGCGGCCTGGAATTGGTTTAAAGAGGGCGCGGTTACGGCAGTCATTACCGTCACCTCGATCGTGCTCATCACCGTCCTGTTCAAAGGCATCATTGGCCGCCTGTCCATCCTGATCGGCGTGGGCGTGGGCTACGTAGCAGCGGTAATACAGCACGAAGTAGATTTCAAAGCCATCGGCGAGGCCGCCTGGATTGGCCTGCCCGAATTCCATAGTCCTTCTTTCGAGCCCTCCACCTTGGGGCTATTTATCCCGGTAGTGCTGGTGTTGATTGCTGAAAACGTAGGTCACGTGAAATCGGTATCCGCCATGACCGGGGAAAACCTTGACCACCTGACCGGACGCGCCCTCTTTGCTGACGGGGTTTCCACCGTATTTGCCGGTTGCGGCGGTGGTAGCGCTACCACTACCTATGCGGAAAATATTGGGGTAATGGCCGCTACCCGCGTCTACTCCACTGCCGCCTATATTGTGGCTGCTTTCGTGGCGCTGGCCCTCTCCATGTTCCCCAAGTTTGGGGCAGCCATCGCCACCATTCCTCCCGGGGTGCTCGGCGGGGCGGCTACCGTCCTCTACGGCATGATTGGGATGTTGGGCGTGCGTATCTGGGTGCAAAACAAAGTTGATTTCGCCGATCCGGTAAATCTCAATACCGCCGCGGTCGCCATGATTATCGCTATCGCCGACTACACCTGGCAGATCGGTTCCCTGACCTTCAACGGCATTGCCTTGGGTTCGGCCGCAGCTATCGTGGTGTACCACGTGATGCGGGGTATTTCGAAGGCGCGCGGTACCTTCCTCGAGCAGGCCTCTCCCGCTTCTGTCCCGGCAGGTACAGATCTAGAGTCCCGCTCCTATGAAAAACGAGTCGCGCACCTGTCAGAAACCCTAAATACAACAACAGGCGAGGAATCGGGCAAGCAGCAGGCTTAGATCCTAGGCGATTTGCACTAGTTTGCAGCCTTCCATCTTGTCAAGATCGTTATGCGCCTCTTCCTTAAATTCTTCGGGGCTAACCATATCGGTGTAGCGAGAACCAATAGTCACGGTCACATCCGAAGTAGGACGAGGATCTAGAATAACCTCTGCATCCTCAAAGGCGCGGGCCAAAGTGTAGGCCACGTTAACCCCAGTAGGGCCAGTAACGATCCGAATATTGCCTTCATAGGAACCGGAACTGATATTTCCAGTATCTTTAACCGGAACTCCGCGTTCTTTAAGCCCCTTGGCAACTTTGCCGGCCAGGCCAGAAACATCGGTGCCATTGACCACATGGATCTCCATTTTGTCTAAGGGAACCGCTTTTTCCGAGGTCGGGCAAGGAACGTCTCCCGCCTGGGCGTATTGGGGAGCCTGCTTAAAGTCGTTGAAGAAGGGGAAGGGCAAAATCCCGAACCCAATCAAGATAGATAGCACCAGCAGTCCAGCCATCACCGAACCGATAACAGTGAAAACCATAGTTTCGCGTTGTTGACGGCGCCGCACATAGCGCTGATGGGGGGTAAGGTCTGCCAGCGGGTCTACGTTTTCAGGATTTGCTGCCAGATCCGATTGCTGCGGGTCCCCACCGCTGTTGGGGCTCACCTGGGTTTTACTCATGGTTGTTACTTTACCTCCCTTAGCGTTCAGGAACGGTTGGCGGGTACGTTTTAGACGCTAAAACTAGTAAAGTAAAGCCAAGAAAACCACTGAGCTAGAGGATCATATGGCGAAAAAACTGTCACTTTCCCGTCCGGCGGGGACAGTCGCGATTATCGCTAGTGTGATTCTCACCTTGATCTCGGTGGCATTGGCGGCCGGTTTCATAGTTTTGCTAGGTTACGCCCTTTCGCAGGGGTTTTCCGGGAAGAGCCTTTCGGGTATGTTGGGCGGGCTCATCTTTGTAGCTGTGATGCTGGGGGGATGTGAAGCAACCCGGATTAGTATCGAGCAACATTCTATTTATAAAGAACAGCAGGCTTTGCAGTCTAGATTGCTGCGAAATTATTTCCGGCAGGGACCGGGGGTATTGGCTTCCCGGAGTGCCGGATCCCTAATCGATATGATGACCTCCGGTACGGAGAAAATTCAGCGCTACCGCCAGGCTTTCCTAGGTTCCATGATCGGGGCGATGGTGAGTCCGCTACTGGTGCTTTCGATCATGGCCTTGTTGGTCGACCCTTGGTGTGCCTTGGTGTTACTGGGGTTTGTGCCGCTAGTGCCGGCAATTATTTTTGGTTTTTCGAAACTAACCCGGAAAGTTTCGAGCAGCTCCCGGCGGCGGCGTAATCAGCTCGCGGCCTCCTACCTGGATGCGCTTTCAGGTTTAGAAACCTTGACGCTACTGGGAGCCGCTGACTCAAAAGGTCAGCAACTAGCCCAGATAGGGGAAGAAAACCGGCTTTCCACTATGCGACTGCTGGCTGCCAATCAACTAATCTTGCTGGTCATCGACCTGGGATTCAATCTTTTGCTCCTTACCACCGGGTTTGCGCTCACCCTGTGGAAGGTAATCAACGGTGCATGGGGCAGCGATATTACGGTGATCGCTCCGGTGGTTTCCATGTTGGGGTTAACTTTGCTGCTCCTAGAGCCGATGAACAAAATCGGATCCTTCTTCTACGTGGGAATGGCGGGAATGGCGAATCAACGTCTAGTACGCGCCTTTTTGACTGGCAAAGCCCCCTCCCAGGGTCAAGGCGGGGACGCCAGCTCCGATAAAACACCGGTAACGCCGCACCAGTCTGATTCTTTCTTCTCGCTACAGGATCTGACATTTGCTTATTCCGAGGGCGATCCCGTCCTCCAAAACCTGGATCTAGAAATAAAACCAGGAGAATGGGTGGCAATTTGCGGCCCTTCCGGAGCCGGAAAATCCACCCTGATTGAAGTGCTTAAAGGTAACCTTTTACCCAGCCAAGGTACCTATTATCTACACGGACGCGCCCTCGACGCTAACAGTAGCGCCTGGTTTGCAGATCAATCGGCGCTAGTCCAACAGCACACCTGGATTTTCACCGGTACGATCCGCTCCAACCTGATGATGGTAGCTCCCCGCGCCAGTGAAGACCGCCTCTGGGAGTGCCTGGAAACAGTGGGACTGGCCGCAGAAGTGCGCGCTTTCGCGCAAGGACTAGATACCCCGGTAGGCGAGGACGGCTATGCCCTATCGGGAGGGCAAGCCCAGCGCTTATCTTTAGCCCGGGCACTATTGTCCCAGCGCCAGTTACTACTGCTGGATGAGCCAACTTCACAGATAGATTTAGAGTCCGAGGCGGCGATTACCCAGGCACTCGCGGAAGTCGCGAAAGAAAAAACTATCGTGCTGCTCACCCATCGTGCCAGCGCCCTGGAGTTTGCTGACCGGGTGCTGTACCTCCAAGATGGCGCTTTAAAGGAGGTAGTGCGGTGAAGAAACTACCAGAGCTGATAAAGTACCTGCGCCCGGCTAAAGAGGACGGTGAAACCCCGCTTCCACCGGAAAAAACCAGGGAGGACGCTAGTGCGCCGGAAGTGGGAACCCGCCAATTGATCAACTGGCTATTGCAGCTGGCTCGCCCCGTGCTTAAACCCCTATATTTATCGGCGGTGGCGCGCCTGCTAGATCAGGCTTTCGGTATCGCGCTGATTACTTTTGGGGTTTACCGTATCGGCGCGGCAGTAGTACAAATCACTGGCGGCACCGCCTTGACTTCGGCTTACCTATGGGTGAGCGTAGGGGTGATGGCGGTTTTAGCGTTACTGAAAGCAGTCTTCCGTTACCTAGAACAGTTCGCCGGACACTATGTGGCCTTTAAAGCGCTAGAGATTTTGCGGCAAGAAATGTTTAGGCGCCTGGTGCCGCAATCTCCGGCTTGTATGGTGGGGGCCAAAAGCGGGGATTTGCTGACCCGGATCACCGCCGATATTGATCGTATCGAAGTATTTTTTGCGCACACCTTGGTTCCTGCATTTAGCGCTCTGGTTATCCCCCTCGCGGTCTCGATTCTGGCCGGATTTTTGGTTTCTCCCCTTAGCGGCGTATTGCTGTTCTTGATTTACCTGGTGACTTTGTTGTGCTTGATGTTGCTAGGGGGCGGGGAAGGTAACCGGGCTGCAGATGCAGTTGGGAAAGCTCAAGGCCAAGTCGCCCAGTCGGTGACCGACTCGGTAAACGGGATTAGTGAGGTGACCGGCTACAGTTTGCAGCGGGCGCGCATTACTCAACTTGAGCGCTATATGTCGATTATGGGAGCCTGCGCGCGCCCTTTGACTTCGCTGCAGGCTCTGCGCCGGGCTCTGACACAAAGCGGAATGTACCTAGCGGCGCTGGCGGTTATCTGGGTGGGAATGCCTTCGCCAGCCAATTTAACTGCGATCCCGGCCGCCCTGGCCGCCATCTTTGCGGTAATGCGTTCTTGGGAAGTGTGTCGCGGGGTGGAAGATTTCTCTACCCACCTGGATAACACCTTCGCTGCCGCCCGCCGGGTTTGGCAGGTCGCGAACTCTGCTCCTCAGGTAGCTAGCGGCGGAAAGAACCTGCCTACGCAGCCTTTCCCGATTATTTTCGAGGACGTGTCTTTTACCTATCCCCAAAGCGGGCAGCGAATATCCTCTGGGGAAGCCCTGCAAGATGTTTCCTTTACTATTCCCGCCGGTTCCTGGACTGCTATCTGTGGCGCTACCGGGAGCGGAAAATCCACTCTGGCGAGGTTACTGCTGCGCTACTGGGATGTTGATAGCGGGCAGATCTTGCTGGGAGATTCCCCGTTGCCGCAGCTAGATCCGCAGGCTATTCGCCGCGCGATTCCTCTGGTTACCCAGCGGATTCATATTTTCTCGGCCTCGATTGCCGATAATTTGCGGCTCGGTAAACCCGATGCCAGTGAGGAACAGCTCTGGCAGGTATTGAAAGTCGTAGAACTCGACCAGGTAGTTACAGCTTTACCTGCAGGTTTAAATACTCGCGTGGGCAGATATGGTGGGGCGTTATCAGGGGGACAACGGCAAAGGCTCTCTTTGGCGAGGGCGTTACTTAACGACTCTCCGGTCTTGGTGTTAGATGAGTTCACCGCGCATTTGGAGCCCGCGCTAGCAGCGCGGATACGCCATCGGGTGCGGGAGAAGCGTCCGCAGGCCACCATTATTGAGATCACCCATACCTTGCGGCAGGTAGAGGAGGCCGACCAGGTGCTGGTGCTTTCTGGGGGCAAGCTGGCGGAGCAGGGAGATCCGGAGCATTTGCTCGCGCAGGCCGGGGAACTGGCGAAGCTATATGCCCACGAAAAGGAAGCAGCCTTTACCTTGTAGACCGGAACCCCGAAAACCGGGGACAGCGCGCTACCAGACACCCCACGCGGAGCCTCAAAAATAGTATTTTTCTCCCGCTTAGCCCGAAGCAGCCCACAATGGAAAAAGCTGTGAAAATGCGCACGTCCTCACCTGACATGTGGCATAATGAGCGCTTTCAAACTAGCATTAATACTTGCGTTTGCCGTAGCCCGATGTGGTCTGGTCTGTTGATTCGCCCTAAAAATGCGCAAGGCGATCGGAAGAACAACCAGCGCCTGGAAGGGGCCGGAAACCAGAAATTCGCGCGAAGTTACGTCGTCCGAAAGGAATCCTTTTGGCTGCTGAAACCGCATCCGCCAATAAGCCCTCTCGCCTGTCGTTTGCAAAACTGCAGGAAGTTATGGCTCCTCCGAATCTGCTGGACATTCAAAGGAAATCTTTTGAATGGCTCTTAGGCACCACCCAGTGGCGCGAGAGTGCAGAAGAAAAAGCACAAGCGACCCATCGCACCGATCCGGTACTGTCTGGGTTAGAGGAAGTTTTTGAAGAAATTTCCCCCATCCAAGACTTTGCTGGCTCCATGTCGCTGTCGTTTTCCGACCCCAAGTTTGAGCCCCCCAAGTATTCCATCGAAGAATGCAAAGCCAAGGATTACACCTATGCGGCTCCCATCTTCGTGACCGCGGAATACATGAATGAAAACACTGGCGAAATTAAATCGCAGACCGTGTTTATGGGGGATTTCCCGCTGATGACTCCGCGGGCAACCTTCATTATTAACGGTACCGAGCGGGTAGTGGTCTCTCAGCTGGTGCGCTCTCCCGGCGTCTATTTCGAAAAAGTAGCCGATAAAACCTCCGATAAGGATATTTACGGCTGCAAGTTCATTCCCTCCCGCGGGGCTTGGCTAGAACTAGAGATCGACAAACGGGAAAACGTAGGCATCCGTATTGACCGGCGCCGCAAACAGTCCGGCACCATTTTCCTGCGTGCCCTGGGGATGACGGCGGAAGAAATTCGCGAAGAGTTCAAAGACTATCCGATCATGCTTTCCACCTTGGAAAAGGATTCGGATAACATTCAGTCCACCGATGATGCCCGGGCAGATATTTACCGCAAGATCCGCCCCGGAGAGCCGGCTAGCGCAGAAGCCGGTCGTAACCTGATTGAAGGTTTCTACTTCAACCCCAAGCGCTATGACCTGGCCAAAGTTGGCCGCTACAAGGTCAACCGGAAACTGGGGCTTACCAGTGATATCCACGCCTCCACTTTGACGCTGGACGATATTATCGCTGGTTTCAAATACCTATTGGCGCTGCAAAAAGGCGACCAGACGGTGTCGGCCACCAACGAGGACGGCGAAATCATTGATGTGCGGGTAGAAACCGACGATATCGACCATTTCGGTAACCGCCGGATTCGCGCAGTTGGCGAACTAATCCAAGCCCAGATTCGCACCGGGCTTTCCCGGATGGAACGGGTGGTACGCGAACGCATGACCACCCAGGACGCGGAGGCTATCACCCCGCAGTCGTTGATTAACATCCGTCCCGTAGTGGCCGCGATCAAAGAATTCTTTGGTACTTCGCAGCTGTCCCAGTTCATGGATCAAAACAACCCGCTTTCGGGGCTAACCCACAAGCGGCGCCTGTCCGCGCTAGGTCCGGGCGGTCTGTCTCGTGACCGGGCGGGCATGGAAGTTCGTGACGTTCACCCGTCCCACTATGGCCGGATGTGTCCGATTGAATCCCCGGAAGGCCCGAACATTGGTCTGATCGGTTCGCTGGCAACCTATGCTCGCTTAAACTCCTTCGGGTTTATTGAAACCCCCTATCGGGTAGTTAAAGACGGAAAAGTAACCGACGAAGTTCACTACCTAAGCGCGGATGAAGAGGCCGGCTACAATATCGCCCAGGCTTCGGCTCCGCTAAATGATGACGGTTCTTTTGCTGAAGAGCTGGTACTGTGCCGGATTGCTGGGGAAGACCCCCAGGAAATGCACCGCGACGAAGTAGACTTCATGGACGTTTCAGCGCGGCAAATGACTTCAGTCGCCGCCGCTCTGATTCCGTTCCTGGAACACGATGACGCCAACCGCGCCCTCATGGGTGCAAACATGCAGCGCCAAGCAGTTCCGCTGCTAACCACCGAAGCTCCGCTAGTGGGTACCGGTATGGAACGGCGCACCGCTATGGACGCGGGCGAAGCCATCGTTAGCGACCATGCCGGGGTAGTAGTAGAGGCCGATGCGGCGCACGTCCAGCTCATGTGCGATGACGGCTCCTACTTCACCTATAACCTAGACAAGTTCCACCGCTCCAACCCCGGTAACTGCTACAACCAGCATGTTCGGGTGGCTGCCGGTGACCGGGTAGAGGTCGGGGATCTGATCGCTGACGGCCCGGCAACCGATCATGGCGAACTGGCCTTGGGTAAGAACCTGCTGGTTGCCTACATGTCTTGGGAAGGCCTCAACTACGAGGACGCGATTATTCTTTCCCGCCGGGTAGTCCAAGACGACGTGCTCACTTCGATCCATATCGAAGAACACGAAATCGATGCCCGCGAAACCAAGCTGGGGCTAGAAGAAATCACTCGCGATATTCCTAATATTTCCGAGGACGCCCTATCTGACCTTGACGAGCGCGGTATTATCCGTATCGGTGCCGAGGTACAGGCTGGCGATATTTTGGTCGGGAAAGTAACCCCGAAGGGTGAAACCGAGCTGACCAGTGAAGAGCGCCTACTGCGCGCCATCTTCGGTGAGAAAGCCCGCGAGGTGCGAGACACTTCACTGCGCGTGCCGCACGGCGAAACCGGGATTGTAATCGGGGTTCGCGAGTTTAACGATGAAGACGACGAACTACCTCCCGGGGTAAAACACATGGTGCGCGTCTATGTCGCGCAGCGCCGTAAGATCACCATTGGCGATAAAATGGCTGGTCGTCACGGTAATAAAGGTGTGGTTTCCAAGATTCTGCCGATCGAAGATATGCCTTTCTTAGAGGACGGAACTCCGGTTGACATTATTTTGAACCCCATGGGTGTGCCTGGTCGTATGAACATCGGGCAGGTTCTGGAGTTCCACCTGGGCTGGATCGCTCACCAGGGTTGGGATACTTCCCTGCTGGCAGAAGAAGGCGCCAAGTGGATTGAGAAACTCCCCAAGGAAGGGCTATCGGCTCCCCCCCGGCCAAAGGGGGGCCCCCCCGGATTCGACGCTGGCCGCC
>OBWS01000545.1_pt1 | contig 21192 bp, 15 predicted proteins | sample 1495291 | NCBI WGS metagenome assembly OBWS01 (sample SAMEA2580090, study PRJEB22360) | human gut metagenome | biome: human gut; feature: human-associated habitat; material: faeces | place: Denmark | collected 2008/2010 | reverse complement strand
GAGCAGGGGCGGGGGCCATAGGGGTCATACGGCTGTCCCGCCCGCCGCGCGGCGGGATTCTCCTGTTCCTGCGCGGGGTATTCCTGCGGCTGATCCTGAGCTTTGGCTTCGGCGCCCGCAGTCTCCTCCCGCGCATCTTCCGGCGCACTTTCTGCGGAGGAACTCCCGTTCTCCGGCTGTTCCTGGGGTGGTTTCTCCGCGTTTCGCTCCGGCGTATCCGAACCGGAACCTGCATCCGGCTCTCCGGCAGAACTATCGCCGGGCCCCGGCGAATCTGTCCGCTGCAATTCCGGCAGGCCGCCCGGCGGGGGAGCCTTTTGCTCTTCGGCCGCACCTTCGGAGTGCGTCTCCTTTTGCAGGAAGAATTCCTCCAACGTATCCGGCCAGGGCTTTTGGGTTTTCTCCGCCTCGTCGGCTTCTCTCTGCCCATCGGGTCTTTTCCACTGAAAATCGTCCATGCTCATCCCCCCGTAAAATGGGTTACCCCTTCGGCTCCTTTTTCTCTTTTGAAAGCTCCTTAAACGGCGCATCCTCAGCCTCGGCCTTGATCTGCTTTTCCTTGTTTTTCGGCAGCCAGAACTGGAATTCACAGTATTCGTTCTCCACGCTCGAAACCGTGATCTCGCCGCCGTGCAGCCCGATGATGGTGCGCACGATATACAGGCCAAGCCCCATCCCGTTTTTATCGTAGCTTCTCGACTTATCCGTTTTATAGAATCGCTCGAAAATCATGTCGACCTCGTCGGGCGGAATTCCCGCGCCGCTGTTCTTCACGCGCACGACGTCGCGGTCAGCCTTATCCTCCACATGAATCTCGATGTACCCGCCCTCGTTGGTAAACTTTACGGCATTCTCAATCAAATTATACATCACCTGATGAATCATATCCGGGTCGCCGTCCACAAACAGGCTTTCCGCGTCCTCCAGCCCGCGCACCTCCAGGTGCTTGTCCTCGATCGCCTTTTCAAACGAAAGCAGGGCCGAAAGGATGGTATTCGTCAAATCGAAGCGCCCGGGCCGCAGCTTCAGCTCACCGTTGTCAATGCGCGAAAGGTCGAGCATGGTGCGCACCAGCCGCGAAAGGCGTTTGACCTCGGTGGAAACAATCTTCAGGTATTTTTCCTGCTGCTCCGGCGGAATCGTCCCATCCAATATGCCGTCAATGAACCCGGCAATGGTCGTCATCGGCGTTTTCAGCTCGTGCGATACGTTGGCGATAAAATTGCGGCGCACCGTTTCACCGGAGGCCAGCGAAGCCGCCATGTTGTTGAACGCCAGCGCCAGCTGGCCGATTTCGTCGTTGCTCGTCACCGGAACGCGCACCGAAAAATTTCCTTCGCCAAAGCTGTGCGCCGCCAGCGACATTTCATGCAGAGGCCGCACCAGCCGGTACGAAAACAGCCACACCATAATAAACGACAGCATAAACACCGCCGCCGCCGCGATCAGGAACATCCGCAGCGCTTCGGTGCGGTACACCTGCAGGGAATAGATGCTGGAGGCGGTGAACACCGCTCCAATCGTCACGGTGGCGCCGTTGTCGCTCAACACCTGAATGGGCACGCCCACAATGTAGTGGGGCTGCTGGTAAATGCCCTTGAGGGTGCCGGTGCCCATATAGCCGCCGCCGATCACCTGTTTCATGATGTCCGCGCTCACGGCGCCGGCGCCCACCTCTCCGCTGCCGGTATAAGCCGAAAGAAGCCGCGCTCCGTTTTTATCTGTTACAAAAATGTCCGCATCAATATTCACCGAAAACGCGGAGATAAACGCCTGCATGCGTTTGCCGTCCACCATGTATTGGTCGTTCTGAATCATAATCACGCTTTCCGATGCCACGGCGGCAACGCCCTGGGCATTTTTGCTGAGCAGCTCCCGCTTTTCGTCCTGCCAGTAGCGCGAAATGAAGGTGATCATCACCACCCCCAGAAAGATAAAGCTGACAAAAATAATCATCAGTGTGATGCGCAGATACTTTTTAAACAGAGTTTTTTTCACTCCGCGAGACGCCCCTTCTCCATTTCAATCCATCTTCCCGCACGGGGAGCAAAAGATAGTTTTGCCGCCGGGAAATCCGGCGCCGCTACTTATTCCTTGACCTCGAATTTATACCCCACGCCCCAAACGGTTTTCAGGGCCCATTTTTCCGAAACGCCCTCCAGCTTTTCGCGCAGGCGCTTTACGTGCACGTCTACCGTGCGGGAATCGCCGTAATAGTCGAAGCCCCACACCTCGTCGAGCAGCTGGTCGCGGGTAAACACACGGTTCGGGTTGCTGGCCAGGTGATAAATCAGTTCCATCTCCTTGGGGGGCGTGTCCACCTGAACGCCGTTCACGCGCAGCTCGTAGTTCGTCAGGTTGATCGAAAGCTTATCGAACTTCACTTCCTTAATCAGCTCGTCGCCGTTCTTGCCCACGCGGCGCAGCACCGCCTTAATGCGGGCCACAACCTCCTTGGCCTCAAAGGGCTTTACCACATAGTCGTCCGCCCCCAGCTCCAAGCCGAGCACCTTGTCGAACACCTCGCCCTTCGCCGTGAGCATAATGATCGGGCACTGCGATTTCTTGCGGATCTCACGGCAAACCTGCCACCCGTCGAGCTCCGGCAGCATAATGTCCAGAAGGATCAGATCCGGGTTCTCCGCGTCGAACAGATCCACCGCTCTTTTGCCGTCATTGGCGATCGCCACATGAAAGCCTTCCTTTTCCAGATACAGCCGCAGCAGCTCGCAGATGTTCTGGTCATCGTCGACTACCATAATTTTTCCTGCCGCCATAGTATTCTACTCCTTCCGTCCTGTTTGTATGAGCCTTCAAAATCATTACCGCGGCATTTTCATGGCCGTGGGGGGTGCAAAGCGCCGCCGAAAAGCAGCCTCAAAATCGCCGCGCCGCATACCGCGGCTTCATCTCGATTCGCCGCGCATGATCGCCGCAAACACTTTTGCAGTTATTATACCAGATTATTATACTAAAATGGGCGATAAAAAGGATGAATATTTTTTAAAGCTTTCGCCCGGCGGTATGCGCCCTGCGGGCCTTTGCAACCCTTTTCCGCCCGGGCGCCGCAATTGCCCGCTTTCTTTTCCGTTTCTGCCATGTTACAAATTCATCGATAACTGAAATGGGCAGGGAACCGCCCCTCTTCCCGCCCGCCTTCGTTAAAACGAAAGAACGCCGGCTATTTTCAGGCGGTATATATTATATCAGGAAATATACTTGCAGGATACGCTGTACAATGGTACACTGTAATGTATGGCTCGCAGGAGGGATTCCCAAAATGAATAAACTCACAAAACTGTGGAGATTTCTCACATCGCCGGAGATGCTTTCCTACCTGGTGTTCGGCGTTCTCACAACGCTGATCAACATTTTGCTGGCCGGCCTTTTGTACGACGTTCTGCACTGGAACCTGTACGTGGCCAATACGCTGGCCTGGGTCGCTTCCGTCGCGTTTGCCTTTTTCACCAATAAGCTGTTCGTGTTCCAAAGCAAAAGCATGGCCCCCGCGGTACTGCTGCGGGAAGCAATGTCTTTTCTGGGGGCACGCCTGTTTTCACTGGGGGTAGATACCCTCGGCATGGGGCTTTTGGTGGATTTACTTCACTGGAACTTCTGGGTGGCCAAAATCCTGATGAACGTGATTGTGGTCATTCTGAATTACATTTTCAGCAAGCTGCTGATCTTCAACCAGAAAAAATAAAGGGGCGCAGCCAGCGTCCCGAAATTGGAGGATGAAACATGCTTAAGAACAGCGAAAAAACGATGGACAAAATTGTCAGTCTGTGTAAAAACCGGGGATTTGTCTATTCCGGCTCCGAGATTTACGGCGGACTCTCCAACACCTGGGACTACGGCCCGCTGGGAGTGGAATTTAAAAATAATGTAAAAGCGGCATGGCGGAAAAAGTTCGTGCAGGAGAGCCCCTACAATGTAGGGCTCGATTCCGCGATTCTGATGAACCCGCAGGTATGGGTTGCCTCCGGCCACGTAGGCGGCTTCTCCGACCCGCTGATGGACTGCCGCGACTGCCACACCCGCCACCGCGCGGACAAGCTGATTGAAGAGGCCGGCGGCGACGCAAACGGCATGACCTTCGAGCAGATGGCCGACTATATTCAGGAGCACGGCATCCCCTGCCCCGACTGCGGCTCGAAGAATTTTACCGACATCCGCAAGTTCAACCTGATGTTTAAAACCTTTCAGGGAGTCACCGAGGACGCGAAGAACGAAATCTTCCTGCGCCCCGAAACCGCTCAGGGTATTTTCGTCAACTTTGTGAATATCCAGCGCACCACCCGCCGCAAGATTCCGTTCGGCGTGGCGCAGATCGGCAAATCCTTCCGCAACGAAATCACCCCCGGCAACTTTACGTTCCGCACCCGTGAGTTCGAGCAGATGGAGCTGGAGTTCTTCTGCAAGCCCGACACCGACCTCGACTGGTTCTATTACTGGAAAGACTACTGCAAGAACTGGCTCCTGAACCTTGGCCTGAACGAAGAGAACCTGCGCCTGCGCGACCACGAGAAGGAGGAGCTTTCCTTCTACTCCAAGGCCACAACAGACATCGAGTTCCTGTTCCCGTTCGGCTGGGGCGAGCTGTGGGGAATCGCAGACCGCACCGACTACGATTTAAAGCAGCACCAGAACCATTCCGGCAAGGCACTGGATTACTTTGACCCCGAAAGCAACGAGCGCTATATCCCCTACGTCATTGAGCCGTCCCTCGGCGCGGACCGCGTTGCGCTGGCCTTTTTGTGCGACGCGTACGACGAGGAGGAGCTCGGCGAGAACGACAGCCGCATCGTCATGCACCTGCATCCGGCGCTTGCGCCGTACAAGGCGGCCATCCTGCCCCTCTCCAAAAAACTGAACGAAAAGGCGCAGGAGGTTTACGCAAAGCTCGCCAAACACTTTATGGTCGATTACGACGACGCCGGCTCCATCGGCAAGCGCTACCGCCGTCAAGACGAAATCGGCACCCCGTTCTGCCTGACCTACGATTTCGAGAGCGAAACCGACGGCTGCGTCACCATCCGCGACCGCGACACCATGCAGCAGGAGCGCGTCTCCATCGACAAGCTGATCGAGTATCTCGAAGCAAAGATCGAATTCTGATTTTATTTTTGATCCATTGCAAATAAAACGCTAAAAACAGGCTCCGGCAAGTTCGTTGAGAACAAACCGGAGCCTGTTTTTTCTATCGATCGCCGCTTCAGAGCAGCCCCTTCACATATTCCACCAGGGGAGCAATCGACGCCTCGTCGATAAAGTTCACGGATTTCCCATACGTTTCCAGCATCAGCCGATCCTCGTCCGTTCGATCTTCCGGTGCTTTTGAATCGACCGACATTTTCTTCATCATGGCCATCATGCCCCGGTGAATCGGCCCCAGCCTGCCGTAATCCATCGCGCCGCGCAGATGGAACACCTTGAGCGTTTCTCTTTGCTCCGGGGAGAAATTCCGGTTCAGAATGTCCGAATAATCCGTGACCTCCGGGTTTGCCAGCCCCACCGTAAATATCACCAGCGCGGGGCAGGGGTGCTTTGCCACCAAGTCCACGCCGGCGATGCCGCCGGCATACAGCCCCCCGCCATACACAACCACATCGTATTTTCGCAGATCTGCCGGCGAAACGGCAGAACGCTCCAGAAGCTCCGCTCCCAGATCCCGGGCAATCCACTGCGCGTACTGCCTGGTCGAACCGTATTTTGACTGATAGATCACCGCAATGCGCTTCACATTTGCTCCTCCATTCTCTGTTATCCAATCACCATGCCGCCGTTCACGCCGAGCACCTGACCGGTGATAAAGTCCGACCGGCTGTCCGCCAGAAAGAGCACGGCCTCCGCAATATCACGGCAGGTGCCGAGCATGCCGAGCGGCGTTTCTTCACAGAGCTGCTCGAGCGTTTCCTCCGAAAGCGCGCCGTTCATCTCGGTGTCGATCACCCCGGGGGCCACGCAGTTCACCTGAATCCCCGACGGCCCGACCTCTTTCGCCAGAGCGCGCGTCATGCCGATCACCGCGGCCTTGGCGGCGGAGTAGTGCACCTCGCACGAGCCGCCGATCTGCCCCCACATGGAAGAAACGTTGATGATCTTCCCGCTGTGGCGGCGGATCATCCCCTGCAGCGCTCGGCTGCTGCAATAGAACGCGCCGTCCACATGCACCGCGAACATCCTGCGCCAGTCCTCGTCCGTCAGGTCGGTAAACAGCTTCTGCTGCGCGATTCCGGCATTGTTCACCAGCACGTCGATTCCGCCGAAGCGAGCTTCTGCCTCGTCGAACATCCGCTCCACCTGCCGCCGGTCGGAAACATCGGCGCGAACAGGCAGAATCCGCTCCCCCGCAGCGACGCCGAGCTGCCGTTCCAGCAATTCCGCCAGCTCCCGCGCCCGCCGTTCACTGGTGTTGTAATTCAGCGCCACCTGGTACCCCGCAAGGGCAAAGCGGCGCGCAATCTCGCTGCCAATGCCCCGCGAAGCCCCGGTGATCAAAACTGTTTTGCGCTGTTCCAAGCTCATTCCTCCCAAACCGCGTCCTGTTCCATATTCCCGGTCAGCAGCATCAGCGCCGAAAGCGCCGCCACCGGGGCTGTTTCCGTGCGAAAAATCCGCGGGCCCAGCGTGGCCACCTGCGCGCCGTTTTCCCGAGCCAGTTCCACCTCATCCTGCGCAAAGCCGCCCTCCGGCCCAATGAACAGAGAAATCCGCTTCTCGTTTTCCAGCCCCAGGCTGCGCAGGCTCTGCCCGCCGCCCTCGTAAAAGAGCAGCAGCCTGCCGCCCTCCGCCGCGGCATACTCCACCGCTTTCGCATACGGCGCAATCTCCGCAACCTCCGGCACGATTCCCCGGCCGGACTGCTTGGCCGCCTCCAGAGCGATCTTCTGCCAGCGCTCCGTCTTTTTCCGCGCCGCTTTTTCGTCCGGGCGGGACACACACCGCGCGCTGAGCACCGGCACCACACGGCAGGCGCCGCACTCTGCCGCCTTCTGCACCACAGAATCCATCTTGTCCGCCTTCGGCAAAGACTGATACACCGTCACAAAAGCAGAGGGCTCGCTGATGCTTTTCGCCTGCTCCAGCACGCGCACCTGCGCGCGGTTTGAATCCGTTTGCAGCAGCACGCAGCGGTAGTCCGTGCCGTGCCCGTCGCACAGGGTCAGCGTCTCTCCCTCCCGCATCCGCAGGGATTTGACGATGTGCGCCCCGTTTTCCCTATCCACCCAGGGCTCATCCCCCGGCGCGCAGGGAAAATCGATAAAAAATCTCGGCATGCAATCTCACTCTTTCCGGCCGGCGGCCTGTTCTCATCATTCGCTTTATTATATTCCAGACAAAAAGGGAAAGTCAATCCTGAGACGGATTGAAAAGCATTCTTCTCTTTTGCGTAGGAAAATGACTCGTTTTAGATTCTAAAAATGAAAAAAGCAGCTTCTTTCCATATCATCAAAACTTGCTCTCTATTTTCCTGCAATCCTTAAGCTTTCTTATCGTTTTACCCAAAAAAGGAATCCCCCGCCGGGCCCGGCGGGGGATTCTGCTTGCACCGCAGGCATAAGCCACGGCAGTTCTTTTATTCTGTTCAACGAAAACGAGATTATTCCTTCGCTCTCGCTTCCAAATCTTCGTAAGCCTTCTTCGCGTCATCCTCGGCTTTCTCGAACAGCTTCTCCGCACGATCGGGGAACGCACGGGTCAGCGAGCTGTAACGAACCTCGCCCAGAATAAAGTCACGGTAGCTGTCTGTGGGAGCCTTGCTGTCCAGCTGGAAGGGATTCTTGCCCTCGTCTGCACGGCGGGGGTCGAAACGGTAGTTGTGCCAGTAACCGGAGGCAACCGCTTTCTTCTCTTCCGCCTGCGCAACGGTCATGCCGCCCTTAATTCCGTGGTTGATGCAGGGAGAATATGCGATGATGAGGGACGGGCCGTTGTAGCTCTCCGCCTCGTGGAAGGCCTTCAGGCACTGGTTGTAATCCGCGCCCATTGCGACATGAGCAACGTATACATAACCGTAGGTCATGGCGATTCCGGCCAGATCCTTCTTCTTGATTGCCTTGCCGGTCGCCGCAAACTGCGCCACAGAGCCGGTAGGAGTCGATTTGGACGCCTGTCCGCCGGTGTTGGAGTACACCTCGGTATCGAACACCAGAATGTTCACGTTCTCGCCGGAAGCGATTACATGATCCAGTCCGCCAAAGCCGATGTCGTACGCCCAGCCGTCGCCGCCGAAGATCCACATGGATTTCTTCGCGAGGTAGTCTCTGTCGTCCAGAATCAGGCCTGCCAGTCTTGCGAGCTCGCCGCCCTGCTGCTGGGCCTTCTCCAGCTCTGCCAGCAGAGCATCCGAAGCCTTCTTGTTTTCACCGCTGCTCGACAGGGTATCGATATATTTCCGGCAAGCTTCCTTCAGCTCTGCAGAAGCCTCATTCAGCGCCAGAATATTCTCAACATAATCGATCAGGCGGTTGCGAACGGCCTTCTGGCCCAGGGCCATGCCAAAGCCGAACTCGGCGTTGTCCTCAAACAGGGAGTTCGCCCATGCGGGGCCGCGGCCATTGCGGTTCACGGTATAGGGAGTCGCAGGTGCGGAACCGCCCCAGATGGAGGAGCAGCCGGTTGCATTCGCGATAAACATTCTGTCGCCGAACAGCTGGGTCGCCAGCTTGGCATAAGGAGTTTCGCCGCAACCCGCGCAGGCGCCGGAGAATTCCAGCAGCGGCTGGCGGAACTGGCTGCCCTTTACGGTGGTTTCCTTAAATTTCTCAAGCACTTCCGGCTTTTCGGGGAGGGTTCTGCCGTATTCAAATACTTCCTCGCCGGCCAGCTGTGTGTCAATGGGCTTGAGAACCAGCGCCTTGTTGCCCTTCATGCCCGGGCAAACCTGCGCACAGGAGCCGCAGCCGGTGCAGTCGAGGGTGGAAACGGCGATGGTGAACTTCAGGCCCGGCAGGCCGTTCAGGTCTTTGGACTTGGTCTGCGCGGGAGCGTTCGCGAGCTCTTCGGGAGTCATAACGATCGGACGAATGACCGCGTGCGGACATACATAGGAGCAGAAGTTGCACTGAATGCAGTTTTCGGGCTGCCACTCGGGAACATCCACGGCGATGCCGCGCTTCTCATAGGCAGAGCTGCCCTGCGGCACGGTGCCGTCCGCATAATCCTTAAAGGTAGAAACCGTCAGCTTGCTGCCGCGGAACGAGTTGACCGGGTCAAGAACATTCTTCACATAGTTGACCAGCTCAGGGCGATCGCCCTTGATTACCTTCTCGGTCTCGGTATCGGGAGCGTTCTTCCAGCTCTCGGGAACCTGAACCTCAACAAAACCGTCCACACCGCGGTCAATCGCCGCATGGTTCATCGCGACAACCTTGTCGCCCTTTTTGCTGTAAGACTTGGTGGCGGCGGCCTTCATAAATTCCACAGCCTGCTCAATCGGAATGATGTTTGCGATCTTGAAGAACGCGGCCTGCAAAATGGTGTTGATGCGTCCGCCAAGGCCCAGCTCTTTGCCGATCTTGATACCGTCAATGGTGTAGAAATGGATGTCGTTCTGCGCGATGTATCTCTTCATCTTGCCGGGCAGACGGCGCTCGAGCTCTTCCAGATCCCACGGGCAGTTCAGCAGGAAGCTGCCGCCTTTTTTCAGATCCTCCACGATGTCGTACTTGTCAATATAGGAGGGGTTGTGGCAGGCGACAAAATCGGCCTGAGAAATATAGTAGGTGGATTTGATCGGCTTGTCGCCAAAACGCAGGTGAGATACGGTCAGGCCGCCGGATTTTTTGGAATCGTAGTCAAAATAGCCCTGCGCGAACATGTCGGTGTGGTCACCGATGATTTTGATGGAGTTCTTGTTTGCGCCAACGGTGCCGTCCGCGCCAAGACCCCAGAATTTGCAGGAGTGAGTTCCCTTGGGAACCGTGTTCACGCGCTCCGTAACGGGCAGGGACAGGTGTGTCAGGTCATCCACAATGCCGATGGTGAAGCGCTTCTTCGGAGCTTCCGCCTGCATGTTGCGGTATACGGCAATCACGTCATCGGGGGTGGTGTCCTTGGAGCCGAGTCCATAGCGGCCGGTGTATACGGGCACATCCGAGAAATCGCTGTCGGCCAGAGCGGCCAGAACATCCAGGAACAAGGGCTCGCCGATGGAGCCGGGCTCCTTGGTTCTGTCGAGAACGGAAATCTTCTTCACGGTCTTCGGCAGCACGTCGAGCAGGTACTTCGCAACAAAGGGGCGGTACAGGTGAACCTTCACCAAACCAACCTTCTCGCCGGCGGCGTTCAGGTAATCGATGACCTCTTCGGTGCAGTCGCAAACGGAGCCCATGGCCACGATCACACGGTCGGCCTCGGGGTGTCCGTAGTAGTTAAAGGGCTTATAGTCTGTACCGATCTTCGCGTTGACCTGATTCATGTAGTCAATCACGATCCCGGGTATGGCGTCATAATAAGGGTTGCTGGCTTCTCTCGCCTGGAAGAAGATATCGCCGTTCTGGGCGCTGCCGCGCAGTACGGGATGCTCCGGGTTCAGCGCGCGGCGGCGGAACGAGGCCACGGCGTCTTTATCGAGCATATCGTCCAGATCCTTGTAATCCCACACAGAAACCTTCTGAATCTCGTGAGAGGTGCGGAAGCCGTCGAAGAAATGGAGGAACGGAACTCTGCCGCGGATGGCGGCCAGATGCGCAACCGCACCCAAATCCATAACCTCCTGCGGGTTATTGGAACACAACATGGCGAAACCGGTCTGGCGACAGGCATAAATGTCGGAATGATCGCCAAAGATAGAAAGTGCATGAGTTGCAAGAGCACGCGCAGAAACATGAATTACCGCGGGCAGCAGCTCGCCGGCCATCTTGTACATGTTCGGAATCATCAGAAGCAGGCCCTGAGAAGCGGTATAGGTAGTCGTCAGCGCGCCTGCCGCCAAAGAGCCGTGCACCGCACCGGCCGCACCAGCCTCAGACTGCATCTCCGTAACCTGAACCTCTCTGCCGAACAGATTTTTCAGTCCATTTGCGGCATACTTGTCCGTTTCATCCGCCATCACAGAGGAAGGCGTGATCGGATAGATGGCAGCTACGTCTGTAAACGCATAAGATACATGCGCCGCAGCGGTATTGCCGTCTATGGTTTTTGTTTTTCTTGCCATGTAATAATTTCCTCCTTTAAGGATACAGAATTAGGAAGCGAGCGTATCAGTTTGCACAGCCCTATACCTTTCTGTGCCTTTGTTTATTCTAACATTTTTTCAATATAGTGTAAAGGCTGAGGGGTTCAAATTTTGGCTTTTCAGTGTATTTTTCGAAAAAGCAATTAAAGCAACTTTTTGGCTCAAAAAATGCCGGTGCTGCCGGGCCGGAGGCTATTTTACCCCATTTTCGCGGCAATCGGGGCAAAATAGTCGGGCATTGGATTCTATATCGCGCTTGCAAGGGCTCAACTGCGCGCGCCCTGCGCTGCACGGGCGCAGGCGGTTTGACACAGCCCTTCCCAATACGATACAATAAAGATTAACGAATCTGATCGGGCTCTTCGGAATGTCACCGACTTATTTTACAATTTGAAAGGGGAAAAATACATGCCTCCCGAACCTGCGGGCATATTATCCGACGCACCCATGCTGCTCAGCGTGCAAAACGCCGAAACCGTCAATCCAGGCTTTAATCCGTTTGTTTCACTGCTGATTCTGTTTCTTCTGATTCTGGTCAACGCATTTTTTGCGGCCTCCGAGATCGCCATCATCACGCTCAACGACAATAAGATTCGTAAAATGGCGGAGGACGGCGATAAAAAAGCGGAAAAAATTCTGAAGCTGACGGAAAACTCCAGCCGGTTTCTTTCTACCATCCAAATTGGCGTCACGCTTTCCGGATTCCTGACCTCCGCATCGGCTTCTCAAAGCTTTGCGGCGATTCTGGCGGAAAAATTGAGCTTTCTGCCGATTTCCACCTCCCTGCTGCACGGCGTCTCTACCGTACTTATCACCATCATCCTGTCTTACTTCTCGCTTGTTCTGGGTGAACTGGTGCCGAAAAAGATCGCCATGCAAAAGGCCGAAGCGCTCAGCTTTCGCTTTATCGGCATTTTAAGCGCCACGGCTTCGATCTTCAGCGTTTTTATCTCGTTTCTTACCGTTTCCACCAACTTTGTTCTAAAGCTTCTGGGTCTTGACCCGAACACCACGGAAGACACCGTCACGGAGGAAGAGATTCTCATGATGGTCGACGTCGGCGAGGAAAAGGGCCTGATCGTCGGCAGCGCCAAAGACATGATCGAAAACATCTTTGATTTTGCCGATACCACCGTCGAAGAAATCATGACGCACCGCACCGACGTGTGCGCGGTAGAAGACACCAGCGCCATCGGCGACGTCGTGGCTCTGGCCATAGAAGAGGGGTACTCACGCATTCCGGTATTTCACGAGGATCTGGACACGATCCTTGGCATTATTTATGTGAAGGATTTGCTGAAATATGTGGGCAGCGAGATCAACAGCAATGTAAAAATTACCGATCTGATGCGCCCGGCGTATTTTGTGCCTGAAACAAAGCGCTGTACACAGCTGTTTACCGAAATGACCGAGAAAAAAGTGCAGATCGCCGTGATCGTGGACGAATACGGCGGCACCTCAGGCATCATCACGATGGAAGACCTGCTGGAGGCAATCGTTGGCAATATTCAGGATGAATTCGACGATGAGGAAGAAGAGATCCGCCGCGTCAGCGACAACAGCTACACGGTGGAGGGCAGCACCTCAATCGATGAAATATCCGACCTGGTGGGCGTCGACCTGCCGGAGGGCGATTACGATACCATTGCGGGCCTGGTGGTCGAAAATCTGGGCCGCATTCCAAAGCCCGGCGAGCACCCTACGGTTCGCGTGCAGAATCTGGCGCTGACCGTGCAGGAGGTGGAGGAAAATCGCATTTCCCGCCTGCTGATCGTCAAAGACCTCACACCGCCTCCCCCGGAGCAGGAAAACGGGGGCAAAAACACTTCATCAGTTAAAACAGACTCCTCGAAGGAGCACCACCACCATCACCATCTTTCCTCGTTTATCGACACGGAATCGTAATTCAATCCCAACTGTCAGCCCCGCGCCAAACATTCGGCGCGGGGCTTTTTGCGCTTTTATTTCAGATTTCGACGCACCAGTCAACGCCATCGCGTAACGTGCAAACCCAAGCAAATATTTCCGCTTGACACTTCACCTATTATGCATTACAATATAGCAAGTATATTGCATTGCATCATAGCAGCAGGCAGGAGGAAGCACCGCATGATACCGTCACAAATGCTCAAGGGTACGCTGGAGGGCTGCATACTGAAAATCATCAGCAGGCAGAAGACCTACGGCTACGAAATATCGCAGCAGCTGCAGCAGTACGGATTTGCCGACATCTCGGAGGGAACGATCTATCCCCTGCTGCTGCGGCTCGAAAAAAGCGGACTGATTACCGCCGAGTACCGGGAATCGTCGCTGGGGCCCCGGCGAAAATACTTTTCTCTTTCCGCGGCGGGCCGGGCGGAGCTCGACGGATTTTACACGAACTGGAAGGAGCTTGAGCAAGCGGTAAACAATCTGTTTCTTTATGGAGGGAATCACGATGAACCAAAACGCTAAACTGCTCAACCGCAGCAACAATCAGCTTGATGAGCGCCTGACCGCCGAAAACGGCCGGGTGATGACAGATATGGTCTGCTATCTGCGCGGGTCCGGCCTGTCCGAATACCATCAGGAGCTGGTTCGGCAGGATCTGCTGGAAATGGTGCTCTCCGCACAGGAGCGCGGCGATTCCATCGATACGGTAATCGGCGGCGATTACCAAAGCTTTTGCGACGAAATTATCGCCAGCCTGCCGCCGAAAAGCGCTTTCCAGAAGATATGCGGCATTCTCAGCACTCTTTTTCTGTGCGCCGCGATTCTGTGTGCCATCGGCGTCGTGTTTTCAAACGATACCTTTGAGCTGATCCGTTCGGCCATCGCCGGCCGGCCCCTGAATTTTCACATTTCCGTGCCAGTCAGCAGTCTCGTGTTCTTTTCCCTCATAATTGCTTTTTCCGTTTTTATCGTGCAGTACATCTGCAAAACGGCCTTTCTCACAGGACGGCAGAAGCCAGGTCTTGGGAAAAACGTTCTGATCGGCATGGGGATCATGGCATTCTTTCTGGTAATCGCATGGTTTGGGCGCGCCGTGGCCTTTACCGTCTCCCTTTGGGCCGCCTGCATCGCGATCGTCGTCATGCTCGCATTATACAAGGTTCTGGAACAGTATGAAGGCTGATTCTCCTTCTCTGCCGGGCGGCGATTGGCGATTCGTACTCCGCAATCCTAAGAAAGCTTTCCCGCTTTTCACAGCAGGAGGGCTTTTTTCATCTTGGTCTGAAAGAGTAGCTTTCAGCGGGTGCCCCGCATGGGATTCCGCTTACAGGGGCCGTTCCTCCAACGGATTCCCAAGGTGCCCTTGGGCGAATCTTTGCTTCCTTTCTTTTCGTCAAGAAAGGAAGGGCCCGCCCCGGCCTGAGGGGCAAACAAACGAGAAAAGAATTTTCCCTGCGGTGAAGCCGCACCGGAAAGCTCTCCCTTCAACAAATAAAGAAAAGGAAAGCCTGCCCCTGCCTAATGGGCAAACTGTCAAAAAAATTTTATTTCCAGCAACAAAATGCCTCATAAAACAGCTTTCCTTTCAGGAAACAAAGAAGCTCTGAACCCTCCTTACAAAAAAAGCACCGGATTTCTAAAAAATCCAGCGCAATTCATTCCCATGTGACAATTTTTCTCATATGCGTATTTTATCTTGCAAAAAGCCCCAAATAATGGTAAGATTGACCTCGTAAGGCACGATTAAAGTGCAAAGCAGGGACGGAGTGTGGCAACACTCCGCCCCCTGCCCACGGAGAAACAGCCTCCATAAGCAACGGCAAAGCCGCACCATGCAGACACAGTATAACTCATTTTTCCCCTTTTGTATAGGGGGGATTGTGGCAAAAATGGGTACCCCACAAAGCGGGAGTTGTGTATTGCACTTGTGATGATACAGGCGCTGTGTTTATGGAAGTATCCCTGTTCGGGGGGATTCCGTAACACGCGCTTTTTTGTTGCCTTACAGGCAAGCTTCGGTACGGGCCGGAGGTCAATTCATGAACATTCCCCCGAATTTCATGCGAAAGCGATGGTGCAGTTCATCGCAGCCCCGGCCCTTCCGCTCTTGTCTGTAAGTGAAACCCTCCCGCACACGCCGCCACGTGCGGGTACCCGGCCCTTCCGGCCGAAAGCGCCGTTCCCCAAAAGGGAACGGCGCTGTTTTTTTATGCGGGCCGAGCCTGCGAACCTATTGGCTCAGCTCGTAAAATAGCTCAGATTGCGGGCGGCTACGCCGTGCGGCTTCGCCCCGGCCGTTACCATCACCCGAATGGAGGAATGCACGCCCCGCACCGTAGAGCTCACGGTGGTCGGGTCGGCGCTGGCCCTCAGGGCAGTGATGCGGTAATACACATCCACCAGCCCGTCGCTTCTGGTCACACGGCGCAGCTCCTTCACAGACGCGATATGCGCACGGCTCGAAACCGTCTGCACCTCATTCGCGGAAGCGCCGGAGAGCGTCACCTTATAGTCATAAATATTGCCCGGTGCAAACTCATAGCTCAGGGTATCGATCATCACCCATCCGCTCCTGTTCGTCGGTGCAGCGCCCGACGTTACCGTGAGCGTATAGCTGGTGGTGGTTCCGTTCGAGGATTTCACCGTAAACACAGACGTTCCCGCGGAAAGGCCCTGCACCTGGTATTGGGTGCCGCCGTTCACCGCGGTTGCTGTCCCCACTACCTGCGCCACATACGGATTCCCGGACGTAACCGTAAACGTACCCGAGGTGGGCCGCTGAATGAAAATAGAGGTCGTTCCGCCCACCGCTACCGTGCCGGAGTAGCTGCTCAGCTGCACGGAATCCGTGGTGCCGGAGCTGGTGCTGCCGCCGGAATTGGGAAAGCGAAGATTTGTCGGGCTCAGCACATAGGAGCCGCCCTTGGAAACCGGAATTTCAAATTCGTAATCGTCGTCATCCAGATGGTACTTGGAATTGGTCTCAAAAGAAAGCTTCGAGCCGGACAGCTTGTACAAATAAAAGTCGTTGTCCAGGGCGTAATCCAAATCCCCATAAAAAATCGGGTAAAGATCCTTTCCATCAGGGTCCTTGTCCACCGGAATGATCAGCTTGGTATCCTTCGGCAGCTCGCCGCTGTACTTCATCTGGATCACCACACTGTTAACGGTAATCGGGTCAGAAATCGAAACGGCAGAAACCGAGGTGGCTTTCAGCGCCAGATTAATGTCCTGGGGTTTATCCATCTTTCCGTTGGAAAATTCCCACGCATATTCCTTTCCCTCTTTGGAATAAATTTCAAAGGTAGCCTTGCGCCCGCTCTTTTCAATCGCCTGTAAGGTGGATTTGGGCATCGTAATCGTTCCCATATCCTGCACGGCCTTGGAGGTCGCCGAATCAAAATTAATCTGCACCCGCACATCGTCGCGGTCGTTCATTAACGAATATTCAATTCTTGCCAAATCCGCTGTTTCAAATTTAAAGCTGGAGGTACTTTTCGGATAGATGTCAAAGTCCTCCACATCTCTTGCCGCCTGGACTGTCTGAAAAGGCGCTGCAGACCACATCAGCCCCAGCGACAGTACCGCCGCAATCCATTTTTTCGACGCTTTTCTCATGGCTTTGCTTCCTCCCTGCATTCATGCCCACTCGCCGCAGGCGGTTCTTATGCTGCCGATCAGATCATGTATCACAATTTTCCTGTTTTTCCCTCTCATTATATATAAAATCTAACTCTGCGTCAAGGCAGAGGAACAATCCGCTCCGGTTCCTGCGGCCCGTAATATGGGGGAGACACGTTGACTTCGCCCGGCAAATTGAATTTATTTGCTGCGTTTTTTCAGCACGTCCTCCACTGCTTCAAAAGCTTTCTTCAAAAAGTTGATCTTTCTGTCGAAAATCACCGTTCCGTTTTCCCGAACAGAGATTTCCGCAAGGATTCTGTCATTGTTTTCCGTTTTCTCCGTGCCGCCTCCCAGTGTAGTCCATTGAACCGTCACATCCTCGGGGGTCGGCGAACCTGTTGTTTCAACAAGAAACTGCGCGCCGTCAAAAAATTCCGCCTCCGATTTCGCGTTGATCACCAGCCGCCCCTTTTGCCGGTATACTTCAACCGAATTGAAGTCTTCCTTCGATTCATACAGCAATTCATCCCTTGCCACCCCAACGGGAAAAGGATTCTGCGATGGCGGCGCGGCGGAAGTGCAGGCGCTCAACACGACACCAAAGGCAAGCGCCAAACACAGAATAGCGATTCTTTTTCTCCTCATGATTCTCTCCGCCTCTCCTCTCTTGCTCCATGCAGCCTCAAAACCGTCCCGGCACGGCACGAACAATCCTGTCCTTCCTCGCAGCGAAATACCGCTGAGACCACCTGAAAAGCAGGCTGCCCTCAGTAAACCGATCTGTATCTGCTCTCAAAGCACAAAAAGAGTGCAGCAGCGTCGCACTCTTTTTGATCGATTTTCCGTCAGCGCATCCTTTCGGCGGCCGGCGTTTTTTCCAACGCCGATCAATCCGCAAAATTGGGCATGTCGCCCTCCTCGTGGCCGGCTCCTTCAAAATAGACCTGGTACCACAGCAGGAACACAAATACCGTCCAGATGCGGCGGCTGTAATCGCGTCGGCCCTTAAAGTGGTCGTCCAGATACCGCAGAAGCTCCTCCGTGTGGAAAAACTGCTTTGCCAGATCGGACGAAAACGCGTCCTTCACGATTTGGTAGTACCGCTCGTCGCGCAGCCACACGCGGGTTGGCACCGGGAAGCCCAGCTTCTCCTTCTCCGCGGTGCGCGCGGGCAGGTGCCGCAGCGCCGCCTGACGCATGGCGTATTTGGTGGTTTTGTTCTTCAGCCGCAGGCTCTTCGGGATCGCCGACGCCACACGGAACACCTCTTTATCCAGGAACGGCACGCGCAGCTCCAAGGAGTTTGCCATGCTCATCCGGTCGGCCTTCAGCAGAATATCGCCCACCATCCACAGGTTGATGTCCAGGTACTGCATGCGGGTCACGTCGTCCAAATCCTTCACGCGGTCGTAATACGGCTTTGTCAGCGTCTGCGGGCGTGTTGCGATGGACGGGTCCTTGAGCAGGCGCAGCTTATCCTCGTAGCCGAACATTTTGGCGTTGCCGATAAAGCTCTCGTTCGTGGGGAGCTCACCGCGCGTGAGAAAGCCCTGCCCCACAAAGTGCCACGGCACCTTCTGCACCACGCGGCGCAGGAACGTGCGCAGCCACTGGGGCAGCTTATGGTAATTGCGGAATACGTCCGGCTCGTTGTAAACGGTGTAGCCGCCAAACAGCTCGTCGGCGCCCTCGCCGGACAAAACCACCTTTACATACTCGCTCGCCAGCTTTGAAACAAAGAACAGCGCAATACACGACGGGTCGGCCAGCGGCTGATCCATATGGTACTGCACCTTTTTGATGTTGCCCCAGAATTCCTCCGAGGTAATCAGCTTTTTGTGGTGCTCCACGCCGATCTCCTTCGAGAGGCTTTCGGCCCAGTCGATTTCGTTGTACTTTTCGCCGAAATCAAAGCCGACGGTAAAAGTTTTCTGCCCCGGAAAATACGTGGCCACATAGCTCGAATCCACACCGCTCGACAGAAAGCAGCCCACCTCCACGTCGCTGATCTTGTGGCACTCAACCGACTCCTCGAACACCTTTTCAATCCGGTCGATCGCTTCCTCCTCCGAAAGAGACTCGTCCGGGTCAAAGCGCGGCTCCCAGTAACGGGTGGTGGTCACTTTGCCGTCTCGCAGCCACAGGTAGTGGGCGGGCAGCAGGCAGAAAACGCCCTCAAAAAATGTCTTGGGCGGAACAGCGTACTGAAAAGACAGGTAGTTGTTCAGCGTATCGTAATCCAGGCGCTTCTCAAAGCCAGGGAACTCCAGAATGCTCTTGATCTCGGAGCCGTACACAAAGTGGCCGTTGACCGTGGTGTAGTGCAGCGGCTTAATGCCGAAGAAATCCCGCGCGATAAACAGGGATTTGTCCTGCGTGTTCCAGATTGCGAACGTGAACATGCCGCGCAGGCGGTTCAGCAGGTCCTCGTGCCATTCCTCAAAGCCGTGGAGCAGCACCTCCGAATCCGTTTGCGTCGTGAACACGTGGCCCTTCTCTATCAGCTCCGCGCGCAGCTTCTGGTAATTGTAGATCTCACCGTTGAAGGTGAGCACCAGCGTTTTATCCTCGTTGAAAATCGGCTGGTCGCCCGTAGACGACACGTCGATGATGCTCAGGCGGCGGAATCCCATCGAGATATCGTCCGTCTGAAAGGCGCCGCTGCTGTCCGGCCCGCGGTGCGTGATCTTATCGGTCATGCTTTTCAGCACGGCCTCCCTGTCAATGATTTCGCCTGTAAATCCGCATATTCCACACATAATCTGATTTGTTCCCCTTCTCCGGTCAAAAGTGTTTCCGCGAGAGGGATACCGTTGCGCTTTTTCCCCGCTTTCGGCCGGAAAAAGACACGGATCTCCTTCTTGCGGCGCACCCGTTTCTGCTTATTGCTCCAGCAGCGTTCTGGCCAGCGCCGAATCGACCAGCTGAAAGCCCGATTCCTGAAAATCAACACGCTCCGCGGCGCGAAGCGATTTTTCATATACCTCCAGCCGCACTCCCTGGTACACCGGCTTTTCCTCTCCTCGCAGGAACATGGAAAAGCCGAGGTAGTCCAGCTCTTCGCTCTGTGTTAAAAAGAATGCTTTTTCCACTTTCATTTGCTGCTTGCGCTCGGTCAGCTCCTGCAGCGCCAGCTTGACCATCTCCAGCGCCACGTCGTTCAGGCCGCTTTCAAAGATCATCACTTTTTCTTTCAGCTCGGCGGGCGTGAGCACCAGCCGCTTTTTCAGCCCGGCAAGCGCCGGGTGCCGCTGCTCCGCCTCAATCACCTGCTGGGTACGCCCCGCCGGGGAAAGACAGACCAAAAACCCGCGCTCCTTGTCGTGATACAGGCAGGGGTACACCATCTGCGCACGGTAACCGCAGTCCGGGCATTCCCAGCAAAACAGGGTCTCGTTTAAAATCTGCTCCCGCTGCTCCGGGTCGGCCGAAGCGTCGATTTCGACCCACATGCGGCTTTTGTTCACCGCCCCGCAGCCGGGGCAGCTGAGCTCTTTGGTGATGCAGGCTGACACAATAACACCCCCGTCGCTTCTTATAAAATCGTTCCGCCGCCCACCACCAGATCATCCTGGTAGAACACAACGGCTTGTCCCGGCGTAACGGCGCGCTGCGGCTCGTCGAACAGCACGCGCACCTTTTCTTCCCCATCGGGCAGCACCCGCGCGGCCGCGGGCCTTGCCTGGTAGCGAACCTTGGCCTGCACATGCAGCTCGGCCGGCGGCTCGTCAAAGGCAATCCAGTTCAGATCGCCGGCGGCCAGCTCCGAAGCGTACTGGCTGCCCTCCGGCCCCAGAACGATCCGGTTGTGCCCGGCGTCGATCGCATTCACATACATCGGCTGCGGAAAGCTGACTCCAAGGCCCTTGCGCTGGCCCACGGTATAATGGGTAATCCCCTTGTGGCGGCCGAGCACACGGCCCCCGGCGTCCACAAAATCGCCTGCGGGCGGCTCTTTGCCCGTATACCGGCGGATAAAGCCCGCGTAATCCTTGTTTTCCACAAAGCAGATTTCCTGACTGTCCGGCTTTTTTGCCACGGGCAGCCCGGCCTCCTGCGCCATGCGGCGCACCTCGGGCTTTTCCAGCTCCCCCAGTGGGAACAGCGTGTGCGCCAGCTGGCGCTGCGTCATGGAGTACAGCACGTAGCTCTGGTCCTTCCCGGCGGGGGAACGGTACAGCAGCCAGCGGCCGTTTTGATTCTGCCGCACAATCGCGTAATGCCCGGTAGCGACGGCGTCAAAGCCGAGCTGCTGCGCCCGGCGCAGCATTTCTTCAAACTTTAAATACCGGTTGCAGTTGATGCAGGGGTTCGGCGTGCGCCCGGCCTGGTAATCCTTTGCAAAGGGCTCGATCACATCGCGCTCGAATTCCTCGGTGAAATTCATCACCAGATGCTCGATTCCCAGCCGGTAGCAAACGCGGCGCGCGTCATCTATGTCATCCAAAGAGCAG
>OBWS01000529.1_pt1 | contig 21449 bp, 29 predicted proteins | sample 1495291 | NCBI WGS metagenome assembly OBWS01 (sample SAMEA2580090, study PRJEB22360) | human gut metagenome | biome: human gut; feature: human-associated habitat; material: faeces | place: Denmark | collected 2008/2010 | reverse complement strand
TTGCCATTCGGCAAGCCATGTCCTTTGTGTATTTCTCCAGCATCCGGCCTCGGCAGTTTCATATTGGGGCAGACGCTATGCGCTCTCATTCTGCACACGCGGGGAATCGTCAATGATGCGCAGCGCCATCGATGCCGGTCCATCAGTTTCCATTGTCTGCGCTGATATAGCGGTTGGGACTGAAAGAATACCCGTCGCGGTATTTTACGGTCAAATACAATTCGTTCCCATCATGAATCAGTTTCACATAACACACACCGTTATCAAATTTATCTGTAATGTCAAGCGCCTGATCATAATAATAAACCCACACCGTACCGTCATCCTGATACGAAACATCGGGTTCATTCAGATGTTCCATTATTTCATCTTCGGTAAGAGGACGCTCTTTGCCGTCTGGCTCGATGGCGACGCCTCCGCCTCCTTCTTCCCGCACCGTTCCATCCTTTTTCTTCTGCGACAGATGGTATGAGCCGTCCTCACGAATGTCCAGAACAGCGTCTGTTCGGTCGCCTTCAAACCATATCTGTACGGTTCTTTGAATTCCCCCGACATCCGCCGCATAAGCAACGGAGGCTGTGCCGAACGCAAGAACAACCGCCAGACATATTGCCACCGCTTTCGGCAACTTAATTTTATGCATTGTATTCATTTGTTTTGCTCCTTTGTAGTAATCCGTAGAGGTATGAACAGCTGAAAACGCCCTTTGGTATCTTTCATTAAGATTCATTGTCCCATTCCTCCTTTAGCATTTCTTTTAAGAGCATTCTTCCTCTGCCAAGCTGACTTTTCACGGTGTTCTCACGCTTTTTCAATATGTCGGCGATTTCCCGAACGGAATATCCTTCGTAATAATACAGATGAATGGCAATCCGATACTTCTGCGGCAGCTGCATCACCGCTTCAAAAAGCCGGCTGTCCTCCGGTTCTTCAAAAACCAAAGTTTCCACATATTCTTCCAGCGTTTCTTTGTGCTTTCTCCAAAATGACAATGTGATATCCTTTGCCCGGTTAATCGTCACACGGATCAGCCACGCTTTCAAATTCGTTTCATCATCAAATTCTTTCTTGGACGAATGATATTTAATGAAAGTATCCTGAACCACGTCATCTGCATCGGCAGGGTTGCGACATATGTTGAATGCAATTCTGAAAAGCCGGTCGCCATACCTTTGCACCGTCTCTTCTGTTGACAATCTCATAAAATGCTCCTTATTGTTTGTCATGAAGGCCTTCAATAATATTACGATTGAGAATGCGGTTTGGTTGCATTTTATCACGACGGGCATAAAAAAAGTACACCAGCCTGAAATGAAAGCTGGTGTACCAATAGGTATGTGTGCTCCGGTATAACATAAAAAATCAGACTGAATCATTTTGCAAGCCACGTTAAATTGGGGTTGTATCCTATTTGTAAGATGTGCATTTGTGCGATCGCGTCCTCAAATAGTATCATCAAGAACTCCAATAAGTATGGTTCTTCCGGTAATGCTCATAATGAGCGCTCAAAATTGTGCCAAGGCTACTTATTTGCATGAATTAGGTTTGTCACACACCTAATTCTCAAAAGGATTACAGCCATCCATTACCTCTTGTATAACCACAACAGGGTCGGATATTAGTCCATATTTGTCATCCTCCGGATATGTCACAGCAACCGAAGGCTGATTTCCTGCATATGCCATCATACTTTGCATTGAGTCCCACTTTGTACACAAGAAGAAATGTGCATATTTACCCTGTTCAACAATTTTCAAATAAGCGCCTCTATTTCCGTTTAACGCCATAGTATCTTTCACGCCTGTCTCATATTCATATTTCTCAAATTCATTTCTATTTTGAATCGGCACAATCCCATGCCATGTTCTTGAAATCATAATTTCCACTTTTCCTTTCAGTTGGATAAACAACGGGTAGCTTCCTTCATTTTAACATAGGTAAAACAAAAAGTCATACAGGAGTTGAAATCCTCATGTATGACTTTGGTTATCCTGCAATCATGCATATGGAATCCCATTTGAGGCAGAGAAATATTAAATAATTGTAACATAGCCGAACCCCCGAAAGCTTAATGGCAAATTGGAAGCTATCGCTCGAACATGTATCTTTCTATTTCTTCAGAGGATAGCTTTCTGACCTGACTGTTTGGAAATTCTCTGTATTCTTCCATTTCAAAAACTGGAGCCATTTTCTCGCAAGTCTTATCTTTGTTTTTCTTCAAGAATAGCTTCAAATCTTCGATTTCAGCAAATATTTTATAAGAAACACGCCCCTTATTGTTTTTAATTTCATAAATTCCACAAGGCTTTTTCATTGTGTAATCGGCAGTTCTTAAATACAAGTTTGCTATTTCTAAGGTCTTAAACGGAAAATTCCACCTTTGTAGTCCTCGCTTTTCATCATGCTCGATACAAATGCACCGTCCACACGTTCCACAAATATATTGCGTGTGATTTTTCAAACAATCCAAGGGATTGAGGAGTGGTGTTATTCTATTTTTTTCACTGTAACACTCTTTACATGGCTTCATATGCGCACCTCTATAAATTCCTGTGTTTATAATTAAAAGCTGTTTTTATTATATCACTCCATCCTAAAGAAATCATTAAGCAATTATGCATATGTAAAACGACCTCCGCTCACGCAGAGGCCGTCCACCTATGTTCCCTTACAACGCACCCAGTTTTTTCAGCAGCTCTACGCAGTCCATTGCACCCTGCACATAGAGGTGCTGGCATTCGTGATCGGCAATCAGATTTGTTTTCTCAAAATAATCGATGAGAATTTTCTGCTGTTCCTCCGGCAGTGATTTGACGATCTGATTAGCCTGTGAGCTGAGAGCCTTTACCTCAGCAGAAAGCTGCAGCTCACTGTCATCCAGCGTTTCCTTGCGCTTTTCAATTGCAGCTTCCGTCAGTTCCCTGATTGTCATTTCAAAAATTTCATTTTTGTCCATCGCACGTTTCCCTCCTTTCCCAGCACTAAGATGCTGTACATCAACATATAAACGGATATGCTCTCATAGTCCATATCCAAAAGGAACAAATTCATCCTACAATTTTAGGTTCGCCGTTTCTGATAGTTATATGCGTCCTCGAAATCAACTGCACCGTTGATCCGTTTTACTTCCTCCACACATTTTAAGTGTAGGCTTTGGAGCGCCTGCTCGTCAACCGAATGGGTATGTGCCACCACATGAGAGAGCTTGGACAGCTCGGTAGCAATTTTGAAATCCATTCTTGCCAGACGGTTTTCCGTATCCCGAATGGCGCTGACGAGGACGGAGGATAAGCACTGCAGCAGATAGTTTTCAATTTTTTGTGAGGTAAGATATCCGCAGTAAAACTTCAGCGCCTCTGTGACAAATTCATTGCGGGATTTCACATTGGCCTGCTCCAGCAGCTCATCGCACCGATCCAGCACTTCTTTTTCAATATAAAAGCCGGTGCGGACTTTTTCAGCTTCCTTTGCCATATTGCCTCCTTTTCTCTGTGAATTTTACCCCGGTATGCAGAGTAAGCCCCGCAAATGCCCGGTTTTCCTTGCCCTTTTCTAAAATCAGCATAACAAATGAGGGTTTTGGTCAGAAAGTTATGTCACATCACAGTCCCCGAACGGCTTTGCCGGTCGGTGTTCAGGGGAGTTGTGCTGCCAAAGCAGCATAACTCCTTTAACCTGCTATAATATCAACCCAAGGGAAATCACCTCCATTTTCAAATAAATTCCATCATTCACCAAGGTATCAACGCTATCGAAAGCGATGATATAATACCCTTACAGACAGAGGTTCTCTGCTTTTAACCATGCGACCACAGGTTCGCTCGTGCAGAATGAGACCTCTATCTTATGGGATTTCATTTATGAGCCGGATGCGGGAACTAACTGGTTTTCCGCTGCTTTCAAAGCAGGTTATGACCCATAGGACTGTGAGGAGCTGTCTGTATATTTCTTTTAAGGCAGGTGCAAATCATGTTTTACATAGGCATTGACATTGCAAAACGCACACATGAAGCGATCATCATCGATGATCAGGGGGAAGTCGTACAGCGTTCCTTTCGCTTTCAGAATTCCTGTTCTGGCTTTAATCTGCTGATGGATCGGGTGCGGAACATCACCAATCAGCGCCCTGAGGTCATGTTTGGTATGGAATCCACCAGCCACTATTGGCTTGCCCTGTACACCCGACTGAAAAAGGAAGGATATCAGGTTCACGTCATGAATCCTATCCAGTCCGATGCGCTGCGTGGCCTTTACATCCGGCAGACAAAGACGGATTCGAGGGACGCCTTTATCATCGCAGAAGTGCTGCGGTTTGGCCGGTATTCCTCCTCCAAGGTGCCACAGGACGAGATGTTTGCACTACGAGAGCTTTGCCGCAATCGCTTCTATTTGGTCGATTCTATATCCGATTTAAAAAGAAAGGTCACCGCTTTGGTGGATCAGATTTTTCCCGAATATGAAACCTTGTTTTCAGGGCTGTTTGTGCAATCCTCCGTTGAAGTCCTCTCCAAATATCCGACGCCTGAGAAGATTGGAAAGGCACACTTAAAGACATTGACCGAACTGCTAAAAAAGGCCAGCAATGGCCGTTTCGGTCAAGCCAAAGCCATGCAGATCAGGGATGCTGCCAAAACCTCTTTTGGTGTGGCTGATGCTTGCGGTGTGTATTCACGTCTGATTACTTGCTTTATGGAGCAGATCCGCTTTACACAGCAGTCCATTGATGCTTTAGATGAAAAAGTTCAGGCTATTCTGGATACGCTGGAATCCCCAATTACCAGCATATCGGGCATTGGGCCTATTCTGGGTGCCACGATTCTCTCGGAGATAGGGGATATTTCGAGATTCAGCTCTGCGGACAAGTTAGCTGCTTTTGCCGGGATTGACCCCACGGTGAAGCAGTCAGGTGATTTTGTCGGCGTGAAAAACCATATGTCCAAGCGAGGTACGCCCTATCTCCGGCGCGCCTTGTGGCTTGCTTCCACCACAGCCGCACATTTCGATCCCATGTTTAAAGCGTACTATGAGAAAAAGTCTGCGGAAGGGATGCGCTACATGAAAATCATGGGGCATGTGACCAAGAAAATGGCAACCGTTATATTTGCAATTCTCAGAGATAACAAAACCTATCTGCCCATTCTGAAAGAGTCTCAACCGGCTTGACAAATCCATAGCCGGTCTGCACCACTTTCGACCCTACCGGAATGCCCTCATTCTGAGGATTTATCGCCGCATCCGGGGCTTTCTCACATTCTCTCCACATGGGCGCAACGTGGGCGGTACGATGTTAATGGGTATCAGGATGCCACCCTGCCTGACAAAAGGCCACACAGGGCAACACCGCCGCCCACACGCCCGGACAGCGTTACTGTTTACGTCAGCCTATTATCAGAGCCGCCTGCCGCAGCAGGGCGAACCGGTCTTTTAGGTTTTGCAGCGGCCTCACGGGAGAGCTTATCGTCAATGTATTCACGGGTGGCCTGTGGAACGTGCTTTTCATAGAGCTTCTGGACGGTATCCTCCAGCTCCGTCTGCAAATCCGTATCCTTTTTGCTCATGTGGTAGGTCAGGGCATCCAGCTTTTCGCTGTCAAAGCTGACCGTCAGTGTTGCCTTTTTCATTATATTTTCCTCCATTCATAGTTTCATTTCAGGTGACTGAGAGGGGGCATCATCCTCTTGCGTGACCCATTTTTCATAATCCGATACCGGACAGTACCCGGCAAGCATGGACGAGAATTCCTCCAAGCGGCGGGGCTTCACCTTTTCCAGTTCCATCTGCAAACCGTAGTAGCCGTTGTAAACCTTGACCACCTCAGCATCCAAAACATCAGCCCATGCCTCTTTCCCGGCATTGGTCAGGGTATGCTCATTAAGCTCCACGATGGTGGCAGGCTGTATCTCCACATCCTTGTGTAGCAGATGGATATCCTCCCAATGGAGATGAAGTAAATCTTTCAGCCTGCTGACTGGCGAGGGTGCTTCCGGCAGCTGCTCCGGCTCCGCTTCCTCCGGGTGACCGCCGTACTGCGGACAGAAATCAAGGTAATAGCACACGTCAATGCCGCTGTCGCCTAACTCAACATTGGCTACTTCCTCACGCTCATGGAGCATATCCAGCAGAGTATCCATGCTGCTAAAATCATGCTCGAAGCCGGTTTGCTGTGCCAGCTCATCAAAGCCTATAATCCAATTGCCCTCTGTCGTGTTCTGCGTTCCGATAGTCACGATGTAGTCCGCTGCGGCTGTCATCAGCTCGTTAAGTTGCTGCAAGGCCGGGGAGGTTAGAGCGGAAATGTTGGGAACATAGGAGGCGTACCGGCAGTAGCTGTAGCCCTCCGATTCCACCAGCAGTCCGTCATTTCTGCCCTCACCGGTCAGCAGCAGGCAGTGATACATACCGCTGCTGTCGCAGTGCATCTGTTCTATATTATCCTGAATAAAGTCGTAATCCCGCATAGGTTTCTGCAGCACAGCTTCAAAAACATCAGCGGGAAGCCGAATGGTTTTTGATACCTCAAAGTTCCGCAGATCGAAATCTGCGGGCTTCCTTTCAAAGATTGCTTTCATATAAAGCCGCCTCCTTTACGGCAAAAACTGTCTTGGATTTACTTTCTTACCGCCGATGCGCACCTCCAGATGGAGGTGGTTTCCGGTGCTTCGCCCGGTGCTGCCCACGGCGGCAATCACATCGCCCTGCTGCACCGTCTGCCCGGAACGAACATAGACCTTGGAGCAGTGACCGTATAAAGTGACCATACCATCTCCGTGATCAATAACCACATGGTAGCCGTAGCCGTTGCTGCCGGAGTCCTTTACATAGCTGACCACACCGGTACGGGCGGTCTGTATGGGTGTTCCTTTTGGTGCGCCCATGTCGAGGCCGGAGTGACCCTCGCCGCCACCGCCGCCGAACGGATTTGCCCTCCAGCCGAATTCCGAGGTGACCATGCTGCGCCAGTTGACTCCAAGGGGGCTGGCAAAATCACCGCCACCAGTGTAAATCTCACCGTCAAACACACCGCCAGACCATTCATCCTCACCAATACTCCCATCTCTCGGCAGACCGTGACCATAAAGCACACGGCTGTAAATCTGAGCGGCATTGACCTTGTTTTCCTCTGTGATGGTTCTTCCGAGGGAGCTTTCAAGGTTTGCATATATCTCATTCAGGTCGGTAATGGGAACAGCAACCGTATAGATTTCCTCGGTTTCATTGCCATCCGCATTGGTGACGGTACGGGTGCGTTCCTCGTACCGGACGAAGCACTCCGCAAAGGCTCGGTAGTCGGAAGCATTCATGCGCAAATTTTCAGCGCCGAAATACAGAGAATAAAAAATGGATTTCATGCGGGTACTGTCGATGCCGCCGCTTTCGATCATGGGCGTAATCTCAGACACAGCTTCATCCAAATCGGAGAAGCTGTCCCGCATATCCTCAATGTACTGCCGGTACTCCGCTGGCACCTGCGAGGAGATACTGCCGCCGTGAAAGGTTAAATCCACAGCGGAGTTGTTGTGGTCTGCGGTACCGGACAGCAGGCTCATGATCATGACAATTTTATTCTCTGCGGGGGTGAGAATGGCGGCGATCACCACGCCTGCCGCTTTCCATGTACGTTTGTCGGTGGCTGCAGCGATTGCCGCTTTCACCGCAAGGGTAATGGTTGCCGGGTCTGCCATCGGGGATCACCACCATTTCTGTTCCCAAAGATTAAACTGGGCATCCTCTGCGGCCTGCTGCTCCTGTGCCAGCCGGATGGATTTCTCCACCGCCTGATCCAGAAAATCTGTATCAAAGCCTGCGCTTTCATAACCCTCGGCGATGGTGTGGAGATAAAAATCCGAGGGTGCGCCGAACTCCCTGCCGTCATTCATAACATAGACCATTGCATTCACAGGCTTACCGTTCAGCTCCACCTCCAACATTTCCTTGCGGTAAAAATTCGGGTATCCCTCGTAACGGTCGAGGGAAAGCTCGTCCTGCGGCCTTATTTTCCATAGCAGCACAGGCACAGAGCTGCCCTCCAACGGCTCAATGGTTGCAACGGCTCCACGGCTGCCGCCACGGAACAGCAGCTCATATCCTTTGACTTCACTGGCTCCCACCACCTTGGCGGTGGGGCAGCGGAATGCCATCTGTGGCAGATTCAGATTACTGCCGTAGGCAATGTATAAGCGATTCTTCGTCATGGTTTCCTCCTCACATTCGCATAGTAAAAGCCGGGGCATCTTCTGCCTCGGCTTGGATTTCTTCTGGAGCAGATGGCTGGGCTTCCTGCCGTGCCTGCTCCAATTCTTTTTCTTTTTTCTGCCGCATCCGTTCCTTTTGTTTTTCTGCCTGAGCGGGATCACGCCAAGCAATACAGCCGTCCAGATTCTTCAGCAGATGCTCACGGGCGGTCTTGAATTCATCCCCAATCAGCCCCAAACGCAGCAGCCAAGTGCGGAAGGTGTACTTCTCGTTGGTGGTCTGCGTCTTGGTTCGGCTGGCACAGCGCTGGTTGAGCGCCTGTGCGGAAATTGCCATGCACAGCTGGATGTAGGCCTTGATTTTCCCGGCATGAGTGGTTCCGTTGAACAAACGGAACTCCACCGTGCCTTTCTGGAACACAGAGTGAAGATTCAAACAATGGTACCGGCTATCATCGTAGTGGATGTTGCTGCGGCTCTCGCCGTTGTACCAAATCCGACCGACTTGATCTAATGTCCGGGGTTTTCTGCTGTTCAGTTCCTCTAAAAACCGGTTGTCCACCGGCTTGCACCAGCGGTGCTGTCTGGCTACCGACACCTGCAGCGCCTTGTAGATCAAATCCTCCTTGGCAGCCATGATGTTGGTGATATTCCGCAAAGTATTCGCATCAAAGGGAGAGGCATCCACATGAACATGGATGCCGCAGGAGCTGTTGGCAATGGCACCGGCCTCCCGGAGCTTTCGCACCAGCTCCTGTACTTTTTCGATGTCCTCCCAGCGGCAGATAGGGCTGACCATCTCGGTCTTGTATTCTGCTGAGGCGGATACCGTCTGCCTGCCATCCTTTCTCTGCGGGGTAATGCTGGCATCACTCATGAATTTCCACTTGCGGCCTTGGGAGTCGATGGCGGCATAGGTGTCGTAATAGGAACCGTCATACGCAGCAGTTGTTCCAAAGTAGGCGGCGGCAATATCGGCGGCGGCCTTGCGGGTGATGCCGGTCAGCTCCACCTCAATGCCGAAGCGCTGGGCTTTTATGTCCATAACTTTCACATCCTTTCATTCACAGCGTTAAAGAGCTGTTTTCTTGAAAGTCATTAGGTTTTCTGATATAGTAAAAAAGTAATATTCATTTCGGAAAGACCGACCTCTGAGTCCTTGGCAGAACCACCAGCCAAACCCAGCTAAAGGGATAAAGGAGGGATGCGTTATGAGCATAAAACGTTTGATAAGGAAGATAGGTTTTACAGGCATAACACTGAATATTGGATTTATTGGGCTTAACTTTGCTGGGGGTTCTTCCAAAGTGAATATTGCGAAAAGAGCTGTGTTGAACGAATACAACGCAGCTCTTTTCTATCGTCCACCTGCCTTTCCGAACAGCTTCGCCTTATGCTCCGGAGCATTTACCATCAGGTTGTAACGCTCATTGCCGCATTTGTAGAGGCACACGCCACGCTGCGGGTAGCGGATCAGGTTGTATTCGCTCTGCTCCAGCTGGAGGGTATCGATATAAAACTTGGCATCAATATTCCCGGCATTGAACAGAAACTGATGGGTCGGGATGCTGAACAGGGGCTTGGTGTATTCCCGGATGCCCTCGATGTTGAAGTCCTCCAGATTCTGCGAGGCGATAATCACCGCAGAGTCCTTTTTGCGCACACGCTTGGAAAAGTTGCGGACGTATTCCACAGCGGTGAGGTTGGTGAGGAACAGGTAGAACTCATCGATGCTGGCGGCGGTGTTGCCGTTGGTGAGAAGCTCATTGCTCATGTAGGATAAAATATTGAACAGCAGGGCGTTTTTCAGGCTCTTGCTGGCCTGCAGCAGCCCTTTCACACCAAAGGTGACAAAGCTGGAATCGGTGATGTTGGTATGTCCATCAAAGAATTTCGACTCCGCACCCTTGCAGATGGAGTGAAGCCCCAGCAGGATATTCTGCAAAAGCTCTGCGGTGTAAAGCTGGCGGCTGTTCTCGTCAAAGGCTTTGTATTCTTCCTCAATCAGCGCATACAGGTCGGACAGGATGGGATAATCCTTGGCGGTCAGCCGGTCAAATTTCGTACTGTCGCTGATGCCGAACTTGGCGTACAGCTTCTGCAGCATGATTTCGATGGTGTCAATCTCCCGGTCGGAAAAGTCCTTATACGTCCTGAAAAAGTCCTTGAGAAAGGAAATATGCTGACTGAGCTTGCTGCTGATGCGGAAGGTCTGCGGCGCATCCTTGTCCTCCGGGCTGCCGTTTTCATCCCATGTTTTCGGCTCCAGCACATTGATGATGAATTCGCCGGACATGAGGTCGATGAAGCAGCCTCCGAGGTTATTGGTCAGATCCTCGTACTCCATTTCGGGATCGAGTGCGGTGATATTCATGCCGGATTCCCGCAGATTACACAGGATGAGCTTGAGAAGATAGCTCTTACCCTGACCGCTGTTGCCAAGAATCAGGATGTTGGCGTTGGTCTTGTCATCCGCTCGCTTGTTGAAATCCACCAACACATTACTGCCGAACTTATCCCGCCCTACATAAAATCCGTTGGCATCTGTTTTTCCTGAGTAATTAAAGGGATAGAGATTCGCCACAGAGCTTGCCGGGAGAACACGCTCAAACTGGTCACGAAACACGTTAAAGCCACTGGGCATCACGCATTGGAAGCCCTGTTGCTGGCGGAGCATCAGCCGGTCTACGTTGAGCTTAGAGCGGATCAGCTCGGTCATGACCTCGGTCTGCAACAGCTTGAGCTGATCCAGATCGTGTGCGGACAGCTCAATATACACAGCCGAGTGGATGAAGGGTTCCCGGTTCCGGTGCGCCTGCGCCACAATGGTTGCCACATCTTGTAGATTGCTTTCTGCCATAACCGTCTGCTGCAAATCGTTGGTGTTGGACTTGCTCAAACGGTTTTTATTAGCAGCGTTGCTAATGATTTTCTTTTCCTCCACCGGCGTAACATGACGGGTATAGATGCGCAGGGTCACACCATCCTTTTCTCCCAAGTGGCGGAGGATGGCCTGTTCCTCGGTGGCGGTGGGGTATTCCCGCAGCGCCCAAACGCAGCGGTAGGTATTGCCGCAGATGAAGTGGTCGGTGTTAAATTTGATTACCGAGGGGGCAATCATATCCAGAAATTCTTGGATTCTGGCATCCTCCTGTGGTGAAGATTGGGGTTTTCTTTTTCTTGCCATCAGCGTTTCTTCCTTTCTGGTTTTGATTTTGGGTATAGCAAAAGCCGCCACGTTTGTGACGGCTTGAGGTAAATTGTTCACTTTGGTAGAGGATTGAGGTATAATTACAATTAGTGGTTTGCAGAACAAAATATAACACAGAGCTTGTAGCTGATTATGGTATAGTAATCAACAATCAGCATTTCAGCGAGGTAATAATGAAAAATCTATTTTTAATAGGCGGCACAATGGGAGCAGGAAAAACAGCTACCTGCTAAATTCTAAAACAAAAACTGAATAACAGCGTTTTTCTGGATGGTGATTGGTGCTGGGATATGCATCCCTTTCAGGTGACCGAGGAAACAAAGCAGATGGTTTTAGAGAATATTTTCTTTCTTCTGAACAACTTTATACGGTGTTCTGCTTATGAAAACATCATATTCTGCTGGGTAATGCACCAGCAGGCTATCATTGACGATATCCTTTCACATCTGGATACGGCAAACTGTAAGGTGCATTCCATCTCCCTGATTTGCAGTGAACAAGCCCTGAGAACACGATTGGAAAAAGATGTTGCTGCCGGTATCCGCACGGAAGATGTAATTCAGAGAAGCATCGAACGAATTCCTCTTTATGAAAAATTGAACACCTGCAAGGTGGATGTATCTGAACTCACTCCGGAACAAGCAGCGAATTTTATCATAAAAGTTGTTGAATAGAGAAAAGGATCATGATAATAAACTGGAGGTGAATGTGATGAATGATATCCAAGAACTTGTTTCCGGGCTAAAGGACAAAAACAATAAATATGCATATCAATGTTTGAAACAGCTGGAATTGGAAAGCCTGAACACAGATGCTTTAGATTATAAAGATGAACATTTGCAAAATGGAGAAACTGAATTGCATGGTGGCGCACTTTTAGGTTCCCTGCAATATGAAGAATGGCTGAAATTGACCTTGGATAATGCAGACGAGAAAACAGTTCATTCTGATTGGGTTGTGTCAAGCACATTCTTTGTAATTCGGGAATCTGATAATCAAATTATCGGAATGGTGGATATTCGCCATAATCTCAATGACTTTTTGGCTTCTTATGGTGGTCATATCGGATATGGCGTAAGACCATCCGAACGCCGAAAAGGATATGCCACTGCAATTTTGAAAATGGCGCTTGATTATTCAAAATCGATAGGACTAAAGCGTGTTATGTTAGCTTGTAATAAAGATAATGAGGCTTCAAGAAAAACCATTATAAAATGTGGCGGCATTCAGGAACGGGAGTTCGTTCATACAGATGGTAAAACGATTCAAATTTATTGGATAAATATTTGACCACAAGTTCCAATTATAGATCAGGCTGATTTCCTACTATTAGAAATCAGCCTGATTTCTTTCTTACATTCCAACTACAGACCAGATGTATAATGGGGCTGTCAGCGTGAACACCAAGCAGGCAAACAGGATTGCCGGAGCCGCCCACTCGAACTGGCCATGTTTCCGATAATCAAAATAAGCCGTGCCTAATTTGGCAAAGAAGAACACAGCCAGAATCAGGTCGATGGCGGGGAACACCACCTTGTTGACCACGGTTTTGATCTGCTGGGAGGCCGTTGTCCACGTTCCCTCAATGGCTCCGGCTACATCCCCGGTTCCCGCTGCATAGGCCGTTGTACTGAACATCAGGCACAGCAGCAGAGCCATGCACAGGAGCATTGCAATTCGTTTCGATTTCATTGATTTTCCACCTTTCATCATAGGGTTGAAAACAGCAAGACCGCAGCTTTTGATTGGCTGCGGTCTTGTTTTTTCTCTGTTTTTAATGGGATTTCTGCGGCGCAATATGCCAGTCCGTCCATAAATTATCCCGGATGGTGACGGTGTCCGAGAGATTCATAGAGAGCATCCCGGCGGGTGACCAGCAATCAATCAGCCATGTGTACGGGGTATAGCTTCCGTCCGGGAACCAGATGGGTGAAAAATGCGTCCTGCGGCTGTAGGTGCTGTAGGGATTCTTCTGAAACTCAAATCGGGTGCTGTAGCCGGAACTCATGCGCTCCAGCAGCCTCCAGTAGGTTTGATACCCAAATTCCGGGAAGTAGGTCACCGCAGTCTGCGCCCCGGTTACCGCCGAGGATTGATTGGTGCTGACTCTGGCAGAAACCGTTTCATTGACTCCATAGCCAGACTTCATGACCGTTCCGCTGGCGGTTGGGCTTTTATCATCGGGCTTGATTGCCATGCTTGCCGACAGGCTGGCCTGATACCGGTCAAGGTCAAACTCCCACCAGCCCTCATCGACCCATTCACCGTCATCTTCCCAATGACCGCCGCCGTCACCATCGCTGTACCAGTTCCAGTCGCTGTGCCAGACCCAATGCTCCTGCCACCAAGGTCGCCACACCGTCCAGCTGGCGGAGGTCTGCTGCGCCTTGTTTGGAACAGCGGACTTTTTAAAGCTATCATTACGGTCATCCGCCACAGGATTGGGCGGCGGATTCTTATCAAGGTCAACGATATTTACGTTAATTGTCGCCTTGCTGGAGCTGCCGCCTCCGGACACAGAAACGGTTATCGTCATCCTTAACCTTTTTAAAGCCGTCCTCATAGAAATACAGTATTTTTTCGCCTTGCTTGGTCTGATATTTCACACCAAACCGTTTATAACCGTACTTTTTCCGAACACCGCTGATATGAAGCTTGTATTTTGCTCCAAAGGTCTTGAACATGCTGAATTTCATCACATAATTAAAGTGACCGAGGACGCTCACGTTGTCAGCGATTTTATAATAATTGTAAAGTCCTCTGATTTCAGCGTTATACTGCTGTAAGATTTCAAGGTCGTCATTGCTGATGAGATAGGTTCTGTGAACAGGAACAAAGATTTCTTTGCCATTTTGATACTTGATTTCGAGAGCTTGGTAATCCATGAGCTTTTTCTGCCACTTTTCACGGGGAACATACAGCTTCACCTTGCCATTGTGAACACGCCTTGTATGGCCATTTTTATCTTCACGCAGATTATCATTATCAGCAATGAAAATATCATAGCTCAAAAAACGTGCCGCATCACGGGCGTTGGTTATCAGCGTCTTTTCCTCTGACAGCTCCAGCTTCAGCGTTTCTGAAAGAAAACGCTGAATGTCTGCTTTAATTTCCTCTGCGTCCTGCTTACTGCCAATCACCCCGCACAGCCAATCATCCGCATAACGGACATAGAGCAAGCGGCGGTAACCGCTGTCCTGTGGGTCAGAGTAATTGCATTTCAGCATTTCATTTCGGATAGCCTGTATGCTGTCATTGGCTATTTTCTGTTCCTCGACTGTCAAACCTGCCCATTTTCCCTTTGTATACTTGCCGTATCGCAGGTATTTGAGCTTGTGTTCCCAGCTTGCGTATTCTTCGGATTTCTGACGCTTTTTCCCACTTTGGAATTGCTTCATATACAGCTCCATGAACCTGTCCAGCTCGTTCAGATAGATATTCGATAGAATTGGACTGATGATGGAGCCTTGCGGAGTGCCGGAATAGGTGTTGCAAAACTTCCAGTCCTCTACGTATCCTGCTTTCAGAAATTTCCACAACAGAGCGATGAAATACTCGTCATGGATTCGTCTACGCAGAATGTTTATCAGTACAGTGTGGTCAATGTTGTCAAAAAATCCGCAGATGTCGCCCTCTATGAACCACTTTGCCCCTGTAAAAGTGCCTTGGATTTGTTGCAGGGCGGTGTGACAGCTCCGGTTCGGGCGAAAGCCATGTGACAGATTGGAAAATGTCGGCTCATAAATACTCTCTAAAATCATATGCACGACCTCCTGCACCAGCTTGTCGTCAAAAGAGGGAATACCCAGCGGGCGTTTCTTCCCATTCTTCTTTTCGATGTAGGTGCGGCGTGCGGGGTTTGGTTGATAGCTATGATTTTTCAAGCTCTCTATCAGCATTTGTATCCTGTCCATACCCATACCGTCTATGGTTTTTCCGTCTGCTCCTGCGGTCATGTTCCCCTCACCGGCGTAGATATTTTGATACGCCAGCAGGAAAAACTCCTCATTATACAGATTCCGGTACAGGCGCTCATAATGATAGCTCTCATTACACGCTTTTGTTTTCAGACTGTTTAACACATCAATTGGATTTCTCAATGCCTCACGCACCTTTCCTTTCTTTGTATTAAGAGATAAACTGCCGCCCTTCGCCATGTGCATGGTTTTCCCATGCCCGGACTACTATGGCGGCTCCGTTGCCATGCCGGATATTCAATGTCATCTTTCTTGAGCTTTCAGGTCTTGAAATTTATCACCGCCACATAAGTGTGTGCGGCATTACACATAGCCGTAAAATACGGCGTTCCGGTTTAGGCAATCTCCGTTTAGACGGTTAGAAACACAGCTTGTCAGATTGTCGGATAGAACGTTCGTCCTTTTCCATTTATTATGGCTGGTCGGTGCAAATATCACGGACGGTTGCGCCAGCTATCTACACAACTCCTGCACCGCTTGACACCTAAACTATCGTGTGCCAAGGACTCGACTATGACCCCTCGGACTGTTCATCAAGCAATCAAGCCTTTATCCTCATATCTGACATTTCCCCTTGCCATTCAGTCGCAGCCTTGATAGTTAAGCTGACTTATGACGTTACCAACATGCTACACTCCCTGTCCGGTTTCCCTTTCAGATAAGTTGGTTGGAGAGAATTATGGGCGTAAAACCCGGATATTTCTCAATTCCTGCTTTGCTAAAGCAGATTTTCTAACCGTCCGCAGACATAACAACTTTGTGCAGTTGTTACGCCCTTACGGACGCACTGGCTGTATCCACAAATCCCTCGGCGTGGTTGTTGGTGAGCGCCATTCTTGCTTTGATTGCCAGCATATTGGCCTTATGGGTTACCTTGTTCATGATTTTTTTCATGGTGATTTACCTCCAAATTTTTTTGTTGGGTTGATAGAATTCTTACATCCCGCCCATCTGCATGGGCGGCTGGGACTGCTCTGGTGCGGCTTCCTGTGGCTGTACCGGAGCTTGGTTCATGGCTACGGCCTGCTGGTAGCTGTCCAGCACGGCCTTGTGGAGCTGCTCCCGGAACTCCTTGGTGACCGGGAAGCAGATTTCCTTGTAGCCGTTTTCCGTCTTACGGCTTGGCATGGAGACAAAGAGACCGTCACGGCCTCCCTCCACCACCTTGATGCCCCGGATACCGAGGCAGCCGTCCACCGTTGCCGAGGCGTAGGCACGGATGCCGCCGCTGGCTCCGGGCGGATACATGGAATTGATTTTCACTTCTACATCAGACATGATTTCTTTCTCCTTTCGCATTGTGACAATAAAAAAACAGCCCTTTAGAGCTGCATGGTTTGGGTCTGTTCCGATGATGTGAATCCGATTTCCTGAAAACCGAAGCGGTCGCAGTAGAAGAAGTTGCTGCCATTTTCATCGTACAGCTCCAGCACATCCGACATGGACAGGGAATGTCCTGCATAGCCGGGGGGATGGTCTATATTGAATTTGGTGTACAGCGCCTCCAGATTGTTGGTTTCCACCTCGCCGTCATAGACGGTCTGGTAATCGGACATCTGCGGTTCGCCGAACTCCTTGCAGAAATCCGCAAGGCTGATGAAGCGCATCCGGAGATCCGATTCGGGCTTTAACTGCCATACCCGGCAGCTTTTCAGCAGCGTGAGTTCTTGGGTATCCCGCTGACCGTTGACAAGGCGGTCATACACGCCGCCCGTCCATTTCACCTCGCCGATGTCCTTTTGGCGGCTGAGAAAGGCGTTCAGTTCCTCCGACTGAAAGAGAGGATCAACCATTGCCTTGCCGCCGCTGACATAACCGGCAGGGTTGCCGTAGTACAGGATGATATCTTTTTCCATCCGGATATTTCGCATGAGCTTGCCTCCTTTACGTCATCGTCAGCCCTCCGTTCTCTGGATTGAGGAAGATTTCCATTTCTTCTTGGGATGGGTGCAAAAGCCTGCCGTTTTCCATTTCCAGCACACAGAAATCATCCCGGTCGCAGAGCATGATGCGGTGCTGGTAAGGCTTCTGCATCTCCACATAACTGAGCGCTTCCTGCTCGGTACAGAGCCACACGCCGGAGGCATAGCGGCCATCGGGCAGAAAGCTGTAACCGCTGTATTTCGCCTCATGGTTCTTCAAATCCAGCGCCCCCACCGGTCGGATTTGGGAAAGCTGCAGCTTGGCGCTGTCCGGCAGAAGCTCCGGCTTCAAAATCCCAATGACCTCGCTGCGGTTTTTCAGGGCAAACTCTCCAGTACGGAGCGACACCAAAAAGACAGCAACGCCGCTGGGGTTGGCACTGGCTCCGTTCCCGCAGAGGCAGAAATACAGCTGCCTTTCCGGATTGTCCTGACCGATTACGACAACCTTTCCCTGAATGTTGCAATGAGAGCCTGTTGCCGAACAGTCTTTTTCAGTGTAGAGAGTATTTCGTTCCATCCTCAGCCCTCCTTTTTCTGCTGCAGCAGGGCGGTCAGGTCGGAAATGAGAGAAAGCCTTGTATCATCCGGCATGGTCTTGAAAGCAGCACGAACATAGGCCTCCACCGCCTCCGGGGACTGGTCGCCGATTTCGATAATGTCCACCTTTTGCACACTGACCATACCGTTGGATACACCGAGGCGCACAATATCGCCGTAATCCATGCCGCTGGCGGTGCGCAGCTCCTTGGGAATCAGTACCCGGCCTTTGCTGTCCATCAGCTTGTAAATGGGCTTATTCTTCATCCTCCGCACCTCCCTCCAGCACACAGCGGATGGTATCATGGCTCACGCCGAGGCTGTCGAACAGCTCCATGAGCTGGGGCGGCAGCTGCCTGACCAAATCAGCACTGCCGATGATGATGGCGCCATCCTCGCAGTGAATATCCAGATCATCATCCAGCGGAATCCCCGCCGCCTCCAAAAGTGCATGAGGCACCGACAGCTCTGCGGATTCCGGTGCTTCCACCGGCTCGTTCACATGGTCGATGCCGTCCTTGGTGAGGAAAAACTCGCCGTAGCTGTTGATCTGCTTCACCGGGTGATGGGACAGATACGCCAGATGCACGGTATCCCCGGCAGTGACGCACATGGTATCCAGCACACCGGGCGGCAGGATGATGCTGCCGTTATCGGCAATTTGGCCTTTCGTTTCAATGATTTTCATAGTGCAAGCCTCCTTTTACATCCCCATCTGCGGGGCATTGATTTGTTGTTCCTCTGCCGATTTCAGCTCCGACACAAAGGTGCGAAGCTCATCTTCGGTCAGAGAGATGTTGGCGATCTCCATTTCTTTGAGAAAATATGCTGCCTGCTTGTACTCGCCAGCCAGCTTCTGCATTCCATTGGCGTTGTGGTAGCCGCTGCTGATGCGGGTATATCCCTTAAAAATACAGTCATAGCTGCCGGTTTTTCCATTCTGCTGCACGGTCAGATACAGCCCCACATTGGCTTTATCCCCGCAGCGCAGATACAGGTCATCGTGAACATTGCCCACCACAAACTGATATCTGCCGCCGCTTTCTTCCTCAATCAGTGCTTTTGCCCAGCGGATTTTTTCAAGTCCGGTCATTCTTCGTATTCACCTCCGAAGTCAAATAGATTTAATTGAAATGTATCCCTTTCCCGTTCCTTGGGATCATAGTTGGTAATGATGACCTCCGGGTATTCGCATCCGCCGTCATACCTCTGTGCCAGATTGCTCAGGCGGGTGACCGGGGTTATGGTGTACTCCTGATACAGCTCCCGAATGAATTCGCAGTCGTTGTAGCTGACCATCCATTTTCCCTTACAGTCTGCCAGCGCATTCCAGAGCCGCTGATGATCGGTTTTGAGAAACTCTACCGCATAGTGACCCTCGGTCATGTAATAGGGCGGATCGCAATAAAAAAAGGCATCGGCCCGGTCGTACTGCCGGATCAATGCCTCAAAGTCCTTATTTTCCACAACCGTATTAGCAAGCCGCCTTGATGCCTCCCATATCACGGCAAAGACCTTTCGGATGTCAAAGGGCTGGCAGCCGTAGGAGGTGCAGCCGCTGCCGTAGCTGTAGCGGATGAGCTTGAAAAAAGCAGCTGCTCGCCACACATTGCTTGGCTCGGTCTGCTCCAGCAGAATGGCTTTGATTTCCTCAAACTCAGGCGGCGGGAGGTTCTGCTGTGCCAGCTCCAGTTCTTCTTTTAGGTATTCGGTATCGAATTCATCCTTTTCAAAAAAGCGGCGCAGGACATTAAATTCATGTCGGGAGTTGAGTGGCAGGAAACCCAGCTGCTTGAGGAATGCCAGCGTCCTGTTTTTCACACAGTAGAACAGGCTGGTCAAGTTACCGTTAAAGTCGTTGTAGACCTCCATTCCTTTGCAGTCCGGAGGCCTGCCGAACAACACCCAGCCCCCGCCGCCAAAGACTTCGATGTATCTGCCGAAGTCCTTGGGGAAGAGCCGGTAAATGATATTGCGGAGGGCTTTCTTGCCGCCCACCCAGCTGATAAAGCTATTGATATTCCATCACCTCCCTCTGGAAAGAAAAAAGAGCCGATAATCACTATATTTTCAGTGACATCGACTCATCTGGATTATGGTACTCGTATTCGCCGGTTTTCTCATTGTATAGGTAGCCCTCATCGGCCAGATCCACATCGTGAATCTCAGCCGCCATCTCCAGCGCTTCTTTGGAACCTCCGGGAGGGATATCACAGAACATTTCTTCACCATCTTCGTATTCCAAATGCCCGACATTATATCCGAAGTCCTCGTCAGCCCATTTGTGTTCAAAGGATAGATCAGGATATTTTGCTGCCAGTGCAGCAATGACACTTTCCGGACGGCTCCATGCGGTCTGGAACTCGATATGCTCACCGTCAAAATCCTGCGGGGTATATGCGCCATCGTAGCCATAGCTGTTCCACTTGGTTCCCCAATGAGCAATCGACCAATCATACCAGTTGTCTTTGCCGTACTTCTCACGTTCAGCCATACCAAGGTTGCCACGGAAGATATGCTCAGGCATCGGAATGACCTTGTTGAAGTCAATGCTGCCGAGGCCGATCTTATCATCTTTGATATCCTCGAACATCGCCTTGACCTTTTCCGGATCACCGGATACTCTTACAATATTGGTTACATGGTTTGGCATTACTGCATTACTCCCATCGTCATGCCGAAACCAAAGGACTGGCTGCCTTTCAACTCATCCTCCGGCTTAATAAAGAAGCGGTCGCTGCTATCCCAAAAGCTGAGATACAGCTCACCGTCATCTATCTTGATTTCCCTTTGTTCCAGCCCCTCGCCCCAACCGTCAGAAAATTGTGAAGAAAGCCATTCTGTCAACTCCACAAGTTCTGGAGCAGAAAGCGAACCGTGAGTTTGCACCTCGGTCACACCCCACAGCTCGCCGTTCCATTCCTCTACTGAGGGATTGATGCTGTACACCTTTTGGCTGAGATCATCATCAAGGTAAACGGCGAGGCCACGCTCACCCTCATCGGGCAGCTTTTCTTTCTGAATGTGTGCAAGGATTTCATCCTCGTATTCTAAAACCTCACCGGCGGATAAATCCTCCCGGTAATCGTCAAGATCGCCCCATTCGTTTTTTCTGTAGAGATGAGGGAAGAGGGGGCTGAAGAACCGCAGGGATTGCAGTTCATTTTTCATGGTGCATCCATCCTTTCATTTTGTTTTTGAGCAACAAAAAAAGCGGCTGTGTTTTCAGTTACGAAGAACACAGCCGCTTCAAAATTGCCCTGTAGGGTATTGGCTTTATTAAATTGTTTACCGAACCGATTCCGGCCTAAAACGAGAAACACCCCGCTTTCCCTAAAAAAAGCAGGGTGCATCTATGAAAAACGAGGGTCTTGAATTTTTCATTCAAAACCCTCGTCAGGCCGCATAAACACTGGCTTTTTCAGCCCTGTATCTATTTTGACCTAATCTTCTGGTGGACGCAGAGGGACTCGAACCCACGACCTCTCGCGTGTGAGGCGAACGCTCTAACCAGCTGAGCTATGCGTCCGAATAACGATTCCCCCGAAGGAATCGGGGGAATGCTGCTTGTGTGGTGACCCGGACGGGATTCGAACCCGTGAACCCG
>OBWS01000517.1_pt1 | contig 21688 bp, 18 predicted proteins | sample 1495291 | NCBI WGS metagenome assembly OBWS01 (sample SAMEA2580090, study PRJEB22360) | human gut metagenome | biome: human gut; feature: human-associated habitat; material: faeces | place: Denmark | collected 2008/2010 | reverse complement strand
TGCTTTCAATATCATTTATGCAGGTTTGGAAAAGGAGATGCTCAAATGGAATATGGTTTATTGTCCAGACAGGAACTGGAACAGGAAAAGCAAAAGGTTCAGCAACAGTACGATGCTTTCAAGGCACAGGGTCTGAAGCTGAATATGGCCAGAGGAAAGCCCTCTCCCGAACAGCTGAATCTTTCTATGGATATGCTCAACGTGCTCACGTCAGACTCCGACATGATCGCTTCCACCGGGGACGATCTGCGCAATTACGGTATGCCCGAGGGTGTGCCCGAGCTGCGCGCAATTCTGGCGCAGATGATGCAGGTGCGCCCCGAGAACGTCATCATCGGCGGCAACTCCAGCCTCAATATGATGTTCGATTTCATCTCCTGCGGCATGACGCACGGCTTTTCCGGCTGTAAGCCCTGGGGCAAGCAGGAGAAAATCAAGTTTTTGTGCCCCTCCCCCGGGTATGACCGCCACTTTGCCATCACGGAATATTTCGGCTTTGAGCTGATTCTGGTTCCGATGGTCGACGGCGGCCCCGATATGGATCTGGTCGAGCGCCTTGTCACCGGAGACGACACCGTGAAAGGCATGTGGTGCGTGCCGAAGTATTCAAACCCGCTGGGAATCACCTATTCCGACGACACGGTTCGCCGCATCGCGGCGCTGAAGCCCGCCGCGCCGGATTTCCGCGTGATGTGGGATAACGCGTACTGCGTTCACGACCTGACCGACACCCCCGACGTGCTGCTTGATCTGTACGCGGAATGCGAAAAGACCGGGAACACCGAGCTGCCGGTGTTTTTCTGCTCCACCTCCAAAATTACATTCCCGGGCGCGGGCATTGCCGCAATGGCAGCGGGAGAAAAAACATATCAGGATTTCAGAAAGCATCTTTCCTTTCAGACCATCGGCCCCGACAAGCTCAACCAGATGCGTCACCTGTTGTACCTGCGCGATCTGGACGGCATCCATGCGCAGATGAAGCGCCATAAAGAGATCATCGCGCCCAAATTCCAGGTGGTGCTCGACACGCTCGGCAGCGAGCTGGGCGACAAAAACATCGCCGCCTGGACGAATCCGAACGGCGGCTATTTTGTGAGCGTCGACGTGATGGAAGGCTGTGCAAAGCGTGTGGTTCAGCTGTGCAAGGAGGCCGGCGTGGTTCTCACCGGCGCGGGAGCGGCGTTCCCCTACGGCAAAGACCCTAAGGATACCAACATCCGCGTAGCCCCCACGTATCCGTCTCTGGAAGAGATGAAAAAGGCCATCGCTGTGTTCTGCGTCAGCACCCGGCTGGCCGCTTTGGAAAAGCTGCTGGGCTCTGCCGCAGAATAAGCCACTCTTCCGCAAAATCGTCAGGATAACGAATGGCAATCCAAGGCTTTTCCATTGACTTTTTGCGGGTATCATCCTATAATAAGCTTTGTTATGTACGCGGCTGCGGTTCCACCCGGAACGCAGCCGCGGAAACCTTAATGCTATTGGAGGATATTTGCATGAAGCGAGTAGGAAAACCGGTGTTTTTCGTCGTCGCCCTCCTGATCCTGCTTTTTACCTACACCGCCATTTTTGGGGTATATGCGCAAAACGGGGACAATCGCACTACATATGTAAAAGGTGCGGGCGACATTCGATGGGGCATCGACATCCGCGGAGGGGTAGAGGCGACCTTTACACCCGATACCGGAAAAGGAGCGACCGAGGAGCAGCTCAACGCGGCAAAGTCGACGATTGAACTGCGTTTGGTAAACAACAATATTACGGATTACGAGATCTATACCGACGATCATAACGACCGTATTATTGTCCGGTTCCCCTGGAAAAGCGGCGAACAGAATTTTGACCCTGAAGCGGCCATTCAGGAGCTGAGCGCGACCGCGCTGCTCACCTTCCGCGAAGGGGCCGAATACACGACCACCGAAACCGGCTCCGACGGTCAACCGGTTTATAAAACGCCCAAGGGCACGACAAAGGATACGATCATCCTGCAGGGCGACGATGTTGTGTCGGCTCAGCCGCAGGTATATCAGAATCCCGATTCCGGCAAAACCGAGTATCTCGTGGCGCTGGAATTCAGCAAAGAGGGATCTGCCAAATTTGCTGAGGCAACGGAGCGTTTGGTCGGACAAACCATCTCGGTCTGGATGGACGACGTGATGATTTCCGACCCGAACGTGAAAGAGGCGATTACGGACGGCAAATGCACGATCGAGGGCAACTTCACAGCCGCGGAGGCTTCCTCCCTGGCCGCGAAGATCAGTGCCGGCGCTCTGCCGTTCAAGCTGACGACCACCAACTTCCAGACGATCAGCCCGTCCCTCGGCAGCAGCTCGCTGGACGCCATGCGCTGGGCCGGTGTGATCGCGTTTACACTGGTGTGTCTGTTCATGCTGTTCATGTTCCGCCTGCCCGGTCTGATCGCCGTGATCGCGCTGATGGGACAGGTTGCCCTGTCGTTTGCGGCCGTTTCGGGATATTTCCCCTTCCTCAATAGCTTTACGATGACGCTGCCCGGCATCGCCGGCATCATCCTTTCCATCGGCATGGGCGTGGATGCGAACATCATCACCGCCACCAGAATCAAAGAAGAGCTGTGGGCCGGCAAAACGCTGGACGGAGCGATTCAGAAGGGCAACGCCAACAGCTTCTGGGCGATTTTCGACGGCAACATCACCGTGATTATCGTCGCCGCGATTCTGATGCTGGTATTCGGGCCCACCAACCTGTTCTCGGCTCTGTTCGGTTCCTCCACCACAGGGGCTATCTATTCCTTTGGATATACCCTGCTGATCGGAACGATCGGCAACTTTATCATGGGTGTTACCGCAACCCGCCTGATGACCAAATCGATCTCCGGGTTCCGGTTCGCGCGCAGCAAGTGGCTGTATGGAGGTGCCGATAAATGAAAACTTTTCACATTCGTTTTTACGAGAACCGCAAAATTTATTTTGCGATTTCATTGGGCCTGATGGCGATCGGTCTGATCTTCAACATTATTTTCGGCACCCAGCTCGACATTCAGTTCACCGGCGGTGCGCTGATCAAGTATTCCTATACCGGCACCATCGATCAGGAGAAGGTGCAGGATATCGTTCAGTCTACGACGAACAAGCCTGTTACCGTTAACATCAACGAGGACGTTAAGTCCGCAAACGACGGCAAAGCCATCAATAATGTGTCGATTTCCTTCTCCGGCACAGAATCTCTGACGGTTGAGCGCCAGCAGGCGGTGGCCGCCGCGCTGGCCAAGGAATACCCGAACGCGAAGTTCGCCGTGGTGGAATCCAGCTCCGTCAACCCGGTGATGGGCCGCGATTTCTTCTTCAAGTGCCTGCTGTCCGTATTGGTTGCGGCTTTGCTGCTGATCGTCTACATTGCGTTCCGCTTTAAGAAGATCGGCGGTGCTTCGGCGGGTGCCATGGCGATCATCGCCCTGCTGCACGATGTGACGATGGTGTACTTCACATTTGTCATTTTCCGCATGCCGATCAATGATAACTTCATTGCGGTTGTGCTGACCATTCTCGGTTATTCGCTGAACGATACGATCATCATTTACGACCGTATCCGTGAAAACCGCAAGCTGATGGGCCCGAAGGCCGATTACGGCACTCTGGTAGACACCAGCATCAACCAGACCCTGACCCGTTCTTTGTACACCGCGGCCTGCACCTTTGCCGCAATCGCGGTAGTGTATATCGTCAGCGTGATGTACAATCTGGATTCCGTGCAGACCTTTGCTCTGCCGATGATGGTGGGTATCATTACCGGCTGCTATTCCTCAATCTGCATCGCCGGCCCGCTGTATGTCATGTGGCAGAAGCACAAGCAGCAGAAGAAACAGCAGGCGGCGGCATCTTCCCGCTGAGCTTACACAACAGATGAAAAGGGGGCTGTGTAAAACACCCCTGCAAAAAAGTCGAAGCGGTCACCCCAAAAGGGGTTGGCTGCTTCGACTTTTTGATTTAGAATGAAGGGTGCTGTTCCTCTTTTTGCTGCCAGTTCATACCGGTAAAAGCAATAGTTTGCCGCATAGAATGGAACCAGTATTTTTCCCTTGCTGTCATTCGGCTCGGCTTCAGACGGCTTCGCAGATTCATTCCAGCTTTTCTGCTGTTTTGTAATGGTGCTTTTGCGTCAGCGCGTAAAAGCTCAAAAAGCTTTTGGCCTGCTCCTCAAGAGTCAGGTCACCCATCGTACGGGCCACCAGCTTTTTCATAGCCGCTTCTTTTTCCGGGGAAAGAGAGGCGAAATTGCGCAGGATTTTTTCAATGTCGGTTTCCGAATCATATGCAAAGCCGTTGACTCCGTCCACCAGCAGCTCCGCACAGGCGCTGTTTTTCGGCAGAATGACCGGCAGCCCGCTGACAATGGCTTCGAGCGGGGCGGCCTTCATGGCGTCGGATTCGGACGCGCTGAAAAACGCGCTGCAAACCTGGTAGCAAAGAGGAATCTTTTCGCGCGGAACCTCGCCGGCGAATGTGACCCGAGAGGAAATTCCCAGCAGATTGGCCTTGTTCTTCAGCTCGTCAAACTGCGGGCCTGTGCCGACGACTGCCAGATGCAGCTTGTTTTGGCTCTTGCTCAGGGCAGCCCAACGGTCGAGCAGGGCATCCACTCCGTTATCTTTCCCCAGCGTTCCGACAAACAGAACCCCAGTTTTCCCGGTGATTCCCAGACGGCGGCGGATCTCCTCCGTCTTCTCGCCCTCCGGCGCTTTTTCGCGCAATTGCTCGGTGTCGATACAAAGGGGCGAAACGGTCAGCTGGCGGTGTTTGCACAGAGGACGGATGTTGCGCAGGATTTTCTGCGAGGGGCTCGTTACCAAATCCGAAAAGGCCAATGCTTTGCGGTATGTGCTTTGGCACAGCCGTTTGCCCAGCAGGCGGCGGAGTCCCCTGCCGTAAAAGCCCTCGCTGATGTCGTGAGTGCTCTGCACCGTCGTGATCAGCGGCAGATCGTGTGAGAGGGCGTATTTCAGCCCAAGCCCGCCCACGGAACAGAAGGTAAACAGGTGGATCACATCCGGATCAAAATCATCGATGAACTCTTTTAACCGGTTCAGCTTGGTCCGCTGGCCCGTTTGCCCATAGATCGTGTCGGAGGGCTTGGCCGGCCCGAACAGGGTGTGCTGCTCCAGATAGCATTCTTCCGATTCCACGTCGGTGCTGACCACCAATACCTCATGCCCCAGGCGGATGAGAGATTGGGCGAGCAGCAGAACCTGCGTTTCTACCGCGGAGGTCTGGGGCAGATATGTTTCAGTAAAAATGGCGATTTTCATAATTCCTCCCGTTCCGGTCAGCCGGGCCGCCCGGCAAATCCGTCGGCTCTGACCGATCCGCAAATCATCAAAACTCTGGTTTTTAACACAAGATGAAGCGGCGGGCGCGAGCGCCTTTTGCACAGACGGATCGCTCCGCAGCCATGCCGCTGTATCGTTTTGCAGGAAAAGTGCATTCCGTTTTTTGAAGAAGCCGATAATTTGCATTCAGACGTGCGATTACGGCCCTTTTTTTATGATAGTATAGCAGAATAAATTTGTCTTGACTGAAAGAAAAGTTTTCTGTTTCAGGTGCGTGTGTTTTTTATTTGGTCTGAAAGAGCTGGTTTTCAGCGGGTACCCCCGTGGGCATTCCGCTTGCGCGGGCTTGCCCCTCATGCCGGGGCGAACTGACGAAAAAAGGATTTTCCCCGCGGTGAAGCCGCAAAAAAAGCTTTGCTTTCGCCGTGAGATTATTATAACATAAAATTTCCATGTTCAGTCATTTCTTTTGCCAGTTTGGGCAAATTGAGTTTCAGGCGCGCAATCATTGAATTCTGTACGTTTTTAAGCTATAATAACATAAACGATATTAACAAATAAGTGCGCGGCAAAAGCGAATTTGGTTTACGGTAGAATTCCCGACGTTTGAAACGGGCAGAGGCCGCGGCAGGGTCTTTCGTTCAGACGGCAGAAAATATAGGAGTGATAAATGATGAGCGGCTACGACAACCATGGTTCACAGGTAACATATACGGTTCCGCTTTCCAAGGTGATAAAAGAGCTTTCCCTTCGTCCTGTTTATATGCCGATCGACCCGGAAAAATTGCTGATTTCTTCCCGCGAGGTGAACCGCCCGGGTTTGGAACTCAACGGCTTTCTGGATTACTTTGATTCTCACCGCATTCTGATCATGGGCAATACGGAAACGGCTTTTTTGAGCAGTTTTTCGCCGGAGGAGAGGCAGGTTTCCCTCAATAAGCTGCTGTCGAAAAAATCGCCGGCGGTGATTGTGGCGCGCGATATTGAGCCGATGCCCGAGCTGCTGGAAGCGGCTCAGATTTACGGCGTATCGGTGTTCAGTTCCTCCGAGCCGACAAGTGACCTGATGGCCGCGCTCGTGTCGTATGTCAACGTTGAGCTGGCCCCGCGCATCACGCGTCACGGCGTGCTGGTAGAGGTTTACGGCGAAGGCATTTTTCTGGTGGGCGACAGCGGCGTCGGCAAAAGCGAAACAGCCATCGAGCTGATTAAGCGCGGCCACCGCCTGATCGCCGACGATGCGGTGGAAATCCGCCGGGTGTCGGCAAAATCTCTGGTGGGCACCTCGCCGGAAAATATCCGTCATTTTATCGAGCTGCGCGGCATAGGCATTATCAATGCCCGGCGCATTTTCGGTATGGGCGCCGTCAAGGTCACCGAGAAAATCGACATGGTCATCAGTCTGGAACAATGGGACAGCTCCAAGAATTACGACCGCATGGGTCTTGAGAATGATTACACGGAGATTTTGGGCATTCGGGTGCCGATTCTGACGATTCCGGTGAAGCCGGGGCGCAACCTTGCGGTGATCATCGAGGTGGCCGCCATGAACAACCGTCAGAAAAAGATGGGCTACAATGCCGCGCAGGAGCTGCTGAGCAGCCTTGGTCTGGATTCTGCAATGCTGGAGCCGACCGAAAAAAAGCTGGATTTTGATTTGTGATGCCGGAGCGGAGGGCTCCGGTATTTCCTGCGGTCAAAAATCACTAGGAGGCATCTATGGATCAGATCGAACAATTGGGTGCAATGGCGCAGCAGCTTGGCTGCCCCTATTCTTTTCACGAGCCAATGAGCCGGCACACGACGTTCCGCATCGGCGGCCCGGCGGATCTGTTTGTTTCTGCCGGCAGCCGAGAGTGTCTCAGTCAGATGGCGCGGCGCGCCAATGAGCTGGAGGTGCCGTATCTGGTGATCGGGAACGGCTCGAACATGCTGGTCAGCGATGCGGGAATCCGCGGCATGGTAATCGCTTTGACCGGCGAATTCAATGAGATCACGCAGCCCCAGCCGCAGCAGGTGCGGTGCGGCGCGGGCGCTCCGCTTTCGGCGCTGTGCACCTTTGCGCTGCAGCATTCGCTTTCGGGCGCGGAATTCCTGTGGGGGATTCCCGGCACGGCGGGCGGCGCCGCGTTTATGAACGCCGGAGCATACGGCGGCGAAATGAAGGATATCCTGTCATCCTGCGAGCATATGACGCACGGCGGCGAATTCGGTGCGCTGGCGGGGGCGGAGCTGGAGCTCTCTTACCGGCACAGCGCGTACAGCGATAATCAGTCTGCGATTCTGTTTTTGAATTTGCAGCTTCGTGACGGTGACCCGGAGGAAATCCGCGCAAAGATGAACGATCTGATCGGCCGCAGGCGTTCCAAGCAGCCGCTGGAAATGCCCAGCGCGGGCAGCGTGTTCAAACGCCCGCCGGATCATTTCGCGGGCACTCTGATCGAGCAGTGCGGCCTTAAGGGCCGGAGTGTCGGCGGTGCGGCCGTCAGCAGCAAGCACGCGGGCTTTATTGTGAATCAGGGCGACGCCACATGTGAAGATGTCCTGCGGCTGATTTCCGTGATTCAATCGACCGTTTTCAAGCAAACGGGCGTAGAGCTGGAGTGTGAGATACGAAAAATCGGGCAGTAACCGGGGTGTAATGCCAATCTGTGATGCAGCAGTGGGAGCTCTGGTTTCTCTCCCCGCCGAAGGAGGGGAGAGGGCCGCCAAGGGTCCATCGCTTTGCGGCGGATGAGCAGGAAGCGAGGGGGAATTTCAAATGGAATTTATTATTGTAACCGGGCTTTCCGGCGCGGGAAAGTCCAGAGCCGTCAACGCGCTGGAGGACATCGGATTTTACTGCGTGGACAATATTCCACCGAAGCTGATCCCCACCTTTTACGACCTTTGCAGTCAGGCGAAGGAAGGGTTTCAGCGCGTTGCCGCCGTAACGGATATCCGCGGGGGCACGTTGTTCGACAGCCTTTCCGAAACGCTGGCGCTGATGCGTGAAGAGGGAAAGAAATATAAGATTCTGTTTCTCGATGCGGGCGACTCCGTTTTGATCAACCGCTTTAAGGAAACGCGGCGCAAGCACCCGCTGGCCGAGGAATACCTTGGCTCTCTGGAGCAGGCCGTGCAGATGGAGCGCCAGATTTTAAAGACGGTGCGGGAGTGTTCCGATTACATTATCGACACATCGTTTTTGTCTCCGGCCCAGCTCAAGGAGCGGATCTCGAGCCTGTTTCTGGGCGATGCCTCCGCGGCGCTGATGGTTCACTGCGTTTCGTTCGGCTTTAAATACGGTCTCCCGCCGGAAGCGGATCTCGTGTTTGACGTGCGGTGCCTGCCGAATCCGTTTTACGTGGAGGAATTAAAGCGCCAGACGGGCCTGGATGAGCCGGTGCGCGAGTACGTCATGAAGTGGGATCAGACGAAGGGATTCGTCACCCGGTTTCTCGATATGATCGATTACATGCTGCCGCTTTACTGCGACGAGGGCAAGAGCCAGCTGGTCATCGCGGTCGGCTGCACCGGCGGCCGACACCGTTCGGTGGCGCTCGCGCAGCTTTTGTACAATCACCTTCTGGAAAACGGGAAGCGGGCCAGCGTCAACCACAGAGACATTCATAAATAGGAGAGCGCCATGTCGTTTTCGTATGATGCAAAATCGGAAATGTGCAGAATCGAGCCGGAACAGTCCTGCTGTGAAAAAGCGGAATGCTATGGCCTTTTGCTGTGTGCAAAAAGCTTTTCTCCGGTTTCGGTTTCCCTTGTGACGGAGCACCCCATGGTGGCGCGCCGGGCCGCGCAGCTTGCGGCTCAGATCACAGGCGCGATTGTGGAGGTGCGCACGGCGGTTTCGTATCGCCGCCGCAGCTACGCGCTGATCGTGCAGGAGGAAAGCCAGCGCCGTCAGGTGCTTTCCGCGTTTGGTCACAGCGGGAAGGAGATCAGCCTGCGGGTGAATCTGGCCAATCTGGAGAATGAATGCTGCAAAGCGGCGTTTCTGCGGGGCGTGTTTTTGTCCTGCGGCACGGTGACGGACCCGAATAAGGATTACCATTTGGAGCTGATCCTGCCTTATATGAATCTTGCGAAGGATATCATGACGCTTTTGCGCGAGGGGATGGATTTTCACCCGGCGCTCATCAACCGAAAGGGCGCGTTTGTGGTGTATATCAAGGGCGGCGACCGGATCGCCGACCTGCTGGCCTATTTGGGTGCGGGCGGCGCTGCCATGGAGCTGATGCAGGTGCGCATGCTCAAAGAGGTGCGCAACAACGTTAACCGCAAAACCAATTTTGAAACGGCGAATATTGATAAGACCGTAGGCGCGTCCGTGCGCCAGGTGGAGGCGATTCGGAAAATCCGCGATACGGTCGGGCTTGCGGTTCTGCCGGAGGAGCTTCAGGAAACGGCGGAGCTTCGGCTGAAAAACCCCGAGCTTTCTCTGCGGGAGCTGGGGCAGCTGTTCCAAACGCCGGTCAGCCGGTCGGGGGTCAATCATCGGCTTCGGCGGCTGATGGAGGAAGCCGAAAAATTGAAGTGATTCCCGACGGTCAAGGCTTTTTTGCTTTGGCCGTCGGATTGTATGGAGGCTGAACCTCTAGTGCTGGGGTGGGCAGAGTGCTTTTTGCGCTTGCTTTTTAAACGGTAATTTTTTCTTTGCGGCTGTACCGCAGGTTTTTGCTGGCGCGAGGGGCAAGCCCGCGCCAGCAAAATCCCCACGCGGGGCACCCGCAGATAAGCTGCGAAAAATAAATGCGGCGAAGCTCGCATAAAAAGTCTTCAGAAAGGAGGACAGGCACATGGGATTTGTGCATTTGCACCTGCATACGGAATACAGCCTGCTGGACGGTGCCTGCCGTATCGGGCCGCTGATGGAGGCGGTCAAGGGTCAGGGGCAGACGGCGGTGGCCGTTACCGACCACGGTGTGATGTACGGCGCGGTGGATTTTTACCGTGCCGCAAAACAAAACGGGCTGCACCCGATCATTGGGTGCGAGGTGTATGTGGCGCGCCGCACCCGCTTTGATAAGGTGCATGGGCTCGACAACGAGCCGTATCATCTGGTGCTGCTGTGCGAAAACAATAAGGGGTACCAGAATCTGATTCAGATTGTCTCTCAGTCCTGGACGGAGGGCTTTTACAGCAAGCCCCGGGTCGATTTGGAGCTGCTGGAGGCGCACAGCGAGGGGCTGATCGCGCTTTCGGCGTGTTTGGCCGGGCAGATTCCCCGCCAGCTGACAAACGACGATTATGCCGCCGCGCGGGAAACCGCTCTGCGGTACCGCGGCATTTTCGGCGAGGGGAACTTTTATCTCGAGATGCAGGATCACGGTATCCGCGAGCAGAAAATCGTCAACGACGGCCTGCTGCGCCTGTCCAAAGAGACCGGTATTCCGCTGGTCGCGACGAACGACTGTCATTATATCCGGCAGCAGGACAGCCGGATGCACCTGATCCTTCTGTGCATTCAGACGAACCACACGATTCAGGATCCCGACAAAATGGAGTTCGCCACCGATCAGTTTTACCTGAAAAGCGAGGAGGAAATGCGCGCGCTGTTCCCGCAGGAGGCGTGCGACAATACGGTTGTCATCGCCGAGCGCTGCCAGGTGGAATTTGAGTTTGGCCACACCAAGCTCCCCGCGTTCCAAACGCCGAAAGGGGAAGACAATGTGCAGTTCTTCCGCAACCTTTGCTTCGACGGCCTGCGCCGCCTGTACGGTGAGCAGCCGGACCCCGCCGTCACCGAGCGGCTGGAATATGAGCTGCGCGTGATCGAGAGCATGGGATATGTCAACTACTACCTGATCGTCTACGACTTTATCCGGTATGCGAAATCTGTCGGAATTCCCGTCGGGCCGGGGAGAGGCTCCGGTGCGGGGAGCCTTGCCGCGTACTGCGTCGGCATCACCGGAATCGACCCGATCCGCTATCAGCTGCTGTTTGAGCGGTTCCTCAATCCGGAGCGCGTCAGCATGCCCGATTTCGATATCGATTTCAGCGACGAGCGGCGCGGCGAAATGATCGATTATGTCGTGCAAAAATACGGCGCCGACCACGTGGCGCAGATCGTCACGTTCGGCACCATGGCGGCCAGAGGCTCCCTTCGCGATGTGGGCCGCGCGATGGCGGTTCCCTATAACGTGGTGGATTCGGTGGCAAAGCTGGTTCCGATGGGGCCGAACGTCACGCTGGAAAAGGCGCTTGCCTCCTCCTCCGAGCTGCGTACGCGCTACGATACCGATCCCCAGATTCACGAGCTGATCGATATGGCCCGAATGGTGGAGGGAATGCCCCGCAACGCGTCCACGCACGCGGCGGGCGTCGTGATTACCGATCACCCCGTCAGCGAATATGTTCCGCTGGCGAAAAACGGGGAGTCTATCGTCACGCAGTATACCATGACCACGCTGGAAGAGCTGGGCCTTTTGAAAATGGATTTTCTGGGGCTGCGAAATCTTTCGGTGCTCCATGACGCGCAGGAAGCGATTCGCCGGAGCGACCCGGATTTTTCGATCGAAAAGATTCCGTTTGACGACCCCAAGGTGTTTGAAATGCTCACCGCCGGCTCAACGGACGGCGTGTTCCAGTTTGAATCGGGCGGCATGCGCAACGTGATCATGCAGCTGCGCCCGGAAAATATTGAGGATTTGATCGCGGTCATCTCGCTTTACCGCCCGGGGCCGATGGAATCCATCCCACGGTATATTGAAAACCGGCATCATCCCGAGCGGGTCACCTACCGCCACCCGATGCTTGCCGATATTTTAAAGGTCACCTACGGCTGCATCGTGTATCAGGAGCAGGTGATGCAGATTTTCCGCACGCTGGCGGGGTACTCCTTCGGCCGCGCGGATATTGTGCGCCGCGCCATGTCGAAGAAAAAGGCCTCGGTCATGGAGAGGGAGCGCTCCATTTTCCTGTACGGCCTTGTGGCGGAGGACGGCACGGTGGAGGTGGACGGCTGCATCCGCCGCGGCGTGGAGGAAGAGACCGCCAAGGCGATTTTCGGCGAGATGGAGAGCTTTGCCTCCTACGCGTTCAATAAATCCCACGCGGCGGCCTACGCCACCATTTCGTACCAGACCGCGTGGCTCAAGTGCCACTACCCGCGCGAATATATGGCGGCGCTGCTCACCAGCGTGCTGGACAACACGAACAAGATCGTCGCGTATATCGCCGAGTGTTCCCGAATGGGCATCCGCGTGCTGCCGCCAAACATCAATCAGAGCCGCCGCGGCTTTACCGTCGCGGGGCACGACATCCGCTTCGGCCTGCTGGCGGTCAAGAATCTGGGCGACGGCTTTTTGCGCAGCCTGATTCAGGAGCGGGATACGAACGGCAGCTTCGAGTCCTTTTACCAGTTCTGCAAGCGCATGTACGGCAAGGATTTGAACCGCCGCGCACTCGAGAGTCTGGTCAAATGCGGGGCGCTGGATTCGCTGGACTACAACCGCAACCAGATGCTTTCCAGCATTCAGTCCGTGCTTGATACGCTCGATTCCGACAAACGCCGGAACGTGGACGGCCAGCTCGGCTTTTTCGATACGCCGCAGCTGCAGTCCGAAGAACCGGCCTTTTCCATCGACCCCATGCCGGATTTTTCCGACGCGGACAAGCTCGTCATGGAAAAGGAAGTGACCGGGATGTATCTTTCCGGTCATCCCATGGGAAAATACCTGCAGATGTATGAGCAGATTGGCGCAACGCCCACCGGTGAGCTGCTGGAGGATGCAAACGAGCAGACGGGCCGCCACCAGGACGGCGAGGTTCTCACACTGCTGGGCGTCATCTCTTCGGTGAAGCTGAAGGTGACCAAAAACGGCAGCCGAATGGCGTTTGTTATGCTGGAGGACATGTTCGGTTCGATCGAGCTTCTGGTGTTCCCGAATGTGCTGGAGCGGCACGGGGAGCTGGTAGCCGAGGGGAATGTGGTGGTGGCAAAGGGCCGGCTGAGCCTGACGGAAGAAAAGGACGCAAAGCTGGTGTGCGATACGCTTTCCCCGCCGCCGCAGGCGAACGGCGATTCCGCGCCGCGCGCGGCAGCGAACGCGCAGCCCGCCGAAAAACGGCGTTCCAGCCGCCCGGGCCTGTATTTGAAGCTGCCGTCGAAAGAGAGCTTCTGCTACCGGAAAGCGATGCGGTATATCGCGGTGTTCGACGGCGCGACGCCGCTGTACCTGTATTTTGAGGATACCAAAAAGCTGATGCAGGCGCCGATGCAGTATCGCGTCAGCATCAACGAGGTGTTGCTCGGCGCGCTGCGCGAGCTGCTGGGAGGGGAAAACGTTGCGTTGGTGCAATAATGCAACTTTTATCCATATTATGGGTATTATCCTCCATAGTGCCGCCCGCGTGGGAATGGTATAATTAATGTATCGTAAGAATAATCGCAAGAAAAACCACAATGTCATTTTGATTCGGGAGGGTCTGAAAGATGGGGAAGAAGCAAATCGCTGTACTCACAAGCGGCGGTGACGCGCCCGGAATGAACGCGGCGGTGCGTTCCGTCGTTCGAACCGCACTCACAAGCGGAATGGGTGTTTTTGGGGTGCACAGGGGTTATAACGGCCTGCTGAACTGCGATGTGGAAGAGATGAACCTGCGCAGTGTTTCCGACATTATTCACAACGGCGGAACCATTCTCTACACTGCCCGCAGTCCGGAGTTCAATTCGCCGGAGGGCGTGCAGAAGGCGGCGGAAAACTGCCGCAAGCTGGGCATTGAGGGCCTGATTGTCATTGGCGGCGACGGTTCGTTCCGCGGTGCGCGTGACCTGACGCAGGCCGGGATTCCCTGTATCGGCGTGCCGGGAACCATCGACAATGATATTGCGTGCAGCGAGTACACCATCGGTTACGACACCGCGATGAACACCGCGATGGAGATGGTTGACCGCCTGCGCGACACGACGGAATCTCACGACCGCTGCAGCGTGGTTGAGGTAATGGGCCGGCGGTGCGGGGATATTGCGCTGAATACCGGCATTGCGGTTGGCGCCATGGCGATTTTGGTGCCGGAGCAGCCGTATGATTTTGAGCGCGATATTTATCAGCGGATGCAGTATACCCAGCGCATCGGCAAGCGCCACTTTATCATTGTGGTGGCGGAGGGCGCCGGGTGCCATGTGGAAGAACTCGCGAAAGAAATAGAGAAGCATACGGGCATTGAAACCCGCGCGACGATTCTCGGCCATGTACAGCGCGGCGGTTCGCCTTCCCTGCGCGACCGTGTGGTGGCGACGCAGATGGGCTATCACGCGGTGAAGCTGCTGCTGGACGGCGAGAGCAATCGTGTTGTCGCAATGCGCAACGGCCTGATCGTGGATTTCGACATCACCGAGGCGCTGGAAATGCTCCGAAGATTTGATACGGAGCTGTACCGGATCGCCATGAAGGTGTCCATCTGAGCATAAAGACAGAAACGCTGCGGTTCTGAATTGACCCCAAAAAGTTAGACAAATATTTTCATTAAGCAGCCTTGAGGGCTTGTTGTCTGTGAATAGCAGGCGGCAAGCCCTTTAGATTTGCCTTTATACGGCGGTTATTGTAGTAATCAAGATAGTCAATCAACTCAGTCTTGAATTCTTCTAGAGACTGAAATTTTTGGAGATAGAACAGTTCGCTTTTGAGTAAACCGAAGAAGTTCTCAATGACTGCATTGTCTAAGCAGTTACCCTTGCGGCTCATGCTCTGCCGGATTCCTTTTTCCTTGAGCATTCGCTGATACTTCTTGTGCTGGTAATGCCAGCCTTGGTCGGAGTGGAGAATAAGATTTGTGCCATCGGGTAATTGCTTAAATGCTTTTTCCAACATGCTTGTGATCATCGTCAAGACTGGTCGGTCAGAAATAGTGTAGCTGACAATATCCCTACTGTACAGATCGAGGAGTGGTGACAGATACAGTTTCTGCCCAAATAGACTAAACTCGGTAACATCCGTCACCCACTTTTCGTTTGGCTTTGCTGCGGCGAAGTCTCGTTCCAGCAAATTTGGTGCAATCTTACCCACCTCGCCCTTGTAGGAACGGTATTTCTTCATGCGAACACGGCAAATGATGCCCAGATGCTTCATGAGCCTCTGCACCGTCTTGTGATTGATAGCATGGCTGCGGTTGCGCAGTTCTAGCATAATTCTGCGGTAACCAAAGCGTCCCTTGTTTTCATGGTGGATGGCAACAATTTGCTTTTTTATTTCACTGTACTTGTCTGGCTGTGTTTGTCGTTTTGCATGGTAATAGTAGGTTGCCCGCGCAAGCTTTGCTATTTCAAGAAGGATGGATAGCTTATGTTTATGCCTTAGTGCTGAGACTATTTGTGTCCGTTCTCCCGCTGTACCCGTTCCGACACTAAGGCGTGCAAGTTTTTTAGGTAGTCATTCTCCGCACGAAGCCGCTGAACCTCTGCCAGCAAATCTTCCTCAACCTCAGCAGAAATTTTAATGGGACATCCTTTGCCCCCACGACCACGTCGTTCCATATAGAATCCTTCTGTCCCATAGGTTAGATAGATGCGTTCCCAATCGCATATCCGCTTGTAATATACACCAAAACGTGCACCTGTTTCTGCATAGCTCAGTTTGTCCTTGTGCATAGTTTCCATCACCATGACCTTGAACTCCGGTGTGTATCGCTTGTTTGGTATTCCTTTTGGCATAGAAAAACACCCCTTTAGTTTTTTCAGTATATCATACTGTCTAACTAAAAGGGTGCAGTTCATTCCTTTGGAACGGCAGCGTTTTTTATGTTGTTAAAATATCTGGAAATCACAAAGCTTTCGATGGCCCGCGTTTTAAAAAATGAGATGCAGCGAAGCAGAAACCCCTGCCACGCTCAATAGAACATCGCCAGCGAAGAGGGGAGCGCCCGAAAGGCCGCGTATGCAGTAATCGCCGTGATCACGATTCCCGTGACCGTCAGCACGCGGGAATGGCGGTAGTCCTCCCCGACGATGCTCTTGTCGCGAATACTCCACAGCGTTATGGGGAGCGTCATCGGCAGCACAAATCCGTTGATGACCCCGGCAATCACGAGCAGCGCGGTGGCCTTGCCGATCGCTGCGATCAGCACCGCGGCCAGCACGATGAATCCAGTAATGAACCATTTCTCATTTCGGTCGACCACGGGGTACAGCGTTTTTAAAAAGGATACCGAGGTGTACGACGATCCGATGGTCGTCGTGATGCCCGCGCAGAAGAGCGCGACGCCGAACAGCCGCGAGCCCAGCTCGCCGGCCCCCAGCAGGAACGCTTGGGCCGCTGGGTTTTCCGCCGCTTCAATTGCGTAGGTCGCCGCATTGCCGCCCGCGGCGCAGACGCCGAACACCACCAGAAAGATCAGAATGCGCGAAAGACCGGTGATCCCGCAGGTGAGAAGGGTGCTTTTCTGAATGCCGCGCAGATTTTCCCGGCCGAAGATACCGGCATCCAGAAAACGATGCGCGCCGGAATAGGCAATATAACCGCCGGTGGAGCCGCCAAGCAGCGTGATCAGGGGAACGAGCAGCGAAACCGGCTGCTCGGGGAAAAGCAGGCCGTCGGCCACGCGGTTCATGGGCGGGTGCGTCTGAAACGCCATGATCAGCAGAATGACCAGAACCATCACACTCAATACCTGAGAGGCCCAGTTAATGCCGTTCGACGCGTTTTTGATGAGGAACAGGGAAACCGCAAGGCCGCTTGAAAGCAGGTAGCCCGCCTGCAGCGGCAGCCCGCACACGGCGTTCAGGCCCAGAGCGGCACCGCCCACGTTGCCGATGGCAAAGGTAAAGCCGCCAAAGGTGACCAGAATGGCGATCACATTTCCGGAGCCGGGCAGCACCCGGTTGGCGAGCTCCTGCCCCCGCAGGCCCGAAATGCCCAATATGCTCCAGATGTTGAGCTTTGCGACGGTGTCCATGACGATCATCGCGACGACCACCGCCGCAAGGCTCTGGCCGTACTGTGCGGTAAACAGCGAGGTCTGCACCATAAAGCCCGGCCCGATGGATGACGCGCCGGTCATAAAGGCCGCCCCGATCAGGGCCGCCCGTATTCTCTTTTGTTCCGGTTCCAGCTGGCTCATGTTTTACTCCCTTTCGGTTCCGGTATTCGGGATAAGCCCCGCTTTAGTATCGTACCGTTTTGCGGCGGGAAAAGCAAGAGCTGCCGCAAAAACAGTGGGAAAAAGAAGTCCTGCTTGGCCAATGAAGGAACCTGTTACTTTCGGTTTAGTTTGCGCCGCACAGCATCAAAACGGCTCGGAATACGAGCGTTTCCCGCGCCTTTTTTCCTTGCTCCGCACAATTTTGTCTCGAAAATCCATAGTTCCTGATTGGTAAGGCAAGACCTGGAACCCTGTGCGGATATTAGACTTATCAGGGCATGATGGAGCCGGAGTCTGACGGCAGAACGCCAGAACTCCGTGCAAAGTTCTGTGCTTCGCCGCTCTGTTCCGGCTCCGCCTGCCCGGAGCGAAACGGATTGTACTGCATTTCGGTCAGGTGCTTCCAGTAGCGCTTCTGCATATGAGTCATGCGCAGGCGCAGATTTTCGCGGTCGCGAATGCCGATGGCGTCGTAAAAGGTGTGCCACAGCTTGCGGTAGCGCAGCTCGGTTTCGTCCGGCTCCGGCGGCTCAAAGGCCAGAAGAGGAAGAATCTCGTGCCGCCCGTTTTGGTAAACCAGTGCCTGATCATGGGTTTTGTCGTAGATCAAAAAGGCTTCGTTGCAAAAGCGCTGGCAAAAGTGCGGGGCCAGCAGCGGCAGCACCTGGTTTTTCGGCTCGATCACCGACCACAGGGCCCCCTGCGAGACAGAGAAGCGCACAAAGCCCTGGTACTGGTGGCTTTCGTGCTGAAGATGAAGCACAGCCTTATTTAAGGTGTGCACGGCGGGCTGCGTCAGCATGTTCATCACCGGCGGGCCGTGGCGAAACGCAAGGCGCAGAAAGCGCAGAATCCATACTTCTTTCTGCGGCAGGCAGGTGAGGAAGGCGTGTTCCGCCAGCTCCTTTGCGCTGGGGCCGATTTTGGGCAGCATCGCGTGCTTGGCCCGGCCGGCCTTATTTGGATCGGTGACGATCTCTACAGCGGGGTACAGGGTTTGCTGTACATCCTCATGCGAGTATACAGCCTGCGGCAGCTCCCTGCGCTCGTACGTTTCAAACAGGCAGCACAGCAGGCCGTCCCAGCTGCCGTCGTAACGGTAATCGCGGGTCAGCGGGGTCCCGGCAGACATTGCATCGCCTCCTCTCCCCAGAGCTGCGGCTTCGGAGCGGGAAAGAGTGAAAGCTGCTCCCCCTGGGGCTCGTACAGTTCCCGGCAGGAATCCGATACCAGCGCCCGCAGCACGGCGTCACGGGTCAGCGCAGGGGGGCGTTCGCCCCGCCCCGCGGCGGTGACGAAATACCGCGCCCGCTTCATGACGACTCCGAGCTTTTTCAGGTCGTCTGTCCGCAGGGTTCCGCTGCGTCGTGCGGCAGTGATCCGCCGCGCGCTTTTCACCCCGATCCCCGGCACCCGCAAAATCATTTCATAGGGGGCCCGGTTCACATCGACGGGGAACAGCTCTAAATGATTCAGCGCCCAGTTGCATTTCGGGTCAAGCATCGGGTGAAAGCTCTGGTGTGTTTCGTCAAGCAGTTCGTCGGCTGCAAAGCCGTAGAACCGCAGTAGCCAGTCCGCCTGATACAGCCGGTGCTCGCGCAAAAGCGGAGGTTTTACTGTCAGCGCAGGCAGCAGCGGGTCATTTGACACGGGGATATACGCCGAAAAGAAAACGCGCTTTAATTCGTAGCGTTGGTACAGCGCTTCCGTCAGCTTTAAAATCTGAAAATCGCTGTCCGGCGTCGCGCCGATGATCATCTGGGTGCTTTGTCCGGCCGGCGCGAATTTGGGCGTATGGCGGTAGCGAACCAGCTCCGTGGCGTTCTCCTTAATTTTCCCCGTAATAAAGCCCATGGGCTTTAAAATATTCGTTTTGGATTTGTCCGGCGCGAGCAGCGCAAGGCTTTTCTGCGACGGCATTTCAATGTTGACGCTCATGCGGTCGGCCAGAGCGCCCAGCCGCCCGACCAGAAGGCTGTCCGCGCCGGGGATGGCCTTGGCGTGAATATACCCGTTAAAATGGTATTCCTCGCGCAGGATGCGCAGCACCTCGATCATCCGCTCGCAGGTGTAATCGGGATTTTTCAGAATCCCGGAGCTCAAAAACAGCCCTTCAATATAATTTCGGCGGTAAAAGTTCATCGCCAAATCCGCCAGCTCCCGCGGCTGGAAGGTGGCGCGCGGCACGTCGTTGCTCCTGCGGTTGACGCAGTATTTACAGTCGTAAACGCAGCTGTTCGTCATCAGTACCTTTAGCAGAGAAATGCACCGCCCGTCTGCCGAAAAGCTGTGGCAGATTCCGCTGGCCATCGCGTTGCCCATTCCGCCGTTTTCCGAAGCGCCCCGGTCCACTCCGCTGGAGGTGCAGGCCACGTCGTATTTCGCGGAGTCAGACAGTATTTTCAGTTTTTTCAGTGTCTGCATGGCGATCTCTCCTTCTCTGTCTGCCGCTATGATGCGTAGGTTTGCTTTTGATTTGTTTTTTTAAAGTAACTGATATTTCTTTGCGGCTCCGCCGCAGAGGTACCCGCAGATAAGCTGCGAAATATAAACGCGGCAAAGCCGCACGAAAAAAATCCGGGCCGACGAGAGCACTCTGAAATTGCCCGCCGACAGTAGGGACTGCATAGCTTATTTCCAGAAAAATCTTGGAGAATGGGCATTTTCAGCGGAGTGCCTTTTCAGTGGCTTTCGTTTGTGCTCTCAGGGGCCGTTCCCCGAACGGATTCCAAAGGTGTCCTTTGGAAGGCCTTTGCTTCCTTTCGTCCTTTCACGAAAGGAAGTGCCCGCATCAGCACGAGGGGCATACTCTGCGCCAGCAGAATTACCCGTGAGGCAACTCACAGAAAAAATAATTTCTCTTGGTATCATCGAGATATAAAAAGACCTGCCGTCAACCATGTTGACGGCAGGTCTTTTTATGTTGTTCGGCGGATTTTCGTTCCAATAAAAGTAACTCCAGCAAACACGAAAGCGGCAGGTTGTCGGTGATAAGCTGAAAGTGCTGCTCGCTCTGTTCCGTCCAGCTCCGCACCGCCTGTAAAATGGCGATTTTTCGTTTGGTGCCGGGCTGTAACCGAAGCCGGTATTCGTAGTCGTCTACCTTCATGCTCACCTCATAGCTTGCATCCAAAGGGCCGGAGTGCCCCTGCTGAGCCAGATACCGGCACAGCAGGTTGTATTGTTCCGGATAAAGCTGACGAATAATCATATTCCCATCTCTTTCTGTACATGATTAGGCTACCAATAGCCTAATAGTAGCATGTATAGCCTATTTTTTCAAGAAATTTTTTATATTCTTAGAGTAAAAGGGATGGGAGTGATGTTATGACAACAACAGAAGCGATTCGTAATCGTATTTTGCAGCTTTGTGAAGAAAGAAATATTTCGATTAATAGGTTAGCGAATATTTCAGCGCTTCCGCCATCTTCGGTCAAGAATATTCTGTATGGGAAAAGCCAGAATCCTAAAATTCTTACAATTAAAATGCTTTGTGACGGTTTAGACATTACTTTGGGAGAGTTTTTCAGTACGAAAGAATTCGATCATCTGGAGCAAGAGGTGAAATAAAAGGCTTTGCCGAACATATTCGGCAAAGCCTTTTGGCTAATTTACTCCTTTACCAGAGAATAAAGAGTCATATCCAGAATTTCTCCATTTTGAAATGCGTTTTTCCGAAGAGTGCCCTCCAAAATAAATCCTGCCTTTTCCAGTACCCGGCACGAGGCGGCGTTGTGGGCAAACGGCTCGGCGAAAATGCGCAGAATATCGCTGTTTTGGAATACATAGCCGCAGGCCTGCCGCACCGCATCGGTGCAGATACCTTGGCCCCAGTAAGGCTCCGCCACATAATACCCCAGCTCGGCGGTGCGAAAATGAATGTTTGCCTGCCGGAACACGCCGATGCTGCCGACGGCGCGGCCGTCCACATCGATTGCAAAGGCGTACTGGCTGCCCGGCTCTGCGCCGAGCATCGTGCGGATGTACTCTTCGGCGTCGGCCTGTGTGTAAGGGTAGGGGATGCCGTCCCGCAGGTTTTTCAGAATGTTAGGGTTGTTCATCGCTGCGGCCAGGTCAGCCGCGTCACTCGGCCTCCATGTGCGGATCGTGCATTGCATCCGTTTTCCCTCCTTGTTATGCGTTCCAGGAATAAAAATCTTTTAAAAACCAGATTTCCTTTGCCTCAAACTCACGGTGATTCAGGTATTCCAGAATTCCCGCGGGCGAGGCAAACTCGAACCGAAGCTTGTAGGAATACAGCGCCTGATACGGCAGGCCGGTTTTCTTGTTCTGGCGGGGTGGCGCATGGAG
>OBWS01000516.1_pt1 | contig 21696 bp, 17 predicted proteins | sample 1495291 | NCBI WGS metagenome assembly OBWS01 (sample SAMEA2580090, study PRJEB22360) | human gut metagenome | biome: human gut; feature: human-associated habitat; material: faeces | place: Denmark | collected 2008/2010 | reverse complement strand
TCCGAGGCATGGCCGTTGGAGGCGGCTGCGGCGCCAGCCGCTTGCGGCCATCCCATCGAAAAAGTCGTGCGGGCTTTGGAAGCACTCACTCCGCCTCCGGGCCGCATGCAGATTTTTGAGTCCGATGGAATGCCGCTCGGAGTTGTGGATTTCGGCCACACGCCGGATGCGTTGGAAAAGGCCATTGAGTGCCTCATACCCAATGCGCGTGCCCGGGGCGGACGGCTATGGACGGTTTTCGGCTGCGGCGGTGACCGCGATGCCGGTAAGCGGCCGATCATGGGCGAAATTGCCGCACGGCTTTCCGATCAAGTCATCGTTACGAGTGACAATCCTCGGACGGAAAATCCTCAGGCGATTGTCGATGCGATCATGCAGGGCGTACAGGCTGTACCGGGTGCTGATCAGCGGACAATGGCCGTTGTTGACCGCCGCGAAGCGATTCATCGTGCCGTTTTTGCTGCTGACGCTAAAGACATCATCCTCGTTGCCGGCAAAGGGCATGAATGCGAACAGATCCTCAATGACGGGCCGCACCACTTCGTTGACGGAGAGGTCCTTCGCGAGGCTTTTAATGAATGCCGCGCAGTCCGCAGCCGGAAGTAAAAAGAAATACCCCATTGATTGCAAAGGCGTTCTGGCCTGAAGGTCAGTCAGACACTTTGCTTCTTGATGACAAACAATAGAAACCATGCAGGCAGAAACCGAAGTAATTCCGTCCGAACACGAGTCCTTTAAGTGGCTTCTTGAAGCCCTGTGCGACGAATTGGTTGAAGTTCACGGAGATCCCGCGAATGAAGACGCATCGTGGATCCGTGTCGTCACCGACAGCCGCATCGTACGAGCGGGCGATGTTTTTGTCGCGCTCTCGGGAGAGCGCACCGACGGACACCGCTATCTTTCACAGGCTGCCGAGTCAGGCGCATTCTGCTTGGTGGTCGAACACGTAGAGACTGGACTGAACGTTCCTCAGCTTGTGGTGGAAAACAGCCGTCGGGCTTACGGACTGATTGCGCGGGCTTGGCGCCGCCGTTTCGGTATTGCGCTCACAGCGGTGGGCGGCAGCAACGGCAAAACAACGACCACGCAGATGATGAAGGCGATTCTCGCAGCTCATTGGGGTGTGCAAAACATCCATGCTACGGAAGGCAATTTCAACAACGACGTCGGCGTGCCGCATACGCTGCTCGGTCTTCATTGCGGCTGTCGGGGTGCCCGTGTGGGAGGCGGGGGGGAATAGCGGTATCGCGGTGAAATGGCCCGGCTGGCTGACTGGATTCGCCCGACGGTCGTGCTGATGACTAATGCGCAGCGCGAGCATCAGGCGTATTTAGAAACTGTGGCTGAAGCGGCTTTTGAAAACGGCCTTTTAATTGCTGCGCTCCCGAACGACGGGGTTGCAGTGTATCCCGCTGACGATCCCTGTGCCGACGTCTGGGCTTCCTATGCGCTTGCCCGCGGTGTGCGTACGCTTACCTACGCTACCGCTGAAGGGGTGGCGGCCGATGTCCGCGGCGAACTGGTGCCGGGCAAGGGGCTGCGGCTTCTTGCTTACGGCATTGACCGTGTCATCGGGCTGCAGGTTCAAGGCGCGCACAACATTCACAACGCCGTAGGCGCAGCCGCTGCTGCACTGGCGCAGCAAATTGATGTCGACGCCATCGCCGAAGGCCTGGCCGCCTTTAAGGCACTCCCCGGGCGAGGAGCCCGCATGGTGTCTCCTGCGGGCTTCACGCTGATTGATGATGCATACAACTGCAATCCCGACAGTGCTATCGCGTCGATCGCGATGCTCGCAGAGGAAAAGCCCGCACGCATTTTCCTTTTTGGCGACATGGGTGAGCTCGGTCGTGATGCTGAGCTTTGGCATGCTGAAGTGGGCGGTGCCGCGAAGACGCTGGGCATCGACTATTTCTGGGCGGCAGGACCGCTCTCTAAGAACGCGGCAGAAGCGTTCGGCATTGACGGCGTCAGAGGACGGTGGTTTGCCGATCGAGATGAATTGATTGCGCATCTGCCTGAACTGCCGCTCAAAGGGGCAACGGTGGCCGTCAAAGCAAGCCACTCGTCAGGCTTTGGGAAGGTTGTTGAGACGTTGAAGCATTTCCCAGCGTTCTGATTTTTCTTTTTTATTTTTTTCACGAGCTTCTGCCCGACTTTTCGCATCATGCTCAACTTCCTTTTTTCTTCTCCTGCCGATTCGCTGGCGCTGCGCGCACTCTTGGCGTTTTTGACAGCACTCGTGATTGGACTGGCCTGCGGTCCCGCCCTCATTAGAGAACTAAAGAAGCTTCACTTCGGTCAGGCCGTTCGCACGGACGGTCCTAAAACGCATCTGGCCAAGGACGGTACGCCGACAATGGGCGGGGCACTGATTCTTGCTGCCATCACCCTTTCAACGCTTTGCTGGGCAGATCTTGGGAATCGCTTTATTTGGGTGGTGCTTTTTGTGACGTTGGGCTACGGCGCCATTGGCTGGATCGATGATTACCGCAAGATCGTGCACCACGATCCACACGGTATGAGCGCTCGTGAAAAGTTCTCCTGGCAGTCAGTGATTGGTTTGGCGGCAGCTTTTTATCTTGCCTTGGCGCTTGCCGTTGAGCCAGGCGGAACATTTGCTGAAGCGATTGGCGCTTGGTACGACGCTCGTTTTCCGCTGGACGTAACGGCCAATATTCACCTCTACTTGCCGCTTTGGACTGACTGGGCTTTCCCGCTGGGGCTGATCGGCTTCATTGTCTTCGTCTATATCGTGATCGTCGGATCGAGCAATGCGGTGAACCTCACCGATGGGTTGGATGGCCTGGCCATTCTGCCCACGGTGCTGGTCGGCTCCGCGCTCGGGCTCTATGCCTATGCGGCGGGCAATCCTGATTTTGCCGGCGCTGCCTATGCAGCGGCTGCGCCTCATATTCCTGGCGCTGAAGAACTAGCAGTTCTTGCGGCGGCTTTGGCTGGCGCGGGACTGGCCTTTCTGTGGTTCAACGCTCATCCGGCACAAGTTTTTATGGGCGACGTGGGAGCTCTTGCGCTTGGCGGCTGTTTGGGCACGATGGCGGTTGTCGCGCGTGTGGAGCTTATCCTCGCCGTTATGGGCGGTATTTTCGTGGTGGAGACGCTTTCCGTCATGATTCAGACGACCTATTTCCGTTTTTCTCACGGCAAGCGAGTTTTCCTGATGGCGCCCATTCATCATCACTTTGAACTCAAGGGGTGGCAGGAAACTCAGGTCGTGGTTCGATTCTGGATCATTACTTTTATTCTGACAGCGCTTGGTCTTTCGGTGCTTGCGCTTCACTGAGTGAGACGTTCGCTGAAAAACAGCGGTTTTCGCAGGTTAGTCAAAAAATGCTTGAAGCTGAAGACAAATCCTTCATTCCATTGAATGCCGCCGAAGGGGCTGGCCGCAGTGCCTGGGTACTTGGGCTTGGCGCTTCTGGACGTGCTGCCGCTCAATACCTCAATGACCATGGTTGGCGCGTTCATGCTTTTGATACGCGTGAGGCGCCTGCGGGCCTTGACGCTTTTTGCAAGGCGGTTCCGGGCTGCGAGATGACGCTGGGCGGCTTTCCTGAAACGACGGCGCCCGGCGTAGAACTTGTGGTGATGTCGCCGGGCGTTTCGCCTTACTTTGGTGCGGCAGCCTCCGTCTGTGCTTCAGCGCGCAAAGCGGGCATTCCTATCGTCGGCGAGATTGAGCTTTTTGCGCAGGAGCTCGCCTATCTGAAGCGTACGCAGGGATATGCTCCCAAAGTCATCGGCATTACCGGCACAAACGGCAAAACGACGACGACAACGCTTACCACCAAAATGGCTGCGGCAGCGGGACTGTACGCAGTTGCTGCGGGCAACATCGGACCTAATGCCGTCGCGGAGCTCAGTAAAGCCGAAGCGGCCGGAGCGCTTCCCGATATTTGGGTGCTTGAGCTCTCGAGCTTTCAGCTGGAAACAACGCATACGCTCAACTGTACGTCAGCTGCCCTTTTGAACATCACCGAGGATCACCTTGACTGGCACGGTTCCATAGAGGCCTATGCGCACGCCAAAGGGCGTATTTTTGCACCCGATACCGTACGCGTCGTCAATCGTGAAGATCCGCTCGTCATGGCTGAACTTGAAAAAGCGGATGATCGCGAGCAGTCAGCGGCTCGATGCTTCACATTCGGCGCGACGAAGCCGCAGAAAGAGGGTGAACTTGGTCTGATGATGGCGGCCCATGCCTCACAGGGCTACTGGCTGGGACTTCGCGATCAGATGGAGGTCGACGTGCTGTTTCTGCCGGAATTCGAGCTCCTCATCCGCGGCCGGCACAATGCCATGAACGCACTCGCAGCTTTGGGACTTATTACGGGCGCCGGCATTGAAACTCGGCCTGCGATTGGCGTGCTCCGTACTTATCGAGGGGAGCCGCATCGTGTGGAACTCGTACGCACGATTGAAGGCCGCGATTTCATTGACGATTCCAAGGGGACCAATGTCGGCGCAGTGGCTGCCGCCGTGCGCGGACTTGCCGCTCAGGGACGCCGAATTCTGATTTTGATGGGCGGCGACGGCAAAGGGCAGGACTTCACGCCGCTTGCCAAAGAGCTCAATGGGCGAGTGGCGTTTGCGGCCTTGATTGGGCGTGATGCAGCCAAAATCCGCGAAGCCGTTTCGCCCGCCGGTGTTGCCACAGAAACCTTTAAGACGCTTGAGGCCGCGGAGGACTGGCTTTGGGAAAAGAGCCGTCCGGGTGATCAGATACTTTTGTCACCGGCTTGCGCTTCATGGGACATGTTCCGTGACTATGCCGAACGCAGTGAACGATTCAAGGCTGAGGCCGCCAAAATCGCGGATCATGTTGTTCCGAAGGCCGATGAAGCTGTGCAGGGCTGATGGCGTAAGAGAGGTTTTCTGTGAGGCGTTTAGATTCCGACTGGGGTGCAGATCAACGTTCATCGCCCGGCCTTAACTGGGAAGTGATCATCTGTACCACCGCGCTCGTCTGTTTTGGAACGGTCATGGTCTTTTCGGCCACGTCCTCCATGGGCGCGGGCGGGTTGGGAGATTCTGCCAATTTCGGCGAAGTCAAGCGCCACTTGATGAGCATTCTCCTTGCGCTATGCGCCGCAGCGGTGGTTTACCGCGTGCCGATGAACTTTTGGTATCGTCACTCCACCTGGCTGCTGCCGGTCGGTTTGCTGCTCCTTGCCAGTGTGTTTCTTCCCGTTATCGGCAAGAGCGTCAACGGCGCTCGCCGATGGCTGCAGCTCGGGCCCCTTTCGATTCAGGCTTCGGAAATGGTGAAGCTCTGCGCTCTGATTTATGCCGCAGCCTTTACCGTGAAGCGTCAGGAGTACATGCACTCCTTTTCAAAGGGGTTCTTCCCCATGGCGATTGTCATGGTGATCATCGCCTTCATGCTGATGCAGCAGCCCGACCTAGGGGCGACGGTGGTGGTATCGGTAGTCATCATGGGCGTGCTCTTTCTGGGCGGTCTGTCGATGAAGATCTTTCTTGCCGTCGGCACGGTGATCGTCGCTTTCGTGGCACTGATGATTTTTATGACGCCGTGGCGCCTCTCGCGCGTATTGGCGTATTTGGATCCATGGTCCGATGAGTATGTTCTGGGGCAGGCCTACCAGCTTTCACATTCGCTCATCGCCTTCGGCCGCGGTGAACTCTTCGGCGTAGGACTCGGCGGTTCCGTCGAGAAGCTCAATTATCTGCCCGAGGCTCATACCGACTTCATCATGGCTGTAGTGGCGGAGGAAACCGGACTGGTCGGTGTTATCCTCATCCTCTTTATTTTTTACTGGCTCATTCGCCGCACATTCGAAATCGGTCGGCAGGCGATCAAGCTGGAGCGCTTTTTCCCGGGCTTGCTGGCGCAAGGTGTGGGACTTTGGTTCGGAGTTCAGGCGATTATCAATATTGGCGTAGCTTCCGGGGCGTTTCCGACGAAAGGGCTCACGCTTCCGTTTGTGAGCTTTGGGGGATCCTCCATGCTCTCATCCATGATCGCCATTGGACTGCTTTTAAGAGTAGACCGAGAAAACAAAATTTTGATGCGAGGAGGTCAGGTGTGACCGCTGACAACAAACAACAAACTGCGGCCGACGGCCGCACGCTCGTCATCGCCGCTGCAGGGACTGGCGGACATGTGATGCCTGGTCTGGCCGTCGCTCGCGTAATGGCCGATCGAGGATGGAAGATCGTTTGGATTGGCACGACCACCGGCATGGAAAAAGGGCTTGTAGAGCGTCAGGGGATCGAATTCCATCCGCTTAACTTCCAAGGCATGCGCGGACGCGGCATTACAGGGATGATTACGGGCGGCATCAAGATGCTCAAGGCTATCTGGGATGCCCGCAAGCTGCTTAAAAAACTTCGTCCGACGGCAGTGTTTTCCACGGGCGGCTACATCGCTGTGCCGGTATGCTTTGCGGCGCAGAATCTCAAGCGTCCCATTGTGCTGATGAATTGCGACGCTGACCTCTTGATGTCCACCAATACTGTGCTGCCTTTTTGCGATGCGCTGGCCTGCGGGTTTGCGGGCGGTGCCCGCACGTTTGCAGGCATCAAAGGGCATACGACAGGGAATCCCGTGCGCGCCGAAATCGCGGCGCTGCCGGCGCCCGCAGAGCGTTTTGCCGGGCGTACGGGGCCGCTAAAACTCTTTATTTTCGGCGGTTCGCTGGGCGCTCAGGTACTCAACGACGTGCTGCCGCAGGCTTTGGCAATGATTCCTGAGAGTGAGCGTCCTATTGTCCTTCATCAGACTGGGCGCGATCGTGATGCGGCTGTGCGCGAAGCGTATGCCAAGGCAGGCGTTGCGGCTGAAGTCGTGCCTTTCATTGACGATATGGCAGCGCGCTACCGCGAAAGTGACCTGGTGCTGTGCCGATCGGGTGCAACGAGCTGTTCGGAATTGTGCGCAGCGGGCGCCGCTGCAGTGTTGGTGCCTTTTATTGCCAAAACCACTAAGCACCAGCTCGGCAATGCCAAATATCTTGCGGATCGGGGGGCGGCCTGGTTGGTGAATCAAGCGGACTTTACCCCGCAGGCTGTGGCCAAGCTCATTTCAGGCATGACGCGTGAGTCGCTGCTCGAGCATGCTCAAGCAGCACGCGCCATTGCCGCGCCGGATGCGGCGGCTAAAGTCGCTGACTTGATCGAAGAAGTCGTCGCACGTCGGGCGCCGAAGATCCCGAAGGCCTGACGCTCGCACGCGAATATTTGCCCCTTTTACGGAGAACCACCTTGAAGTTTCTGGTCAATCATCTGCATTTCGTCGGGATCGGCGGCGCCGGCATGAGCGGCATCGCCGAAGTGCTCCTCAATTTAGGTTATGTCGTCAGCGGCTCGGATATCGCTGCGTCGCCCGTGACTGAACGTCTGCAGTCGTTGGGGGCGCGCATTTCGCTCGGACACGACAAGAAGAACATCCGCGGAGCGGATGCAGTGATCGTTTCTTCGGCCGTAAAGGCCGACAACCCAGAAGTTACCGCTGCTCGAGAACTCGATATTCCAGTCGTCCCGCGCGCGGTGATGCTTGCTGAATTAATGCGGCTGCGCCGCGGCATTGCTATTGCAGGCGCTCATGGGAAAACGACGACCACCTCGCTTACCGCATCACTGCTCGCCGCAGGCGGACTGGATCCGACTTTTGTCATCGGCGGAAAACTCAATAGCGCTGGCGCGAATGCTCGCTTGGGAACGGGCGAATTTCTGGTGGCCGAAGCCGATGAATCCGATGCGTCGTTTCTGAATCTCACGCCGGTTATTGCTGCCGTCACCAACATTGACGAAGACCACATGGATACCTATGGGCACGACTTTGAAAAATTAAAGAGTGCCTTTGTGGATTTTCTCGGACGTCTGCCTTTTTACGGCGTAGCTGTGCTCTGCATGGACGACGACAACGTTCGCTCGATTCGTCCGCGCGTAACGAAACCCGTGATTGGGTACGGTCTTTCTCATGACGCTACCGTTCGCGCAATTGATGTGACGGCTGATGGCACTCGCATGCGTTTTACGGTTCTTCGCCCCGATCATCCGCCGCTGCCTGTCGTACTGAACCTGCCGGGCGTACATAATGTACGCAATGCCTTGGCGGCGGTTGCGATCGCGACCTTGGCGGGCGTTAAGGACGAAGACATCAAGCGCGGCTTGGCAGAATTTAAGGGCGTAGGCCGGCGCTTTGCACAATGGGGTGATATTCCTATTCAGGATGCGGATGGCCGCATCACGGGAACCTTCACGCTGATTGATGACTATGGTCATCATCCGCACGAAATGGCGGCAACCCTCGCGGCAGTACGCGGTGCGTGGCCCGGCCGCCGCATTGTCGTTGCTTTCCAGCCGCACCGCTACACTCGTACGCGCGACTGCTTCAATGATTTTGTGAAGGTCCTTGAGGATGTCGACGGCGTCGTGCTGGCCAATGTTTATCCTGCGGGGGAAGCCCCCATCCCCGGTGCAGACAGTCACCATCTTGCCGAGGCCATTAAAGCCTCTGGCCGCAGTGAACCCGTTGTGGCGGATGTTGATCAAGTGCCCGATGCTGTGCGCTCGCTCGTAGAGCCCGGTGACGTTGTCGTAACGATGGGTGCGGGCTCAATTGGCCGGGCGGCGCCGAAACTCGCCGGTCGTCTCTGATGGAATAAAAAATAGGAGTCTGCAAATGACCCAAGCAGAAGAACCGCGTCTTGAACGCGTTGTAGTGCTCGAGGGAGGTATTTCCTCGGAGCGTGAGGTTTCGCTTCTATCGGGGCGCGGCGTAAAGGAAGCGCTGGCTTCAAAGGGCCTGGAGGTTGAAAGCTGGGATCCGGCTGTTGACAGCGTGGGCGGTCTGGAAGAAGGCGCATATGATGCCGCCTTTATTGCGCTTCACGGGACCTTGGGCGAGGACGGCTCCGTACAGGGACTCCTCAATTGCATAGGTCTTCCCTATACCGGTCCTGGCGTGACGGCTTCGGCGATTGCGATGGATAAGGAGCTTACGAAGAACATTTGGCGTGCCAACGGCATTTCCGTGCCTGCGGGCGTGCGTTTGACGGCAGCCGCATCGGATGGCGGGGCCCGGCGCACAGATCTCAGCCGCATCGGATGCTGAGCTCGAGCGTGCCATTGCCGAGTTTGGTGCTGACGGCGTTGTCGTTAAGCCCGGTCATGACGGCTCCTCGATTGGCGTTACCAAGCTCGATCGCGATGCGCTTTCCCTTCATTCGCTGCGAGCTGCGCTCAATGCCGCTGCTGAGCGTGATGCCGCAGAGGTGTTGGTGGAGGAGTACATTCACGGGCGCGAGTTTACGGTGGCCATTCTGGATGGCAAGGCGCTCCCTGTGATTGAGATCTGTGCTCCTGAAGGCAGTTACGATTTTCAGAATAAGTACTACACGGATGTTGTGCGCTACGAGTGTCCGGCAAAGCTTCCAGAGGCTTCGGCGAAAGCGCTTGCTGCTGCTTGCGAGAAAGCCTTCGCAGTGCTCGGCTGCCGCGGATGGTCGAGAGTCGACGCGCTTGAACGCGCTGACGGAACATTTGCATTGCTCGAAATCAATACGTCGCCGGGCATGACCCCGCACTCGCTCGTGCCGATGGCGGCTCGTGCTGTAGGGCTGTCCTATGCCGACCTCTGCCTCAGAGTGCTCGGACTCGCCCGCACGGACATTGCTTGATCTGATCTGCGCTTTGACCGAAGATGGACGTACCGCAAACTGAACGGACCGACGCTGCCGGCAATCCTTTGCGACAGATCCCGCTGCCTCAGGACAGTCTGGGGCGGCAGGAGCCGACGCTTGCTGCCAGAGGAAAGCGGGCTGCTGCGGACAATTTGCATGTAGGGAGCCGTACGCCTGAATTTGCGGATGAGCTTCCTCCTGTGCCGCGCGAACGTCTCGGTGCGGCCGAACGCATGCGTTACGGTCTTCGGCGATGGGGGCTTCCTGCGGCGCGAGTGGCGGGACTCCTGGCTGTGCTCATACTGGGCGCGCTTGTCGTGCGAGAGGCCGCTGATGGGCGGATCTTCATGCTTCAGCGGCTGGAGATGACCGGGGACGTCCAGAAGGTGCCGTTGGCGAGGTTAAAAGAAGCAGTGGAGCCCGCTGCTGCAGGTAAAACCTTTTTTACGGTTGATTTGAAGGCCGTCAGAGATGCCGCCGAAACGGTGCCTTGGGTGCAGTACGCCGCAGTGCGCCGTGTTTGGCCCGACGCGCTGATGATTGATGTGACGGTATACGAAGCCGCGGCAGTCTATGAAGACGGCCGGCTCGTCAGCGGTGAAGGTCAGCTTTTTTCGGCCAATCCTGATGAAGGATCGGAAACGGCCGGCGCTCCAACATTTCGCGGGGAGGCTCAGGCCGTGCCGGAAATGCTTCGCCGCTGGCGCCGATTCAGCGCACTGACGGAACATATTCCCGCCAAGATTACCGAACTGGAGCTTTCAGACCGAGGCAGCTGGACGCTTACGATAGAAAGTCCGACGATTCCCCCCACAAAGATTGAACTCGGACGCGATGCCAACGGCGCAGCCGTTGAGGAGCGTCTGCGTCAGGGGGGGGAAGCGTATCCGCGAATTGTGGAAATTATGGGCGGACCGCCGGCTTCGCTCGATGCCCGCTATCGTCGGGCGATTGCAGCCGGCAAAGTCAATCGCGAACAGGTGGCGCAATATCTGGCATCCGTGCAGGCCGCGTCCGCTCAGAGCAGTGCTCGTCCATCGCTTGGGGATGCCGATGGCGCGGCGGATGCGGCGGCAGAAGCGGAAGCGTCGTCAAGCAAAGACTCAGTGGACGATATTGAGGCAGCATCGGCTGCGGATGATGCTGCGGATGCGGCGTCAAGCGAGTCGCATGAGACTGAAGGCGGTGCAGCTGCCCGCTGAATGCTCACTGCGTCATATGACGTCCTACAATATCCTTCTTTCGAATCCTTCCTTTCCCATCCATTGCTCTCATGAAGTCTCAGGATCACGGCCGCGAGTTCTTTGCCGCCCTCGACATCGGCACGGATAAAGTGCTTTGCATCGTCGCGCGACCTGGCGCAGAACCGGGTTCCATGCGGGTGATCGGCATGGGGAATGCACGCTCTTCGGGCGTACAGGAAGGGTGCGTCGTTGACGTACAAGAAGCTGTTCAATCGATTCGCAAGGCTGTGCAGGAAGCGCAGTACACGGCCGAAGTTCAGCTTTCCGGTGTGTGGGCTGCGATCGGCGGCAAGTACCTGCAGAGCGCCAACTGTGTTGGACAAACGGTGCTTCGCGGACAAGAGGTTTCTCGGGAAGACGTTGAACAGGCCGAATCCAATGCTCGGCTTGCCGCCATGCGCGAAGGCAAAGGCAGCACTGTCATCAAACTGATTCCGCAGGGATTCCGCTGCGGCGACGTGATGACTGCCCGTCCCATCGGATTGGTGGGGCCTAAGCTTGAGGCTTATGTGCATGCACTTTACGGCTCCAAAACCAATGCCGACAATCTGAAGCGCTGTATTCAGCGCGCCGGCGTGGAAGTCATCAACTATGAGCCGCATCCCTGGGCAGCGGCTCAGGCCGTTCTCTCCGAAACCGAAAAAACATGCGGCGCAGCGGTAATCGATATCGGTGCGCAGACGACATCGATCATTGTGATGGCTGAGGGACGCGTACAGTTCACTGACGTGCGTCCTTGGGGCGCTGAAATTTTCACCCGCGATTTGGCGATGGTTCTCGGCATCAGTCTGGAGGAAGCCGAGGAACTAAAGCGCAATTCGGGGGAGTGCCGTCTGTCGCAGGTTATTGCCGGCGAAGTTGTACAGTTTGAATCTCACGGTGCGCTTTCACGCCTTTATTCTCGCGATCTGCTTGTGAAGACCCTTGCGGCGCGCGCACAAGAATATTTCCATCTCTACCGACAGCTGCTGATTGATGCAAGAGCCTTTGACCATGTCGAACTCGTGGTGCTCACCGGCGGCGGAGCCATGCTTCCGGGCATCGCTGATGCGGCTGCGGCGGAAATGGGCAAACGTGTGCGTATTGGACTGCCCCGGCGCGCAGAAGGCGAGTCGGCGCTGCTGCAGCGGCCGGATTCGGTAGTGGCTGCCGGCTTAGTGCAGTGTGCTATCGACGCCGGTGCGCTCGGTGTAGAGAATGCATGGGGCGTCAGGCGTCGGCAGGGATTCCGTGAGCGCCTGAAGACATTCTTCATTGGCGACTATTGACGTGTCCAACGCTTTCTCTGTCCGCAGAATGACTAAAAAGAACGGATAATTCACCAATTCCATTAACGAGGTTGACATGCCTTTTGAAGTTCTTCCTGAATTTGACCCGCTCAAAACCGTGATCAAGGTGATCGGCGTGGGCGGCGGCGGCGGAAATGCCGTCGAGCACATGATTACCCACGGCGCCAAGAGCATTGAGTTCATCGCTGCCAATACGGACCATCAGGCACTGCAGCGCTCCAAGGCTCACGTCAACATCCAGCTCGGCAGCACCGGACTGGGTGCGGGAGCACGTCCGGAAATCGGTGCGGCTGCCGCACAGGAAAAGCGCGAACAGGTGGCGGAAGCGATCCGCGGAGCCAATCTGCTCTTTATTACGGCCGGCATGGGCGGCGGTACGGGTACGGGCGCTGCGCCGGTGATTGCTGAGATTGCGAAGGAATTGGGCATTCTCACGGTGGCCGTGGTGACGAAGCCCTTCAGTTTTGAAGGCGCTCGCCGTATGCGTACGGCCGAACAAGGCATTGAAAATCTCAAGAGCAAAGTCGATTCGATGATCGTCATTCTGAACGAGAAGCTCGAAGAAGAATGCCCGCCGAACGCCACGATGAAAGAATGCTTTGAAACCTCCAACGAAGTGCTCTACAAAGCCTGCGTCGGCATCGCGGAAATCATTCATACGCCCGGCACGATCAACGTCGACTTTGAAGATTTGAAGACCGTCATGAGCGAGCGCGGCAGCGCCATCATCGGCCTGGCGACGGCATCCGGTCCTGATCGTGCCCGCAAAGCCGCGGAAGCGGCCATCGCTTGCCCGCTGCTCGAAGGCGCCAACCTTCAGGGGGCGCGCGGCATGCTTGTTTACTTTACCGGCAATGAAAGTCTCACGCTCGCGGAAATTCGCGAGGCGATGGGCGTGCTCAATACCTTTGTCACCAAACAGGCCAACGTCATCTTTGGCTCGGCTATGTCTGAGGAAATGGGGGATGAAGTGCGTGTTACGGTAGTCGCAACCGGTCTCGATCGCCCGATTGATCCGACGACGACCGTTGACACAACGTCACCCGCCGCTGCGCCGGCAATTGGTCAGCCCGCATCTGCTGCTGAAGCTTCGCAGCCTTCGTCTGACGAACCGCCGACGATCTTTGGCACGCCGAAGACGGAGAAGAAGACCGATGAGGAAGCCGCGCAGACAGGGGCGCCGAAATTCAGCATTCCGAAGTATTTGAGCTGAGGCGTATTGAGTCATGTTCTGCCAGTGCACGCTCGCCGAGTCTGTAGCCGCTGTCGGCATCGGTCTGCACAGCGGCCGCAAAATCCGTCTGGTGCTTCATCCGGCACCGGAAGATTCCGGTATTGTCTTTCGCCGCGTTGACCTTAATCCGCCTGTCGATATTCCTGCTGCGCCCATGAATGTGAACGACACGCGCATGGCAACGACCGTGAACGTCGGGCGTGCGGCGGTGGCGACGATTGAACATTTGATGAGTGCTTTCTCGGGACTTGGCGTGGACAATTGTCTCGTTGAAGTCAATGCGCCGGAAATCCCCGTCATGGATGGATCTGGAGCAGCCTTCGTCTATCTCATTCACAGCGCCGGACTTGTTGAGCAGAAGGCGCCGCGGCGCTTCGTGCGTATTCTGAAGCCCGTTGAGGTGCGCGAAGGCAGCAAACTGGCTCGGCTGGAACCTCACGAAGGCTTCCGGCTGTCGTTTCGCATTGCCTTCGGTCATCCGGCGATCGACGCTACGGATCAATATGCTGACATTGACTTTTCCAAAGTCAACTATGAACAGGCCGTATCGCGGTGCCGGACATTCGGGTTCGTTCAGGATGTGGAAATGCTTCGCAAAATTGGTCTTGCGCAAGGCGGCTCACTGTCCAACGCCATCGTCATGGATGAATTCCGGGTGCTCAATCCCGGAGGGCTGCGCGAACAAGGTGAATTTGTGAAGCATAAGATCCTGGACGCAATGGGGGATCTTTATGTGCTCGGCGCGCCGCTGCTTGCGCATTACATTGCAGAAAAATCGGGGCATGGCCTCAACAACCAACTGCTGCGTGCACTTTTAGCGGATCCTTCAGCCTTTGAAACCGTAACATTCGAACATGCTAAGGACTGTCCGGTTGATTTTTGGCCTCAGCCTGCCGCGGTTCGTCCTGAAGCGCCCGATGACGGGAAGCTGCCGTTCTAACTGTGCATTTTCCGACGGAAAACGCAAAGCCGCGGGCTGTATGACGCTGCCTGCGGCTTTTTATTTGCCAAGGTCTGCCGAAAAACGGTCGGCGTCACGCATCAGTGCGGCAGCATAACGGCCCGTTTCGGCAGCGTCGGCGAGAGGATTGCCCAGGCGTTCGCGCAGCTTAAGCGCAGCTTCGTGCAGACTGCTGAGACGTGCCTGCAGATCTTCACGGCGACTGCGCCGGCTGAGCATACGGCTTCGCAGTTCAGAGAGCTGCGGATTGCCGGCGCACTCTGCTTCATTCGGGATGAGTTTGGGGTCCGGCATGCGCGGCAGACGGTCGGCCCATATTGGAATAATGGTTAGCAGCTCCTCGAGCTTGGTGCGAAGTTCCAGCTGTTGGGCCTCCTCTGCCTCGGCCGCTGCCTGTACGGCATCTTCCGCTGCTCGAGCGGTTTGACTGGCGTGCGGGGCGGCAGACTCCGATTTTTCGTCGGCCGGTATAGGCGCGCCGAAAAGATCGGGCAGCTCAAGGGGCTTGGCGTCGGGGTCTATGGCAGCACGAGCTGCTTCGAAACGTTCGACCACTTCTGCGGCCGCCCGCTCGAGCATAGCGGCGAGTTCAGGGGACAATCCCTCTCCGCGCGGCGCGGTGAGCACTCGATCAACAGCGGCTGCCGACTGCTCGGCGGCGGCAAGGAGTGCGGCACGGTTATCCCAGGTTTTAAGCCGTGCGAGTTGACGCGCGCGGATGGCGGCGAGCTGTGGGTCTGCTTCGGCCTCTGCTTCCGAGGGAATGATGGATTCATTGAGACGTCCGCCAAGGACAGCTTCCAGACTGCGCAAACGGGCAAAAACGATTTTGAGCGATTCAAGAAGCGCACCTTCCAAGGGGTTGATGCCGCTCAGGGCGTCGTCAGGGAGATCCCCGCGGAGAATTTCGACTTTTTCTGCCAATGTCTCAATCTCTGCGGACATGCTTGAGAGCGCCTCTTCTTCATTGATCTGCCGTCGATCGATTTTCCGCAGCGTTTCCATTGCCTCAGGACGCTCGTCGGCGTATTTGGACCGAGGCGCGAGCAGCCAAGGCCGGTCGGCCAGAAAACGCTTGGACATGGCTGCCAGAGTTTGCTCGAGCGTGTCGAGTCGGCTTTTCACTTCCAGACGCGACTCCCACGAGAGGAGTTTGCGGGAGCTTTCTGCCGAGAGCGCAACAGCCAAAGCCTGCGAGTCGCCTTTTTCGCGTGCTCGTGCGAGATCTGCGGCTTCCTGGGCCAGCCGACTGTCGGCGGCGAGAATATCGGGCAGCTCGGGCATGCGCACGCCGATATGTCTTATCTGCGAAAGCGTTTCGGAGAGTTTGCTTTGCAGGACTTTTATTTTTCGCTTGAGCTCGCTGCGAAGCACTGCTGGCGAAAGCTCCTCAGGCGTTCCGGCGTTCGGAAGTGAGGGGCTGGCGGCGGCTGGCGGTGTTCCCTTGGCGGCAAGCGTTTGTACGGCTTCTTCCAGAGGCAGTGTGAGGCGATCCTCCACTTGGTTGAGTCTTGCCGTCCATCCTGCGATCTTAAGTGCGGCGCTGACGGCGCTTTGGCCGGCATCGTCGAGTACTTTGGAAGAAAGTTCGAACGGCAGCGCCCCCGCGGGCCCCCCTCCCGTCGGGCGTACTGCGGCCTCCTCTGCTGCGGGCGGCATCAATTTTTCACGTGCAGTCTTCAGCAGTGCCAGCGCTTGCCGGGCTTCTTCGGCGATCTGATTCGTTTCGGTTTCTGCGAGCGTACGCCGAGCGAGCCGTGCGCGCTGACGTGAGCGAACGGCGGCCAGTACGGGGTTCGCCTTGGCAGAGGCTTCATCGGGAATCAGTTTGGCGTCTGGAGCACTCGGCAGCAGTGTTTTGATTCGATCGGTACGCCCGATCAGTCGATCAATGCGTTCAATCGTGCCTTCCAAGGCCGTTTCAACGGCCAGCGGCATTTCTTCGGGCCGAGGGCGAAGCACTGCTGCGAGTGCGAGTATCTGGTGTTTGAGGTCAGGATTGATCAGTCGGGCTGCAGAGGATTCAAGTTCTGCAGCGGCAATGAGTGAAGGGGTTCGGATCGGCTCAGGTTTTTCAACTTCATTCAGTGTGGAGCGGCGTCCGCGGTTACGGAAGTCAACCGCAACAACAGGGACGCCTGCCGTAATGAGATTTTCAAGAATTCGTTTAGAAAGATTTCTTAACCGACTTTGCTGAGCAGCGCTGTCGGTAATGAAGGTAATGGTGCCTTGAGTGTTTATCCGGACACCGCGTCCGGATGAAAAGTCGAGCGGCAGCCGCAGCTGGTCAATAAGCGGCATGATGGCTTTGCCGGCGCGGCAGGCCAGTTCGTATTCGGCAAGAAGCTTTCCGCTGGCACTCGATTCGGCGAGTGACTTTTCCGGAGAGCGGAAGCCGCGGTTTCTGAGCGTAAAGCCGGCAGGTAGCGAGCGAAGCCTAGGCACGAAAAGGGTCTCCGGACAATCTGCAGCGGAAAGCATTATTCCGCAATGAATTCGGGCTCAGTGGCGGCATTGCAGGATCGCAAAAATGCGATAATCCTTCAATTGTGCTCGGCTCTCTGGGGAATATGGCCGTCTTGGACGGTTTTTCCATCAGCATGCCGGAGCGCCTAGCCCTTCTTGGAGAAGTCTACTCGAGATGGTGCCCGATGCTTTATGGGTTGAGGCGCATGGATGCGTTTTCTACCTTAAGCAGGATGTAATGCAGCAGTCTTATTGATAAGACTTCCGCTTTTTTTGACGGCTCTATTGTCCAGGCAGACCTAAAACCCAAGCAGACGCCTGCCGTGACAGCAGACGCCGCGACGCAGAATTCCAGCGAAAACATGTTTGACGAACTTTTAACCAAGATTTTTGGCAGCCGCAACGAGCGGCTCATTAAGCAGTACCGCCGCCAAGTGGCTGCGATCAACAAGCTCGAACCCGCCATGGAGGCGCTTTCGGACGCCGAACTGCAGGCCAAGACTCAGGAATTCCGCGACCGTATTGCCAAGGGTGCGACCACGGACGAGTTGCTGACGGAAGCCTTCGCGGTTGTGCGCGAAGCCTCTAAGCGCGTGCTCGGTATGCGCCACTTCGATGTGCAGCTGATTGGCGGCATGGTGCTCAATGACGGCAAGATCGCTGAAATGCGCACTGGTGAAGGCAAAACCCTTACCGCTACGCTTGCCGTCTATTTAAATGCTTTGGCCGGCAAAGGCGTGCATGTCGTGACTGTAAACGACTATCTGGCTTCGCGAGATGCGGATTGGATGGGGCGGCTTTACCACTGGCTCGGACTTTCTGTCGGCAAGATTCTTCCGCAGCAGGACACTGCGGCTAAGAAAGAAGCCTATGCGGCCGATATTACGTACGGCACGAATAATGAGTTCGGCTTTGACTATCTGCGCGACAACATGGAGTACGACGTCTCTGCTCGCCGTCAGCGCGGTCTTTACTTTGCGATTGTCGACGAAGTGGACTCCATTCTGATTGACGAGGCGCGTACGCCGCTCATCATTTCGGGGCCGGCCGATGACAATACGGATCTTTACCTCCGAATCAACGAAATTCCGCCGCTCCTCACGCGCCAGCAGGAGGAAAAGGGCGAAGGCGACTATTGGGTCGACGAAAAAGCCCATCAGGTCTATATCTCCGAGTCCGGCCATGTGAAGCTCGAAAAGATCCTCGCAGAACGCGGTCTTGTCGGTCCCGGCGAATCGCTTTACTCGCCGAAGAACATCATTTTGATGCATCACCTGATGGCCTCCCTGAAGGCCCATACGCTCTTCAAGCGCGATCAGCAGTATGTGGTGCAGGACGGTGAAATCGTCATCGTGGACGAATTTACGGGCCGTTTGATGCCGGGGCGTCGCTGGAGCGAAGGTATTCACCAGGCCGTCGAAGCTAAGGAAGGCGTGCGCATTCAGCACGAAAATCAGACGATGGCGTCGATTACCTTCCAGAACTACTTCCGCATGTACGAGAAGCTCTCAGGCATGACGGGTACGGCGGATACTGAGGCATACGAATTCCAGGACATTTATGGTCTTGAAACTGTCGTTATTCCGACACATCGCAAGATGATACGAATCGACGAGCAAGACAAGGTCTACCGTACGGTGACGGAGAAATATCAGGCCATCGTTGAGGACGTCAAGGCATGTCACGCGAAGGGACAGCCGGTTCTGCTCGGCACGACCTCGATTGAAAACTCCGAACTGCTCTCGCAACTGCTGACGAAAGAGGGCATTGAGCACAATGTGCTCAACGCCAAGCAGCATGAACGCGAAGCGCAGATCGTGCTTGATGCTGGTCGTCCCGGCATGGTGACGATCGCTACCAATATGGCTGGCCGCGGTACCGACATTGTGCTCGGCGGCGGCATCAACAAGGCTGTAGGTGCGATTGAAGCTGACGAAACGCTTTCCGCAGAAGAAAAAGCGCAGCGCATCGCTGAGGTGAAGTCGCAGTGGCAAAAGCTCCATGACGAGGTCGTGGCAGCCGGCGGCCTGCGCATCATCGGCAGCGAACGTCATGAATCCCGTCGTATCGATAATCAGCTGCGCGGCCGCGCAGGACGTCAGGGTGACCCGGGTTCATCGTGCTTTTATCTGTCGATGGAAGATCAGCTGCTGCGCATTTTCGGCGGCGACCGTATGCGCGCCATCGCCGATCGGCTCAAGCTTGAGCCGGGCGTTGCGATTGAGTCGAAGATGCTGACTCGCATGATCGAATCCGCACAGCGCAAAGTGGAAGGCCGCAACTACGACATCCGCAAGCAGCTTCTGGAGTTTGACGATGTCCAGAACGATCAGCGCCATGAGATCTACGGCTTACGCAATGAGATTCTTGAAGCGACCGACTGCAGTGAGCTCATCAAGAATCTGCGTGAGGGGTATTTCACCGATTTGTTCCGCAGCTTTGTGCCGGCGGATACCGTTGAAGAGCAGTGGGATCTCGATGCGCTCAACGACAAACTCAAGAGCGGTTTTGGCATTGAAATCGACTTCAAGAAGATGCTCGACGCGGACACTGCGACGACGGATGAAGATCTTTTGAAGGCGCTTATTGACCGTGCCAACGAGATCTATGAAGCCAAGGAAACGCTGGTTGGCCATGACGCTTTCGCTGCTTTTGGCCGTTCGGTGCTACTGCAGGTGATCGACCAGCTCTGGCGCCAGCACATTGCCGCTTTGGATGCCTTGCGTCAGGGCATCTACCTGCGCGGTTACGCTCAGAAGCAGCCTAAGCAGGAATATAAGCGCGAGGCCTTCACGATGTTTGAGCAGCTGCTCGACTCGATCCGTGAAACGACGACCACGGTACTCATGCGCGTTGAGATCAAACAGCCTGAAGAAGCGCAGGCTGCTGCGGAAGACAATCTTGCCCGTGGCGAGGCTCGTGCCGATGCATCGCATCTCGCTGACGCCGACGCTTCACAGGGACTCAATGCGCCGAATGATCAGGGCAGTTCTCTGGATCAGCTGAGCGCGGACGAGAACGCTCGCTTGCAGGCGGCTTTCCGTCATTGCGGCCGCAACGATCCGTGCCCCTGCGGTTCCGGGAAGAAGTTCAAGGACTGCCACGGCCGTTTGCGTTGATTGCTTTCTGAACCTTGATGACCGCGGCCTTCTCCTGAGGGGGCGGCGGAGTTCACCGCCCGGAATGGTTTTTCGATAGAAAAGCTGCCGGGCGGTATGCTTTGGGTGAACGTTTCTTTTTCCAAATTTGCATGAACTCTGCTGCATCCAATCATCAACTGCCGCGTTTTGCGCTTCCCGGAGCGGTCTGGCGAAGTGCCGGAAATTTTTGGTGCGCAGAATTTACGCCGCCGGCACGATGGACAGTCGCGACTGGTGCAATGCTCGGCTCTGCCTATCCGGATGACGGCGCCGCAGAAAGACTTGTACAAGCAGCTCAAAAAGTTTGGACTGGTGCAGGGTCCAGACTGCTGATTACTGCGGGCTCAGGCTGCGCAGGCCGCGGAGATCTTTCAACAGCAGCCGCGCAGGGGTTTGCACATGCGGCTGCGGAGCGGCTGGGCATTGCCGAATCTAATCTCCTATTTGCGTCGGCAGGCCCCGTCTTTATGCATTTCCCTGTGGGAGAAGAGCTCCGTCGGCTTGAGCGAGCGATGTCTGCTCAAAAAACGATCTCCCCAGAGGGACCTGGTGCTGATTCCGTTTCTATCCCGTTTCGTTTGACGGACGGGGCTGTTGCAGTCTCTGCGGCGCGCTTTTTTGCGCCGAACCCAGGATTTGGCAGCATGGTGTGGATTGCCGGCATTGACGCGGATGTTGGCCGCCCCGTACTCGAAGATATGGCCAGACCGCTTTGGCTGGCGGGACCTGAAGCACTTCGCGCTCGTACGGGACCAGTACCAGGTGACGTGCTGCTGCTTTTTTCGACGGCTGCCCGTCATGACAATCCTGTAATGCGCTGGGAGGATCCGCGGCGAGCGCCCTTAGAGGCGCCGCAGAGTTCTCGGCTGCATTAGGGGCTCTGGCCCGTCGAGCCGGTGTCGCGATAGGAGCTCTGCCGTGCGTGCTCGAAGGTGCTGATTCTGCCCAGGAGGCGGCGCATGCTGCGCGACGACTTGCTCCAGTACTGGTTGTTTTCCGTCGTGAATTGATGGAGCTTGCCGATATAGATCGGCCGAGAGTCCTGAGCGAATTTCTTCGTTCGGTACTGCTCACAACAGGCATAGCGGGTTTTGAACGTACGCCTGTTTCGGTGCGGATTGCCAATGCACTTCTTTATGAGGGTCTGCGTCAGCCGGAGCAGTCAGGTGCCATTATTAAAGCGGTTCACGCTTGGCTGGAGGGTTCAGAAGATCTCTCAATCCATTTAGGACGCGGTCGTTCAGGATTTCGCTTTTGGGCATGAAATTGCTGGACGCAGTGAGAGCGGCTTTATCTGATTTTTAGGCAGAATCAGCAGATACGCTGATCCGTGGCGTTGTCAGAATGTATGCATTGCATTTGATGCTTCATTTAAACATCCCAATGGAGTCACCTGACTGAAACTTTCCCCGCAGAAAGGTCCTTCCCCTGCCGATGGCGGCTTCTGCCGTCGGAGCCGGTGCTGCCGGAGCGGCATATGCAGCGGATTCAAATTCAAAGGTGAACGCCCCCGACTTTGATGCGATTGAAGACCGTATGACGCTTCTGACGAAGCGCGGTGCTTCACTTTCAATTCGACAGAAGCATTTGGCTATGTTGTCCGTCGCTGCCGGTTTGGGGTTTGAGGATCTTGGCGAGCGCACTGCGGCAGGCGCACCACGCGGGGGGGTGGGGGCCCGCGCCCGGAAAGATCA
>OBWS01000503.1_pt1 | contig 22000 bp, 23 predicted proteins | sample 1495291 | NCBI WGS metagenome assembly OBWS01 (sample SAMEA2580090, study PRJEB22360) | human gut metagenome | biome: human gut; feature: human-associated habitat; material: faeces | place: Denmark | collected 2008/2010 | reverse complement strand
TGCTTCAAATATGACAGAAGGTTCTATTATATTTATAGTATGCCATACCCCTGCAGGTATTTGAATACCGAATTTACCTTCTACAGGAGATAGTATTTGACGTGAAACTTCTTTAAAACTTTTTTGTCTTATCACATCATTACAACAGGAAGTTGTCTCATGAACGTATTCATTCACTTCTTCATAGATAATTTCTTCTAATTTACCTACAAGACATATTACAGTTTCTGATGTTTTTTCATGTCGATGAATAGGCACCTCTGTTTGTGGTTGCAAAGCATTGAGCATGCGTTGACTGGTGTCGGCAGATGAAGTGCGCAAGTCGAAATTCTGACGCAAACGTGGATTTTCTTTTGCCTTCACCAAGAGGTTTTCAAGGAATTCTTTATTTATTTCCATATTGTACATTCAATTATTGAACATTCACATCGCTCTTCTAGAAACAAAGATGTAGGTGCAAACGCTTATAAACCTTTCAAATATTTTATATACAGAATATTAATAGCGTCTTAGCACCACTTGGAACGCCTCTGCATAGCTGCATCCCCACTGACTGCCTCGCATTGCAGCCAAACCCAAAATATATTCATTGCTGCGAGGATGAGGATATGGACGCATGACACCACGGTACATAGCCAATGCCTTGCACTTGACTTCCACACCTTCTTTACCCACTTCAACATAGCAGTTGGGACGGAATAAATTCATGGCATCATTGATTGCCCACTCACTACATGAAGGCACTTCCATATACCAAAATTCCTTCACTGGCTTTACACTTGGCTGGCGCTGGAATAAGCGAATAGCCTCCTGGCAAGCCATTGATGTCTGAAGATGGTCATTGTTTGTGTCTGCAGGATGATGAGTGATAATAATATCAGGCTCGCTTTCTCTGATAGCACCCTCTATGAACTGCACTAATTTCAGATGTGGTACAGTATTCATCTCGATATTCGGGAACGTTCCCTCATACTTTTTCTTCACTCCAAGGAAAGACACGGCAGCATCCGTATCTCCCTCTAATTCTTTGTCAGAAGGACGGAATGCACGGGCCTTCGCCTCCGTACACATAATTGCCACGTCAATTGTATTGCCTTCATGTGACCATTTCCACATGGATGCACCAGCCCCGAGGACTTCGTCATCGGGATGTGCTACTACTAATAAATATTTCATTGCATTTGTCTTTATTTTATTTTCCTCTGCTTACACTAAACTCTAACACCATTGATCATAATTCATCTGACCGGTACTATATTCGTTCATTTGTTCATTGTCTTCTTTGCATCCTCGACAAACTCATTCAGTATCCAAGTGCATTCTTTACCATACACAGCATAGAGTATGCAAATGACAGTATATACTATCATCTTTAAATCGTAGAATATGCCAGCTTTTTGGACATACGTATATTCCAGTTCACGACGTGTAGGATATACCTTTACCATATACTCTTTCTCATCTGTAATTTGGTCACCATAGATAAAGTCATAAAGTGCTGCCGGTCCACTCAACCCTACCGGTACTTTTGCCGCCTCATTCCATTTTCCATAACGAAACATATCAAATTGGTCTTGTGCTACCGGACGTGGCCCAATTATCGACATAGTGCCATTCAAAATATTCAGCAACTGCGGTAACTCGTCAATCTTCACCTTGCGGATAAAATATCCGAACGGAAATATACGATCTTCGTCAGGTCTTAAAGAAGCCTCTGTAGCAGCCTTCGCCACTCGCATAGAGCGAAATTTATACATTCTGAATGGTTTGTTATTCTTACCTATACGATGAGCTGTATAGAATATCGGTCCCCAATCGGAAATCAAGATTCCGATAATGCCAACTATCCATAAAGGTGATGTACCAATGATCCCTAGCAAGGCACAGATGAAATCAAAGATTCGCTTGATTACTTTATAAAACATTATTCCATTCAATTTATATATCTTTGTTATATTTAATAAGTTAAAGCACTCAGCTGCAAGCACTGTAAGTAGTCGCTTTAGGCCCGTACCAGCACCAAAGCACTTGTTCTTATAGTGATTTAATAGATTATTCATGCATTTGCTCACACAACAGTGTTTTGCGGTTGCCATTTATGGGGAAGGAGATATACAAACCATCCTCCACAGTATTCTTTATCCGGCGGAAAATATCACACAGATACTGTTGTAAATCGAGTTTATGATTGCATATATTGACAAACACCGATTACAGACGGGTAAAACGCCTGCCCGATTCCAGACTCCCGACAAAGAAGTGGAACACGATCTAAAGTGACTGCTTACCTTTGATTCAGAACAAAGGTAGAGCATATTTTGCATCCCAACCATACGGCCTAAAATGACTGCTTATAAAGTAATTGTCATTGCACTTCTCTATAAAGCGCGGCCCAATCCTCGTCAGTCACTCTGCGAGAGAAGCCATCTCTTTTCCCTAACGATATTAGTATGAGTTCGTGAAATCAATCCGTCAATGCATCGTCTTTCTTATTTCCAATCCTTTCAGCGACTCTTCAAACGATATTACCTGATAGTCAAAGTCCATCTTGCTCATTTCCTGTACATAATAAGAGTCGGAAAACATCTTGGGAATTGCAGGTAAGAACTTCGCTCCTAACCATACCAACGGATTAAACAGTCGGCTAATCCATACCTTATGCCCATGCTCCTTGGCAAACAAACGGACTATCTCCACCGTGTCAGCATATTCTGCATTCTGCGGGAAGAACGTACCCGACATTTCTCTTACAGTAATCTGCTTCACAAACTCTGCCAGATTTACAACGTGCAGCATCGAACGTTTGTTATGCCAAGCAGGGAAAACAGGAGTCTTCTGTGCCAACCATCCCAATCTTGGCAGATTGCCTTTATTGCCGGGACCATAAATCATCGGCGGACGGATTATTGCCACCTTAAATGTATTGCACTGCAGCCCTTTCAATCCCTTCTCTGCTTGCAGTTTCGAGTCACCATAAAAGTCGTTCGGATCAGGCTTGGTGTCCTTTCTCACCCAGTCACCCTTCAACGACTTACTGGCATGATACACAATCTTAGAACTCATGTAGATGAACTGCTTCACCCCATGCTCCTTCGCCCAATTCGCTATCTCAATAGTGAGGTCACGGTTCACTTTATAATATAAGGGCGCCATCTCTAGCTTCGGATTCACATGGGCAATGCCTGCCACATGAAACACCACGTCATACTTTGTGAAATCTGCCTTCTTCCAAGCCTCATTCATCGTGTCAACCGTGTCCACCTGAAATTGCTCAGGCTCACGTATCAACCACTTCTCTATGTTTGTGCCCACAAAACTGTTGGCACCAGTAATCAATATTCGTTTCATTATAGTATAATGTATTACCCTTTCAATTTTGCTTTTCTAAAATTCGGATCAAGATACTTAACTACTCCTTGCAGACTACCAGCAATCATCGGCATCGGGTCTCGCCAAGTGCCATCGTGATAACTCACGTTCTTGCCCCAAAACTTAAACCAACTTGGCCTGAACGAGAACCTCTGCGGGCTCATCAGAAACCACATCACATCTAGTCCAAACCAACGCACCTGCTGCCCAGTCTTGTACTTCCTCATGTCAAACACCTCAGCGCCATTGCCTAAGTACTCATCCACAAAAATCTTTGCGAAATTCACACCGGCAGCAAAGCTTGCCTGAAGACTCGAAGGCACACGAGGATTAATCTCGATAATCTTTAGTTCACCAGTTCGCTTATCCTCCAGCACATCGAAGTCCGCAAACCCATGCCAGTTCAACTTATCCAAACAACGCTCACATTGCTCTAACAGGAACGGATGCTCCACCGTCTCACTATAGCAACTTGTTCCACCTTTCAACGGGAAGTAGCGCATAATCTTTATGACAGTTGAAGCTGCAATCTCTCCATCTCGTTTGCGGAACAACATCACATTATAGTAATAGTCCGGTTGCTCCACATACTGCTGTAGCGTACAAGCCCCGAAAACCTCAGCAATAGGAGGATATTGTTCTTCCAGTTCCTCCATATTTTCCACTTTCGTAATCCCCTTTGCACCAGCCGACAGGTTCGGTTTGATCATAGCTGGAAATTCCACATATTCAGCCACAGATTTCAAGCTCTCTCGAAATTCTAAGCGGACTATATCTTGAGCATTATCGAAAGAAGCATTAACCTCAGGCAGTGCCCTCGTATACGGATGCACAATATCATACTTCTCGCACACCTCCATCAGTTTCTGCTTATCGTTAGCCAGTTCAAAAGTTGAATACGTCTCCACGGCACACTGCATTTTATACAGTTGTTCCACCGTTTCTTTCTCTCGACTCAAAAAATAAGCCGACTCATCACCCATAGGAATAATCAAGTCATACTGATGTGGCTTCAGATGCTTATAGAAATACGCTCTGAAAGCCTCAGTCTCCAGACGCACGTTGGGCGACTTGTATTTGTGATGTAGGTACTTAGTAGCATATCCGCTACTCACCTTTTGCGCACAGAGAGCAGTCAACTCATGCCCGAGTTTGCTCAACTCCCGGGCCATGCACACCACCTGTACCCCTTCGCCATCAAGCAACAATATTTTGCTCATTTATCTAATTCTTATTTTATAGAATTAACAACACTTACCACCTTTTTCAGTTCCTGATCAGTCATGTTATAATAAAATGGCAAGTTCAATACTTTTCCTGCAATATCATGCTCTCGCTCAAACTCCACTGGACAACCTATGCTACAATGGCTGAAATCCATATCAACTCCTTTCGCCACACATTTATTGTAGAAAGCCTTTCGTTCATTAACCAATACTTCTCTGCGCCTCCTAGTTTGATAGTAGGTATCAGAATTGCTATTTTCATTTTGCTCTGTCTTTAATATAACGTGTAGGATTACCAGCCCAAACCCGATAGGGGGAAATGTCTTTAGTAACCACACTTCCTGCTCCAATAATGGTTCCCTTGCCAATAGTAACCGAACTACAGATACACACATTCAGTCCTATAAAAACATCATCTCCCTTGCTCACTACTCCATAAAGAAGATTGAGGTTACCTTTGTTTCCAGGACCGTGAATCATACAAGGGCGTATAATGTACACCTTCTTCCCTTTTATAATAGAGTCGCCATCATCAAAATTGTGATAAGGACGTTCGAGAGCTTCAGGTGCGAAATGCCCGATTATATAATCTTCCGCTTTAATTTTACTCTCTCCATAAGGACCTACGGGAGTGGGAACACATTCTTCTGTGAGGCACTTTCCTTCCACTTTGTCGGAAGCACTCTTTACTGTAGAGAAAAATATAAATATTTTTTACAGATTCATTGAAAAGATACCAATCAAAAATACGTTGAGTAAGCCCTGTATTTACTTTGAAATACACATCCGCCGCACTCTTGTTGCGAGTATCATGGGCCTTACCCGCAAGATGAATAACAGCATCAATCTGTGGGAAATCAATATTACCCAGATCGTTCCATAAAAAAGTCTTTACTATACCTTCCTTCTCAGGCGCCACAATGTCCAGACCATATATTGTATTCTCAGGCGCGAGTGCCTTCACAAAATTAGAGCCGACGAAACCGTGGACTCCGGTGATAAGGATGTTCATAACTAAAACTCTTTAACTAATTCCAGATATCGGTCACATATCTGTGGCCATGTATAATTATCTTCGACGATTTGACGTGCAGTTTTACCTTGAACTTTCAGTGTGTTAAAATCCTTTTCAATCGCTATCATATTAGCGATAACTTCCTCCACATTATTCACAGTACTCCAAAGCCCAATCTTATATTTTTCAAGTACCTCTTGAATTGATGGAATACGTGTGACGACAGGAATTTTACCATATGACATTCCTTCCAACAATGCTATCGGAAGGCCCTCTGACGAAGACACAAGGCAATACGCCATACAATTCTTAAGCAATGCCATTTTAGCATCTCCATATACAATACCAGGAAAAATAATATTTTTACAACCCTCTGCACGTTCAACAATGGTACGACCGTAAGCACTGTTAACATCTCCACCGATAACCAACTGATAATCTGCATGATTATGCTGTTTAAATGCGTCAATCAGAACCTCATAGTTTTTAATCGGATCAATGCGACCAATAGTCAGAAAGAATTTACTAACTTGTATTCCATTCTTTTCAAGAATATCCGTATTCAATTCTCTATCTACAGGCAGGAATACCCCACAAGGAAGAACCTTACAACTTTTGTGATACCTGTTGTACACCTCTTTTGCTTTAGTACAGCTAACGGTAACCACATTTTTAGTGAAAGCCAAAGCCAACCTCATTGAAGCCATAAGAAGTTTCTTCATCATCTTTCCATGTTTCGGGCTATCTTCCGCAAGGCTATGAATAATAGCACTTGATTTCATACCAAACAAACGTACAATCAGTGAAGGAATTACTGAGAATGTAACCGTTTGATACATTACCATATCTATTTCCTTCCTATGCTTGATCAAATATGGTAATGATTTTAGATACAAAACAGGAATGCTGGTCATCGTATTTCCCCAAGTCCTATACTGCTTAATTTTCACCCCTTTGTAATCAGTTACCTTATTGCACGATCCAAAACTCATCACAAACGACTCAAAGCCTCTTTTCTTCAGTTCAAGAGCCAAATTATAAGTATATGAGTTCACTCCGTTCGGTTCCTCATGTGCACCTATGAATATTGTTCTCATCTATTATTTTCCCTCTATCAAATCCAAATATCGTTTCTCAAAAATCTCCATAGAATAGTTCTCGCGAAGATTCTGATTGCTCCTCACTCCCATTGTATTCCTGAGTTCTACTGAATCAAGCAACTTACATAAAGAAGTAGTTAGTCCCGTAACATCACCAATTGGATGCAAGTAACCATTCACACCATCAATTACTAAATGATCATTATCTCCAACGTTAGTAGCAACCACTGGCAAACTCCAATTCAAAGCTTCCATAATACTATTGCTTGTACCCTCAAATAGACTAGTAGATATATATATGTCGGCATTACGTTCAAGTTCTGATACATTATTCGGTTTGATATGGATATCAGTTCTATCCTTGATACCATACAGTTCAACCCATTCACGAATCTGCGCTTCAAGCACTCCATAGCCAACAATACAGAGACGATAATCTTTCCTATCAAGCAATGAAATACTTTTAATAAGAGTTTCGTAATCTTTTTGAGGATCGAAGCGACCAACTGTAATGATTGTCCTTTGAGAATGATTGTCTCTTATAATTGGTTCGGCAATATCCGGGAAGCAATTAGGAATGACAATATTCTTGTCTTTCCGAAAACCTAACTTCTCAAAATAATCAGCCCCAGAATAACAGTTGTAAATGGTCGCTGTAGCCCAATGATTATGAGCCCATTTCTCCATCAACATCTTACTCTTTGGAAGCCTTGAGTTACGTATACCATTATATACACTAATTCTTAATCTCTTGCCTAGAAATGAACCAAGAAAATCTGGCATTGTCAGATAGTTGAGAAGCACATCAGTATGAGATTCCTTCAAAAGTTCTCTAATCCGTATAGTCTTTAAAAGCATGCTGCCGTTCAGTCGATGAACCTTAACTGAGCTCTCGGCTAACAAATCCACATTTCCTTTATATTCAGTGTGACCGCCATTAAGCACAATCAGATTCACATCCGTATGTTTTGAAAGCTGAATCGCAAGCAATACAGCCTGCTTCTCTGCCCCTCCAGAATCTATTGTCGAAACTAATATGGAGACCTTCTTCATTATCATTTATTTTATTAATGTTCACGATCTTTAATGTACCTTGCAGGATTCCCAGCCCATACCTGATAAGGCGGAATGTCTTTTGTCACTATACTTCCTGCACCTATTATTGCTCCCTTGCCAATAGTTACAGAATTACAAATGATAACATTTACACCTATGAACACATCATCTTCAATATGAACTTCACCGATACGAAACATTCTTCCTAAACGCGATGGATCAAGATAGTGGGTTAAAGCAGTAATGGGAACATTGTTACCAATAAATATTTTATTTGGTGCAACAGTATCAATGCCTACACTACCATATATCAGTTCATCATTTCTCTTGCGAGAATAGTCTTACTGAAATTCTTAACATACTCCCCTTATCCACTTATTACTTTGGTAAACAGAAGCTGTGTTTGTTATAATTCTTCCACCATTAATGATATAACTCTTAGTAATCAAGCAATAATTACAATTACCCTATTTAATTTTTCTTCAAAGCCTTCTCACAAAATCTATTCACCCAATAAGCCAACGCTGTTCCAACAATGATAACCAAAGCATAGTGTAAATAGCAACCTTTATTCACTGGCGATTCATAAATCCAAGGTAAGTATACAATAATCCAAGAACCCACGATTCCATTAAACAAATAAGATTCTAAAGATATTTTACCCAAAAAACTAAGTATATTCATAAAAGTCTTTCCACTGTAGCAAAACAATCTGCAAAGTAAAGGGACAAATGAAAATACCAAAAAGCCAGGCCAATACCCAAAATGCAAATACTTCATCATAATAACAAGAAATAGTGGAACAACTATCATCCACAAAAACGAAATACACTTTTCCTCTTTAGCCATAGGAGCCAACATAAAACCAATGAAAAATGCAGGAAGATGAACAAGCACATGTCTTACATTTTCTATAAATTGTGCTAGGCCCACATTTGGGCATTCAAAGTGCAAACTCGAAATGCCCACTATTATAATAACAATAACCAGCGTGTAATATACCGGATTTTTTATCTTTTTACATATCGCATCGTGAACCGGGGTAATAGCATACAACGGTATAAGCATTGCAATATACCAAGCTCCTTTATGTTCAAGCCAATAACTGATTGTGGATATATTAAGTACAGCTTCCGCAATAGTTCTGCCTCTCATCACAGCAAGAATATTTCCGATGCCTGCAATGATAAAATACGGGACCAAAACACGCCTATATCTTCTTATATACCAGCACTTTACCCCCCCACGAATTTGCTTCATTATCAATACTTTTTAATGAATACCAAAGGCCCAAGCCACTCACAAGAAGGAAAATATCCACTCCTACGGAGGCAAGCCCGCAGAGCGACTCCATCCACCTTGGCATCACAACACCATTGCCAACAGAATGACCAAATATCACTAAAAGCGTGGCAATCCCCATTAGTTGGGTACGGTATTTACTAATATCGTTTACGTTAAATTGAGACATTGTTTACAAATACACTATATTTAAATTACTATGATATTTGAAGCTGGTCTACTACATGCTCCGCAAACAACTTCCTTGCATTTATACCAATGCGATATTTTTGATAATTTTGCTGACCATTTATTGCAACATAGTCATACTTACCTATTTGAACCTCTTTGATAATATTCTCGAAATCTGAAAAATCCCAATTTATCGGAATATAGGTTTCAAATGGTTTGTATAAGTCAGGATAGGTAACGCAATGCTCCATAGAAGGCTTCAACAGAATTGCCCTATTGTAAAACGCTTCAAAATCTCTCAGACAACACTCTCCCCATCCGAATGGAGATGCAATCGACTTAGAGTGTTTAAGTTCCTCCAAATACTCTTCTCTTGATATTTTCTTATATACATCAGGATGTGTGATGTCCCTAAGATTCATTATCAATTCAAGCATTTTTTTACGTTGGTAACCAACTACATCGCCATACACTTTTGGGTTTGACCCTCCGTAATGAACATCAATAGTCCGTTCTGAATCACTCTCAATAACATTAGGGTCTGCAAACTTAAAAGGATGCTTATATATCCAAGTCTTTCCACCCATTCTGTCATAAAAAGCAACATTCCATGAAACACGCAATTTGTGAAGATATTCTTTTAGAGCTGTATGATAATGAATCGAAGCAAGAGATTCATCTGTTAATCCCAACTTTTGGTGGTAATAATCAGAATAGAGACGGGCACAATAAAACTCATTTGTATAAAGATTGGTATCCTTCAGCAGTTGTTTTTTGAAATACAAATCCACATAAGGTAGAACATCAAAAAGACATGTTCCTGTACTATCTGCTGTATCTAGCCAACACAACAATTTGCATTTCTGTTTTAAGGATTTTACGAGAGCTATTCTTTTTTCAGAATTTTGGCCAATAATGGATTGAGAATGATGAAAAGCCAGAAAAACTATATCAAAACGCCCTATTGTATCCCACTTCAACTTTATTCCCTCATAAGGAACTTTTGTAGATTTAGGGTAAGGAACATAGTCAAAAATGCTGGCATATTTTATCTTATATCCTAAATCGTGAAATTCATTGCGAGCCCACATCATGGCTTTCAGCCAACGATAGGTATTGAACGTACCATCATAAATGAGCGTTATTGTTCTCATAAGTTTTACTTCGCTTTTTCTAGATACTCCTTCAAACTCATCAGATTCTTGTCCTTCTCAGAGATAATCAAGTTATCGATGCCACCGATCTTCTCGAAAGGCCATTCGATGGCCATATCAGGATCGTTGTACATGATGCCAGCATCTCCCTCGCTATAAAACACTTCTCCACACTTGTAGCTGACTACAGAGTCCTCAAGTACGAGATAGCCATGACCGAAGAACTGAGGAATGTAGAGAGTCTTCTGATTCTCACCGGTAAGGTCGAAACTTTGCCACTTACCAAAGGTAGGAGAGTCTAGTCGGAGATCGATGATTACATCATACACATGTCCGCTGATGCATCGGACAAGCTTTGCCTGCTGCTTCACAAACTGAAAGTGCATTGCGCGGATCACACACTTCTTAGAGATAGTGTAGAATACTTCCTTCAACTCATGCTCAATGCCGTTAGCCTTGAACATATCAATATTATAATCCTTGACAAAGCCACCACGTTCGTCGGTAACGTAGAAGGGAGTTATTTCGTAGGCTCCCTTCATTTCAAGCTCCTTGAATTCAAATTTCTGAATCATTCTTGTAAAAGTTTAATAGGGTAAAAGGTTAAAGAGTCTTCAACCAATCAATGGTCTTGTTGATACCATTATCAAAATCAGTAGAGACATACTCGCCAACAGTTGCCACAAGGTCACTATTGTCAAACATCTCCATCGAGTACTTGATGCCATCGTCTGGACGGATGCCCACACCTACCTTGTCTGCACAACCAGCAAGTTCACCAATGCGAAGGAGATATTCTTTTAGGATGCGAGGGCTACCAGAACCGATATAGTAGAATGCCTTATTGGTATCGTTGGCACTAAGACGATATACTGCCTCAATGAGATCATCCACATAAATGAAGTCATATGGCTGAAGAGCAGGTCCAAAAGTTGCTTCCTTACCTGCCATCAACTCACCCAAAGTATAGCTCACAAGGTTTCCGGTCTTGTTGCCTACGCCATAGATATTCGAGAACTGCATCCATACAAACTGCTGTCCGATGTTTTTGCAGTAGTCCTCAAGGATGAGTCGGCAAGCATGCTTTGCCACACCATACATCATACCGCCAGAGGTTTTCTCCAAATTAGAGAGGCTGAAGGTTGCATTCTCTGCTACGGTACCTGCACAAAGATATTTTTTCACATTGAGTTGCTTGCTGATGTTGACACAATCCACTGCCATCTGAATATTTGCAAGTTGAACGGTAGGATCTGCCTTATCGGCACCATTCACACCTCTCCAAGCCAGATGATAGAAAGCATCATACTCGCCAGCTGGTATCTTCTTAGCAAGTGAAACGTCTACTCCAGACTCAATCTTTGTAATGAACTCCAACTCAGGCAAACGGTCGCCTGCAAAAGTTATATCTACAGCAACCACATTAACGCCATTCGCCACCAACTTCTTGATGAGCGAACTGCCGATAAAGCCATTGCCGCCTGTCACTATTACGTTCTTCATGTTCATTTACGCATTTAGGAATTCTGCAATCTGCTTATCCATACAAGCACGTACATCGCCACCTGCAAGCCAGATCTTACTCCACTCAACAATTTTCTCCATTGCCTCATCAAGGTTCCAACGTGGAGTCCAACCGAAAGTAGCCTTCAGTTTTGAGCAGTCAAGTTTGAGGAAGTTTGCTTCATGAGGGCCTCCATCGTACTTGTTCACCCACTTCATACCTTCGCCCCACTTGCTGACAAAGAGATCAACGAGTACTCCTGTCTGGAAGCAATCGACATCGTCAGGACCTACATTGTAGTAGTCAGCATACTTGCTATCCTCATACTGTTTCATAGCAATCACAAGGTAAGCATAGAGAGGCTCCAATACATGCTGATAAGGACGAATAGAATAAGGATTGCGAACAACAATATCCTCATGTTTTGCAGCCGCACGAATGCTATCAGGAATGATGCGGTCTGTGGCGAAGTCGCCACCACCAATCACGTTGCCTGCACGAGCAGTAGAGATAGGGATAATTGGCAATCCGTCCTTATCGGTGAAGAACGAGCGCTTGTAGGAATGGGTAACAAGCTCTGAACATGACTTAGAATTTGAGTAAGGATCATAGCCATCCAACTCCTCGTTCTCACGATAGCCCCAGTTCCACTCCTTGTTGAGATATACCTTATCAGTAGTCACATTGAGGAAAGACTTCATACAATTACTTTGTCGCACACATTCAAGGATGTTAACTGTACCCATCACGTTGGTTTCGTAGGTGTAGGCAGGATCTTTGTACGAATCGCGCACGATAGGTTGAGCTGCAAGGTGAAGTACAATCTCAGGTTGTGCTTCATCGAAAGCCTTCTTGAGTGCTGCCATATCACGAATGTCGCCAATCACAGAATGCACATCACCCTCGATATTGGCAATCTTGAAGAGCGAAGGCTCTGTAGGTGCTTCCAACGAATAGCCTGTTACGATAGCACCAGCATTAGCAAGCATCTTACACATCCAAGAGCCCTTGAAGCCTGTGTGACCTGTCAGAAACACACGCTTGCCTTTATAGAATTCGTATATATTTTCCATTGTTAAATGTTAACTTGTCAACTGTTACCTTTGCTTATTTTGCATAATCAGGGATGTCTGGAACAGAACGATTCCAACGCTTCCAAGGAGCCTTGTCTTCTGCAAGAAGTTTCTCAAGAAGTGACTTCTCGCGAATGTTATCCATACATTGCCAGAAGCCGGTGTGAACGTATGACATCAGTTCGCCCATTTCTGCCAATTTCACAAGAGCGGTCTTCTCGAAGACGCAAGCGTCCCCCCCCTCAAGCATATCGAACACCAAAGGTTCGAGAATCATATAACCAGCGTTGATAGGAGCGCCATCTGCTGCATTCTTCTCACGGAAGGCACGTACAGCCTGATCCTTGGTGATATCCAGCATGCCCTTATCCTGGGTCATCTTGACTGCAGTAAGGGTAGCGAGCTTGCCATGGCTTTTGTGAAACTCGATGAGCTTGTCAATCTCCACATCACACACGCCATCGCCATAGGTCATGAGGAAAGGCTCATTGCCAACATACTTCTGGATCCGCTTGATACGCCCACCGGTCATGGTGTTGTAGCCGGTATCGACCACAGTCACCTTCCATGGCTCCATATTGGTCTGGTGAACAGTCATCTCGTTCTTACCATTACGATAATCAAAGGTGACATCGGAGTTGTGCAGGAAGTAGTTAGCGAACCACTCCTTGATATACTCCTGCTTATAGCCAGCGCAGATGATAAACTCAGTATGACCATAGTAGGCATACTCTTTCATGATGTGCCAAAGGATAGGCATGCCACCTATCTCAATCATTGGCTTTGGTTTGAACTGAGATTCCTCAGAAATGCGGGAACCGAAGCCTCCGGCGAGAAGAACGACTTTCATAATATACTCATTATTTATACATCAAATTAATAATCTTCAATACTTCTGTTGAACTATTAAACTCCTTCATGGCTACCTCTTTTCCTACAATGGCAACAGAATCATTTTTTTCCGGATTTGCAGATACTTCCATCATCTTATCAGAGATGCAATCGATATCCCCCGGTTTGGCTATAAAAGCGCTGACGCCATCCTTCAGGAAGTCTGTGATATTACCAACGTCAGTAAGTACAACAGGTCTACCTGATAGTAAGTATTCACCCAATTTAGTGGGGAAACCGTACTTAGCTTGAATATTGTCTGGACGAGCAAGAACAAGCATTTCTGCATCCACGAAATACTGCGGAATAGTGGTAGGAGATACAGAATCTGTAAATACCACACTATCCAAAGCCTTGGATAGTCTCAGATACTCTTCATACTCCTGCTTTTGTTCCTGCGAAACGATTGGTCCAATGATATAGAGTTTTCTATCACTATACTTCTCATGATATCTGACAAAAGAAGCAATCAAGTCACCTACACCATCCTTACTATCCTTGTTTACATTTCCACAATACGCTATGTATTTCTCCGCTTTAGGGTTACGTTGAACGCCTTCAAAGCGCTTTGGATCCACTATCATATTGATGACATGAACCTTATCCGGACTGACCCCATAATCAACAAAGTACTGCTTCAAATTGCCTGAGATAACGAAGACTCCGTTCAATTGTTTCCACAGTCTCTTGTAGTATCTCCACGGATAAGTCCTCGGCTTGAACAAATCGGGACATTCTGTCACTTCAAAATAGGTCTGCTTACGTCTGAACCACACTAGGAATGGCAGATATTCAGCTGCACCATACAATAGCAATCTATCTTCTTTCTTCACATCTGCAAGCAAGAACCAAATCGTGGTGAAGAAAGATAAAAGTTTTGAGAGAACTTTACTCTCCACTTTACAAGGTCTGAGTCCTCTAATAGTTACACCATTTCTGGGTTGACAATTATTAAGGTCAAGCCTCAAGAACGCTACAATTTCGACATCATATCCCAATTCAGCAGCACTATTAGCGTACGCCAGTAATCTATTACTACTGGCAGAGCCATAACTGAAAATCCAGTTTAGTATGTAGAATTTTCCTTTTCTATTCATTTATTCAATTCCCATTTTGATTTTGAGATTCTCTATCGCATCGACTCTTCGTTTGCTCTCACCTTTGAGCGATGAATAGTAGTCTGGTCGGTCTGCCTTCTTTACCGCAGGCATTCCGACTAACAAAGCATTACCTTCTGGGAAAGACTTTGTGACAACCGAATTGGCAGCAACAACAATATGATCACCCAACACTTCACCACCAGTAATCTTTGCGCCCGTAGAAAGGAGCAGACCTTTGCCAATTCTTCTACCTGTATCAGTAATGCAAGTAGATGTGTGTAATGTTGCGTATGGACCAATCCGGTTGGTGTTACCTACTACAATGGTTCCATAGTGTGGAATCACCAAACCGTAGTCACAAGCATCATAGCCTATACTAAACCCAAGCTTGCGAGACAACCTAAAGAATCCTGTTTTATTGATTATAAGCAAAATCCCCCCATTTTGGCAATTATGAGAGTAGTATTGCACCTTTCTCATTGCCTTAAGGAACTCCATGATGTAATCTGGAGCCATAAGATGCAATAACTTCTTCTTGAGAGGTTCTTTGAAGTACCCTCTATTCATCATCATGTCCGCCTGAAGGTAGAATTTGAGGTGGTTGTGGGATTGTATATACATAATTTATCAATGTTAATTAGTTTGTTGACTGCTCCAACGAGCAAACAGAACTATAAGCATATAGAAATACCAATATGCCAATCGCCCAGCAGTCAGTGGCTCTAATGTAGAACAACAAGTCGCTAAAAAGAGTATCAATGATAAAACAATTGGTCTTTGTGATGGTCGATGCCATACTAGCTTTAAAGGATATATTAATAAAGATATAAAGAACAACAAGCCAACAATACCATAGTCAACTAACCACGCAATATAATCGCAGTGAAAGCCAAAGCCTCCTGGAATTGCAAGTTCAAACCCCCTCCTATATCCTGATCCAAATACTTTTTCAAGTAAAGACAGTTGTGAGTACGCATCTAACTTTGCTGCCCAAATAATTGTTCGAGCATTTCCAGTACCGTCATCACTCATAACTCTCTCTTCAAGTACCTCAAATAATCCCAAACTATACATTGTAACAGCACTCAAAGAAACAGCTATAACTATCCCAAATTTTGAACTCGTTTTGATTCTTGCGAATAACGTGATAATCATAATTGCAACGGTCATTGAAAGGAACGCTCCTCGTGAGGCATTAAGAACAATCATTATCACTCCTACAATAACGGTAAGCAAACAAAGATATTTAAATTTTTCGTATAAAGGTTATTTACAAGTACGTTGTAGGCAAGAACAATTCCCATACCGCATACATTACCAAGATAATTAGAATCCTTCCAAGCTGTTCGACCATCTTCAGAAACTTCTACAGTTCCACTCTGTCCATAAGTAAAGAAATATAGACATATAATCAGAGATACTATAATGAAACTTAAAATATAACAGCTTTCCTCATGTCCATCTTTACTCACGAAAAAGAAAGATATTAATACAACTAGTATGCTATAATCAATGTTCTCTAGCTTTCCTCCTTTCAGCAGATCAATACATAAAACATATAAACAGAAGCAGGTAAACAAGACTGACGGGCGTTGTGTTTTCAAGTTTTTTTGCAAACCAAAGCCCAATAAAGGGAACATAATTATTAAATAATAATGTAACTCTGTTGGCATATACGAGCACGAAAATCCATATGCCGCTACACTTGTAAAACATGCCAATACCGGCACTAAAAGATTGGGTGCATACAAATATGCAGGTATAATTAGAGCAACCAAATATACCAGTCGAATAGGCATAGGAGGAGCAACGGTTGTACTGAACCATGTGCACAATATTACCAGCAAAAAGAAGTAATATTTATAGTATCTTGTTTCATTCATGTATTTTTAAATCAAAAGTTTGTCAATTTGTGACAATATATACTGTTCATCAAAATCAGTAGAAATATGTGGATTATATCTTCTTTGTGTACGAATGATATTATCGATAACATCTGCCATTACCGTTAATGAACATATTTGCCCATCTTGTCCCTCTACAATGAATTCATGCGCTGAACCAAAATTATTCGTCACTACTGGAAGGTTTAATATCTTAGCTTCATTAAAAATCATAGGACATGCTTCTGAACTGGATGTTGAAACTAACAAATCCGCCACCTTAAAGTATGGATATGGATTAGTTTTATTACCTAAACAAATGACCTCATTTTCTACGGAATAATCTGAAATGGCCTGCATCAGTTTCTGATATGGCTCTATTTCATGCTTTCCTCCCAGTATATACCATTTAAAAGCAAGACCTCTTGTCTTTAGATTTGATGCTATTGAAGGAATAAGATTAAATTGTTTAACAGCAGATATTCTGCCGACGGAAATTATTGTAAATTCTTCTATACTAAAACGATCATCATCCATTTGTTCTTTCGACTTTTGAATAATCGCATTCGAGTCCATTATATTGTAAATAACCACCACTCTTGATTCAAGAGATGGAAGTAATTTACAAAATGAAACTCTTGTATACTCTGAAACTGTTACTATTTTGCAATATTTCGAAAACACTGCAAATTCATTCATTTTATTTGTAAATATTCTTGAATAATCACAATGTATCCATGCGATTTTATTGGGATTGGAGAACTTAGCAACAAAAGGTAGTGACGCACTCTCCTGAAAAGAGATAACACAATCATAGTTGTCCTTTTCTATACTCCTTATGGTTGATATTTCTATGCAATTAGAGAAAAACTTCCCCAAAAAAGGTATTTGCAATATTAGTTTGAATAATATCAATATCAACTTCCAAATGCCAGAACTATTTACTACATTGGCATTAAGCAAAGATGTACCAAGATTCTTTCCAATAGAGAATTGAGCAAGTTCTGATTGTAGTTGTTCACCATAGGTATTCATCACGAAAAGATGGATATCGTATCTCTCAACAAATGCCGAATTAAGTAATGCAATCAATGAAGACAACACTCCACCAGTTCGACACCCCGGTACTACTATTAGTATTTTTTTCATATTGAGTTCTGAATAAAGGTACGATAACGCTCTTGTTCGCTTTGTAAGACTGTGTTTACGTGAACGTAATCAATTGGACAAAGAAGTTCCTCTTTTCTTCTTTCGAAATCTTCAACGCTTTCTACATACCTATATTCCAACGAAAGTAGCTGTAATAGCGAGCGAAGTCGAGTAAACTTTTTTTCTGATGCACAGAACACAAAGAACTGTTTGTTGAATATGAGGCTAAGAGCCAATCCATGGAATGAATCTGTAATAACGTATTCAGAGTTTCTGATTCGTGTAAGCCAGTGTCTTGGACCATTTAGAATCCTAGAAGAAAAAGAAGAGTGTACAAACAAAGGCAAATCAAGGGTGTTTGCAATATGATTTGCTTTCTCCTTCGCCTTACTATCATTCAAGAGAAGAAATGGAAACACTTGATGCAGAGTTTTGTGATTTAGAACCAGGTCCTCAAACTTACCATATCCGAGTGTAGGATCAGGAAGATTGATTGCTTCAAGTTCCATTATGTTATTGAGTATCTTGACTCCAGAAAGTTCGCGAACAGAGATAGCATTGAATTGCGAAAGCAAAGCCTTCGCAGCCGCTGTATACTTTTTGTCCTCGTCCCATATCCCTTTTCCAAAGCTTGATGACATAGCTACTTTTCGTTGGCCATTTGCAAAATCAAGAAAAAAAGAATTTCCAAAGCAACCTGTAATGTCACGATTCCATACTTGATCACTTCCTACAACAGTAACATCCGATTTAGGTAGATTGATGTCCTTAATAGAATATGCTTTATTTGTAAGTTTCGAAAAATACTTTTTCTTGAAAAACCAGAACTGAAATTCTCGGACACAATCCATCCAGTAGTGGACACTCTTCCAATTTCCTTTTTGAGAAGGATTGATCAGATTAATTACCCTAACAACATGGCCTGCTTGCTCAAGCATTCTGCAAGTAGCGAATGTCTGCATAACAGCACCATAGCATTTACCATAATGTATAGTCAAAAGATTTACTTTTGTCATATTATCGTATTATTTCAATTTCCGTTTTATCTGTCTTGTACACCTTCATCATAAACTCAAGATAAAGGGGGAATGCGGTATCGGCACCTTCATCAATCCAACTAAAAATAATTGGATTCTTTAGGCTTACATAGGGGGCTATAGATTTATATCCTGTGAGAGTGCAAATCAAATTCTTTCTTTGATTACTTCTTCCATCTTCCGTTTTTATGAATAGCCTAGCGAATAATCCATTTACAAATAAGACTATTCTTAACCACAAGGCCATCCTCCCATTAATGAAGCATCGGTTTACAGTACAGCCGAGATTTTTGGTATATCCTTCCAATCGCTTAGCCCTATCTTGATCGTTTTCTTCTGCCATTTGTTGCATCTTGGCAGCATCACCAAGAGTCGCCTTGAGGACAGTAGAAATGATAGTGCCTTCAACTTCACGTTTCTTGAATACTGAGTCTCTAAATTCATATTTGAAATCTTCAGGAAGAAAAATCTTAATGGATCCATCCTTCAGTACAACTCTTGCACTCACAAGTAATTCAGAAATACTATTCTCTCTACATGAGCTATTGTTCACAAGTGCCGCTCCAATAGTACCCGGAAGTCCTGTTAGATATTCAAAACCCTTAATACCTTGCTTTATCATTTGCTTGGAGAGGTTTATTACTCCCACACCGGCTTCACAGAAGAGTTGCCCATCATCTATTTGGAAATACCTGCACTTTGCAGTAGAGACTACAACAGGGATATTACACTCGTTCAAAATATAAAGGTTGGAAGTGTGCCCTATTAACAGAAATGAAATGTCCTCCGAATAAAGGAAAGACACAATCGTCTCCAGTTCATCTGCACTTGCAGGCGAGATAAATATACCTGCTATACCACCTCTATGAATCCAAGTTCTCTTTTTAAGATCAACGTGAGTCTCATATTGAATCTTTTGGGTATCTAAGTATTTAGTCAATAATTCGTTTATCATCCTTTCGTTTAATGAAGTTCAAAAACATAGTCCTTTCAGACTTGTCAAGGACTAAAATATATAAAACTGTAATAGATATCAAAACACTTATAGCCCCAGTCAGGAGCAAACGTAAGAAGGAAACAGGGAATATCATTGTAATAGCAAATGGAAGCAAAGGTACAAGGATTACAAAGACCACACACGGGATAATTACTTTTCTGCAATATTCCTTCAAACTATACGGATACACCTTTTTCAGAAGCAGATTACATACAAGTTGATTTACGATAGTAATAATAAGACTTACCCAGTAAACTGCAACAGGATCAAAGCCTAATTTCAAAAATACCCACGAAACTGGTAGGATAGTGCAAACCATCAAACAGGTTCCTATCTGATAGTTCTTCATCTTTCCTGTTGCATGAACAACCTGAGAGACAGGAGTATTCAAACTACTGATAACCATATTCACAAGTACTAATATTGTGAAGGGAATAGTATAGTCAGGAATGGTATCACCAAGCCATAGATGAAGAATATATTTTATCTCTATAATAACTGGTATTGAAAGCATAGCTAAAAGAATAAAAGATACCTTTGACAAACTATAGAATAGTTTTAATACTCTCTCATTGTTTCCTGTTGCATAAGATTGTATCAATTGCGGACGGAAAGCAATTACGATATTTGACTGGAATCCCTGAATGGCACTCATCACCATATTCGAAACCCCACGAGCTGCATTAACTATAGGTCCAAAGAATACATTTAGGAGCATATTTAGACCTTGACTCTTTATCATGTAAGCAAACGAACCCAATCCATTCCATCCAGAAAAAAACAACATCGGTTTAAAAAGCTGCTTTCTGATAATAAAATCAGACTTTAAATCTTGAAAGTGACATTTGGCATAACCATAATACAAGAAGAAGCAGATTAACGATACAAGCATATTGAAAGCTCCATAGAGAATCAGTTTATCGAATGTTGTATACTTGATTACATAAGCGATGCCTAACTTTGCCAGCACATCAAAGATACTGAGGTATGCATAATAGTCCATCTTTTCATACGCCATAATAGCAGCACTATATGGTATCTGAAGAACAAGAAGTACCAATGATAGCACAGAGAACTGGAATACCCACTGAGCAGCTGCAAATCGGTCTATTGGAATAACCATCTGAGTATGGATATACCACATTCCAAATGTTTCAAGAGGAACCAATAAGGTTACAGCTAAAATACCTTGTATCTGGAGAGCTGTATTATATACATCTTTAATGCTGTATCCACTCTTTCTTCCAAGAGAAAAGTTATAAAACCTCTGTACAGCATTAGACATTGAGGTATTCAAAAACGCAAACATTGTCACGAAACCACTGACAACATTATTAATTCCATAGTCCTCAATGTCCAAAGCCTGTAGTACCACCCTAGTACTAAAGAGCGACACCATTAGCACCAATCCCATTCTCAAGTAGAGAAAGAGAGTATTCTTTGCTATTCTTTTATTATGTGATGACCTGTCTGACATTAACTTAAGTAAACGGTAAACATCCACTTCCCCTAAAGCCCGTTCAAACTAATAAGTAGTCACTTTAGTTCAGTTAGGGAGGGGAGGGAACATTTGTTCTTATAATTCATATATTGACCCCATATGATAACAAGTTATGGCTGCCATTTATGAGGAAGAAGATATACGAGTTCATCTTCCGCAGTATTCTTTACCCGACGAAAGACTTCACACAAATACTGCTGCAGATTAAGTTTATGATCGTGTATATTGGCAAATGTTGATTGCTAAAACCTAAATCTCCTTACGCCAAACCATCTTGTTGACAACTCCAACGTATGACTGAATAATCTTAACAACTTTGTTAGATACATCGTCTGTGTAGTTAGGAACAGGAATACCATGGTTACCATCTTTTGTCATTTGAACAGCAAGATCAACCGACTGGAGAAGTCCCTTAGTGTCAATACCAGAAAGAATGAAACATGCCTTATCAAGAGCTTCCGGACGTTCTGTA
>OBWS01000498.1_pt1 | contig 22105 bp, 25 predicted proteins | sample 1495291 | NCBI WGS metagenome assembly OBWS01 (sample SAMEA2580090, study PRJEB22360) | human gut metagenome | biome: human gut; feature: human-associated habitat; material: faeces | place: Denmark | collected 2008/2010 | reverse complement strand
CCTTCCACATTAATTAAAAAAACCCGGCCCCCGCCGCTGGAAAGCCACATATTTCCATCGCCAGTTTCGAATGCATCAAGCGCCATCGCTTCATGGTTGCCTTTAACCGATGTAAACCAGGGCTGGTTTAACAGGCGTAGTACGTTAAGACTCTCCGGCCCACGATCAATATTATCGCCGACAGAAATAAGTAAGTCGGTTTCAGGGAAAAAAGAGAGTTGATGTAAGCGGGATTGTAATAATTGATAGTCACCATGAATATCACCAACGGCCCATATATAACGATAGTGATGGGCATTAATTTTTTGATAGCGTGTAGATGGCATGGTTTTACCCTGTAAAATAAGATTTCCTATTATACAGGGTGTTTTTATTTGATTCGTCTGTTGTCGTTAATATTCCCGATAGCAAAAGACTATCGGGAATTGTTATTACACCAGACTCTTCAAGCGATAAATCCACTCCAGCGCCTGACGCGGAGTCAGTGAATCCGGGTCGAGATTTTCCAGTGCTTCGACCGCAGGCGACGTTTCTTCTGGCACTGACAGCAAAGACATTTGCGTACCATCCACTTGCGTAGCGGCGGCGTTCGGCGAAATGCTTTCCAACTCACGCAGTTTTTGCCGTGCGCGCTTAATAACCTCTTTTGGCACGCCGGCCAGAGCTGCAACCGCCAGGCCGTAGCTTTTGCTCGCCGCGCCATCCTGCACGCTGTGCATAAAGGCAATGGTGTCGCCGTGCTCCAGCGCATCGAGATGCACGTTGGCGACGCCTTCCATTTTCTCCGGTAACTGGGTCAGCTCGAAATAGTGGGTGGCAAACAGTGTCAACGCTTTAATCTTATTCGCCAGATTTTCCGCGCACGCCCACGCCAGCGACAGACCATCGTAAGTGGACGTCCCGCGCCCAATCTCATCCATCAGCACCAGACTGTACTCGGTGGCGTTATGTAAAATATTGGCGGTTTCGGTCATTTCCACCATAAAGGTTGAACGCCCGGATGCCAGATCATCCGCTGCCCCTACGCGGGTAAAGATGCGATCGATAGGTCCAATCTCGACTTTTTGTGCCGGTACATAGCTGCCGATGTAGGCCATCAGCGCAATCAGTGCGGTCTGGCGCATATAGGTACTTTTACCGCCCATATTCGGACCGGTAATGATCAACATGCGACGCTGCGGCGACAGGTTCAGCGGGTTGGCGATAAACGGCTCATTCAGCACCTGTTCAACCACCGGATGGCGGCCTTCGGTGATGCGAATACCCGGTTTATCAATAAAGGTCGGGCAGGTGTAGTTCAGCGTATAGGCCCGTTCTGCCAGGTTCACCAGCACGTCGAGTTCCGCCAGCGCGCTCGCGCTCTGTTGCAACGCTTCCAGATGCGGCAACAGCAGGTCGAACAACTCTTCATAAAGCTGTTTTTCCAGTGCCAGTGCTTTGCCTTTTGAAGTGAGAACTTTGTCTTCGTACTCTTTTAGCTCTGGAATAATGTAGCGTTCGGCGTTTTTCAGCGTCTGGCGGCGCATGTAGTTAATCGGTGCCAGATGGCTTTGTCCACGGCTGATCTGAATGTAATAACCATGCACCGCGTTAAATCCGACTTTCAGCGTGTCCAGGCCGGTACGTTCACGCTCGCGGACTTCCAGACGCTCCAGATAATCGGTCGCGCCGTCAGCCAGCGCGCGCCACTCATCCAGCTCTTCGTTATAGCCCGATGCGATAACACCACCGTCGCGCACCAGTACCGGCGGTGTGTCGATAATGGCCCGCTCCAGCAGATCGCGCAGTTCGGCAAACTCACCCATCTTCTCACGCAGCGCCTGTACCGGAGCGCTATCGACATTTTCTAACTGCGCACGCAGCTCCGGCAGTTGCTGGAAAGCGTGACGCATACGGGCCAGATCGCGTGGGCGAGCAGTTCGTAAAGCCAGACGTGCCAGAATACGTTCCAGGTCGCCGACCTGACGCAGCACCGGCTGTAGCTCGGCGGTGAAATCCTGCAATGCGCCAATAGTTTGCTGGCGCTCAAGCAACACGCGGGTATCGCGCACTGGCATATGCAGCCAGCGTTTCAGCATACGACTACCCATTGGCGTTACAGTGCAGTCGAGCACTGAAGCCAGCGTGTTTTCCGCACCGCCCGCCAGGTTCTGAGTAATTTCCAGGTTACGACGTGTCGCGGCATCCATAATGATGCTGTCCTGCTCACGTTCCATGGTGATAGAACGAATATGCGGCAGGGTCGTACGTTGGGTATCTTTCGCATACTGCAACAGACAACCGGCAGCACAAAGTCCGCGCGGCGCGTTCTCGACGCCAAAACCGACCAGATCGCGGGTGCCAAATTGCAGATTCAACTGCTGGCGCGCGGTGTCGATTTCAAACTCCCACAGCGGGCGACGGCGCAGGCCGCGACGGCCTTCAATTAACGACATTTCAGCAAAATCTTCTGCATACAGCAGTTCCGCCGGATTAGTGCGTTGCAGTTCTGCCGCCATCGTTTCGCGGTCAGCCGGTTCGCTCAGGCGAAAACGACCGGAACTGATATCCAGCGTCGCGTAGCCGAAACCTTTGCTGTCCTGCCAGATAGCCGCCAGCAGGTTGTCCTGACGCTCCTGCAACAGGGCTTCATCGCTGATGGTGCCTGGCGTAACGATACGCACAACTTTGCGCTCAACCGGACCTTTGCTGGTCGCCGGATCGCCAATTTGTTCGCAGATGGCAACGGACTCGCCCTGATTCACCAGTTTGGCGAGGTAGTTTTCCACCGCATGGTAGGGGATCCCCGCCATCGGGATCGGCTCTCCCGCGGAAGCACCGCGTTTGGTCAGTGAAATATCCAGCAGCTGCGAGGCGCGTTTCGCGTCGTCATAAAACAGTTCGTAAAAGTCACCCATCCGATAGAACAGCAGGATCTCGGGATGCTGGGCTTTCAGCTTGAGATACTGCTGCATCATGGGCGTATGGGCATCGAAATTTTCTATTGCACTCATGGGGTTATGTCCGGTTCCCTGATATTAAATGGGGTGTGATGGTTTTTATTTTCGTTGTAATCACATAAGGCGCACATGATACCGGAGTTAATCATTTCAGGGGAAGAAGCGAACGGCGAGTTCTTGATGCTGGTTCCGGGAAAGATGCTGTTTTGCAGCTTTTGCGTGATGCTTATGAAGCAAGTACGCAAAATTGTATCGGTTGGCTAACCCTTCTTCTTTAGAGTCATAGTGCCCTTTAAGATTAAGTTGTAATATAAATGCATCTTAATGAGATGGAGGCAGCATGTCCGGCAAGCGTATCTCTCGTGAAAAACTGACGATTAAAAAAATGATCGATCTTTATCAAGCGAAATGCCCGCAGGCGTCAGCGGAGCCGGAGCATTATGAGACGTTGTTTACTTACGCGCAAAAGCGGCTGGATAAATGTGTGTTCGGCGAAGAGAAACCAGCCTGTAAGCAGTGTCCGGTGCACTGTTACCAGCCTGCAAAGCGTGAAGAGATGAAACAGATTATGCGTTGGGCTGGGCCGCGAATGCTGTGGCGTCATCCGATCTTAACCGTGCGTCATCTCATCGATGACAAGCGTCCGGTGCCGGAGTTGCCAGAAAAATATCGTCCAAAGAAATAAATCTGCCGGAGAGCCATACTCTCCGGCAAATAAGGCGCTTACGCTTTGGTGGCAATCAGGATGGCTGATGCTTTGATCAATGCAATAACGCGCGAGCCAGTGGTGAGTTTCATTTCATCCTGACTTTCATTTGTTACCACTGCCACAATTTCAAAACCCGCATCCGTTTTGATATGGACAGTGGCGTTCACTGCGCCTTCGGTGATTGTCGACACGCTGCCAGCAAACTGGTTGCGAGCAGAGAATTTCAGTCCACAGTCTTCCGTTGCCAGCGTTACCCACGGGGCTTTAATCAGGGCAATCGCTTCTTTCCCTTTCGCCAGACCCAGCGCTTGCTGGCTGCTGTGAGTCACAATTGCCACCAGCTTTGCACCACCTGCCAGCGTCAGTTCTACTTCATCATTCACAGCGCCCATTGCTACTGCGCTAACTGTTCCGGTTAATTGATTTCTTGCTGAAACTGCCATACTGCCTCCTTTCATTGAACGTTGATCGAGTATAACCACATCTGTTAAATCAATGCCGATTTATCAATTCCCAGTCGCTTCATCCGTGACAGCAGGGTCGTGCGTTTCAGCCCCAGACGTTGCGCAGCGCCTTTAGGCCCGGCAACCACGCCGTTGGTTTCTTTCAGCACGCGAACAATCAACTGATATTCATCTTCGCCCTCCTGGGCGACAACCGTTGCGGCAGGCGGCGTTTCAGGCTCCGGTAAAGCAATATCTGGCAGTGACAGCTGCAGCACGTTGCCGCGTGTTAGCAATACCGCGCGCTCAATGACGTTTTCCAGTTCGCGTACGTTACCCGGCCACTCCATGTTGCTCAAGGTGCGCAGCGTCTCGGCAGGAATGCTGTCGATATTGCGCCCGAGACGACGGGCAATTTTGAAGGTAAAGGCTTTCGCCAGCAGCGGAATATCTTCCGGATGCTCGCGTAGTGGCGGCAGGTGGATCGGGAATACATTCAGGCGGTAATAGAGATCGCTACGGAACTCACGGTCGGCGACCATTTTTTTCAGATCGCGGTTAGTCGCGGCAATTAAACGTACGTCCGTCTGAATGATTTTGTTGCTGCCGAGGCGTTCAAACTCCTGTTCCTGTAATACACGCAGCAACTTCGGCTGTAACTCCAGTGGCATATCGCCCACTTCGTCGAGGAACAGGGAGCTTTTATCCGCCAGTTCAAAACGACCAATGCGCTGGGCGCTGGCACCGGTAAAAGCCCCACGCTCATGACCAAACAGATCGCTCTCCAGCAATCCGGCAGGCATTGCCGCGCAGTTCATTTTTACCATGCGGCGATTATTACGCCCACTGAGATTATGGATCGCGCGGGCAATCAGCTCTTTACCTGTACCAGTTTCACCGAGAATCAGCACGGTACTGTCGCTTTGCGCCACCATTTCAACTTGTTTAAGTACGCTGTACATGGCTTCGCTGCGGCCAATAATCTCGCCAAATTCACTATCAACATTGTTGAGCTGCTCGGTCAGGGCGAGGTTTTCATCAACCAGCCGTTCTTTCAGACGATGGATTTCCTGATAGGCGAGGGCGTTATCGACAGCGATTGCCACACGTTCGGCAATCTGGCGCAGTAAATTCAGATTGGTAGTGGTAAACACTTTCTCTTCGCATTGCGCCAGTTTCAGCACGCCCAGCATGGTGTCGCCAGACATCAGCGGTAACAGGCACAAGGTTTGAATCTGGTTGCCCCAGGTGTCGAACAACATGCGTTCATAGGGGGCTAAATCGTCCCGCTCGTGGAGATTAATCAGCAGCATCTCTTTGCTTTTGAACACGCGTTCGGTGAGGGTTCCGGCTTCATCGACTTCGCTCTGTTCGTGGGCGGGATGCTGTTTATCAAGATAGTGAGTGGAGTAGATGTTGAGTTTGTTTTTACGGTGGCTGCGTAAGACGATGCTGATATCGTCAATGTCGAAGTAGTAATGGATTTCTTTGGCGACTTCGCTGACCAGTTCGTCCATATCCAGGCGGGAAAGCACCGCGTTGGTAATGGCAACCAGGATGCGGAAGTTATCGCGCTCCCGGCATAACAACTCATAGTCGACATTATTGACGACGCGGCTCTGGATTTGTTCGGTGACGACAGAAACGATCTGCGTAAATGTTTGCAGACGATTGAACTCTTTTTCGCTCCAGGGGCGATCGTCATAACGAATAAATTCACAGCCACCAAAAATATGCCCTTCCGCCGCCAGTGGCATCAGGCAATAGTGACCAAATTTGGGGTATAGCCCACCTGCGGCCAGCTGCGGCCAGGTTTCACAAAATTCTTCGTAACTGCAATGCAGCGTATCAGGGCGCGACAAAATGCTGCGTACCGGACCGTGTGCCAGAACAGTTTCGTCTTCATATTTAATGGGGGTGTCTTTTTCACGCGATGCGTAATAAGACGCACGTTGAGTCTGCGCTTGCCACAACACAATAGCCGCGTTGTCGGCGAGCGCAGAACGCTTTACCAGTTGCGAAAGAGCCTCACACAGCGAGGCCAGATCGGGCTGCTGCAATAGTGTCCGAGTGATGTCGAACAACCCTTGTTGTCCGAGATCACTCATCGGTGTATATGACATTTTGTTCTTCCAGGAAAGCACCGCAAAGCGGTGCAAAAGGTCATTGACTAACTATAGGAGATTTAGAATTTTATTAGCATATACGCGGAAGCGGTTCGGCGTGTGGTAAATCGAGGGTTCGTTTCACGCCATACAGACCGGCAAGACGAACACCTTTACGTTCCACCACTTCACCAATCAGCGCCGCGTCTTTCCCCAGTGGATGGGAATGTAACGCTGCCAAAACTTGCTCTGCCGCGTTGCGTTCAACGGCGATCACCAGTTTGCCTTCGTTGGCAAAGTTAAGGGCGTCCAGTCCCAGCAGTTCGCAAACGCCGCGCACAGCAGGTTTAACCGGCAGTGCCGCTTCTGAAATTTCAATACCGCAACCGCAGGCTGCCGCGAACTCATGAACTACCGCGTTCACACCACCACGGGTGGCATCACGCAGCGCTTTCACGCCGGGAATGTCACGCAGCGTCTAAACTGGTGACTTTAGCCCCGCACGGCCCCTGCCCGTTCCCCCATCCAGCCCCAGCTGCTCACGCAGGTTAAGGATAGTCGCCCCGTGGTCGCCGAGTGTACCGCTAACCAGCAATACATCGCCTGCGGTTAGCGTCTGTGCGCCCCAGTGAATATTCGCCGGAATTGCGCCCATGCCAGCGGTGTTGATAAACAGTTTATCTGCCGCGCCGCGCTGCACCACTTTAGTATCGCCAGTGACGATGGCAATGCCTGCCGCGCGGGCGGTTTCTGCCATGCTGGTCACTACGGCTTTCAGTGTCTCCATCGGCAATCCTTCTTCGAGGATAAAGCCACAGGAGAGATAGCGCGGAATAGCGCCACTGACCGCAACGTCATTCGCGGTTCCGCAAATCGCCAGCTTGCCGATATTACCGCCAGGAAAGAACAGCGGGTCAATGACGTAACTGTCGGTGGAGAACGCCAGACGGTCGCCTTCCGCTACCAGCTGCGCCAGATCAAGACGTGCCTGATCTTCCTGCTCTGCCAGCCACGGGTTGGCAAAGGCTTCCATAAACAGGCTGTTGATTAATTGCTGCATCGCCTGGCCGCCGCTACCGTGGGCGAGTTGGATATTATTCACGCTTCACTCTCCTGCTGACGATACTGATACCACGCGGCGCACGCTCCTTCGGAGGAAACCATCAGCGCACCAAACGCGGTTTGAGGATTACAGGTGTTACCAAACAGCGGGCATTGATGCGGCTTACATTTGCCCGTTAATACTTCGCCACAACGTGCGCGCGGGTCATCGCAGACCTGCTGCGGTGCCGGGCGGAAATGCGCTTCGGCATCGAATCGTTGATAATCCGGCGTCAGGTGTACACCAGAAGATTCAATCACGCCTAAGCCGCGCCATTCGCTGTCGCCGTTGACACAGAACACATCGGCAATCGCCTGTTGCGCCAGCAGGTTACCGGCATCCGGCACCACCCGACGATACTGATTCTCTACCTTGCTGTGGGCCGCTATTTTCTGCTCCACCAGCATCACCACGCCTTGCAGTAGATCAAGGGGTTCGAAACCAGCGACCACCAGCGGACGATGAAAATCGCTGGCGATAAAATTATAGGCATCAGTGCCGATAACCATACTAACGTGACCGGGCGCAAGAAACGCGTCGATACCGTTATCCGGCTCTTCCAGCAAACTGCGCAGCGTCGGGATAAGCGTAATATGCTGGCAGAAGAAGTAAAAATTCTGCACATCACGCGCTTTCGCCTGTTGCAGAGTGATGGCCGTCGTCGGCATGGTGGTTTCAAAACCTAAGCCGAAGAACACCACTTTGCGGGTTGGATTCTCCTGCGCCAGTTTCAACGCATCCATCGGCGAGTAAACGATGCGCACATCGGCACCGCGTGCTTTTGCCTGCAACAGCGATCCCTGTTTCCCCGGCACGCGCATGGCGTCGCCAAAGGTACAGAAGATGACTTCCGGATGGCTGGCAATCTCCACGCAGGTATCGATTCTACCCATCGGCAGTACACACACCGGACAACCCGGACCGTGGATAAACTCAACGTTTTCCGGCAGTAACTGGTCGAGGCCGAATTTAAAGATAGCGTGGGTATGACCGCCACACACTTCCATAATCCGCAGAGGGCGTTCGGCTGTGTAAGAGAGATGTGAAGCACGTTCGCGCAGATGCTCAATTAACTGCATCACCTGTTCCGGCGCGCGATATTCATCAACAAAACGCATTATTTTTCCTCGCCATACAACAGCGCACCGACATCCGGCTCAACGTCAAACATGTTTTGTAAGGCGTCGAGAGTGTCGCGCGCTTCGGCTTCATTAATTACGCTCATGGCAAAGCCAACGTGGACCAGTACCCACTGGCCTACGCGTGGCTGACCGTTTTCATCGCAGCTGCCGACTAACGTTAAATCGACATCGCGCTGAATGCCGCAGACGTCGACTTTCGCCTGGTTGCCGTCAATGGTGCGGATCTGGCCGGGAACGCCTATGCACATCGCTGTGTCTCCAGCCAGTTCAGCCACTGGTCCATCCCTTCGCCGCTGGTGGCGGAAATAAGGATGATTTCAATTTCTGGATTGACTTCGCGGGCGCAGGCGATGCACTTCTCAACGTCAAAGTTGAGATACGGCAGCAAGTCAACTTTGTTGAGCAGCATCAGCGAAGCTGCGGCAAACATATGCGGATATTTCAGCGGTTTGTCTTCACCTTCGGTAACGGAAAGCACCGCCACTTTGTGTTTTTCACCGAGATCGAAGCTGGCCGGGCACACGAGGTTGCCGACGTTTTCGATAAACAGAATACCGTTATCGTCCAGTGGCAGGCGAGGTGCGGCGTCGGCAATCATCTGTGCGTCAAGATGGCAGCCTTTACCGGTATTCACCTGAATCGCTGGTGTGCCGGTAGCGCGAATGCGCGCGGCATCGTTCACGGTTTGCTGGTCGCCTTCAATAACCGCGCACGGAACGCTGTCTTTCAGGCGCATTAAGGTTTCCGTCAGCAGGGTGGTTTTACCGGAACCAGGGCTGGAAACCAGGTTGAGCACCAGTTGCTTGCGGGCAGCAAAGCGCGCGCGGTTGCGTTCAGCCAGACGGTTATTTTTGTCCAGCACGTCAATTTCGACTTCCAGCATCCGACGCTGGCTCATGCCCGGCGCGTGAGTACCCGCTTCGCCATGACCGTAATGCAGATCGCCTTCTTCAGTCTGGCTGGGGGTAAATTCAGGCGCTTTAATGCCGGTGATTTTCATCTTCGGGCGTGCCGCCGGGGCAAATGGCGCGCTACGAAACGCGGAATGAGGGTTATGTTCATCACCCTCGATATACAGGTTGCCTTCACCGCAACCGCATGTTGTACACATCGCTCACTCCTGGTCTATTTCTATCCGCCGAATCTGTAAACCGTCGTCTGCCACAATCTGTAGCATGTCACCATGACACTGTGGACAGCGGCGGACGCGCTGGGTCAGTAGCGTCACATACTGTTGGCATGTTTCACACCAGCATTCGGCCTCTTGTTCTTCGAGGTGCAGTTTACAACCTTCCGCCACGCTGCCGCGGCAAACCAGATCAAAACAAAAGGCAAGAGAGCTGGTTTCGACACAAGAAAATGCGCCAATTTTGAGCCAGACCCCAGTTACGCGTTTTGCGCCGTGTTTTGCGGCCTGCTGTTCGATCAATTCCAGTGCCCGTTGGCAGAGGGTTATTTCGTGCATATCGCCTCCCATTAACTATTGCCAGCTACAAGCAATAATTGTGCCAGTGTTGATTATCCCTGCGGTGAATAATGTCGATGATGTCGAAATGACACGTCGACACGGCGACGAAATTCATCTTTATCTTAAAAATCTGTTTCATAACAATGAATTAAAAGTTGGCACAGAAAATGCTTAAAGCTGGCATCTCTGTTAAACGGGTAACCTGACAATGACTATTTGGGAAATAAGCGAGAAAGCCGATTACATCGCACAGCGGCATCGTCGCCTACAGGACCAGTGGCACATCTACTGCAATTCGCTGGTTCAGGGGATCACGTTATCGAAAGCGCGCCTGCATCACGCCATGAGCTGCGCGCCGGACAAAGAACTCTGTTTCGTCCTTTTTGAACATTTTCGCATTTACGTCACCCTGGCGGATGGCTTTAACAGCCACACCATCGAGTATTACGTCGAAACAAAAGATGGTGAAGACAAACAGCGGATTGCGCAGGCGCAACTGAGCATTGACGGCATGATTGATGGCAAGGTCAACATCCGCGATCGCGAACAGGTTCTGGAACACTATCTCGAAAAAATCGCTGGCGTTTACGACAGCTTATACACCGCCATTGAAAACAATGTGCCGGTGAATTTAAGCCAACTGGTAAAGGGACAAAGCCCGGCAGCATGAGCTGAGGCTTTGCCCGTTTTGCAGGCGTTACGCCTGTTTGGGGATGGGCGTGTCGATGAGTGTCGAAAATGACATTTCATCGGCATGTTTTCGTCAAAAATGACAATCACCTGAGGAATGCCTGGTGAATCGTTTTGTAATTGCTGACTCCACGCTCTGTATCGGCTGCCACACCTGTGAGGCCGCCTGTTCAGAGACGCATCGCCAGCACGGCCTGCAATCAATGCCGCGCCTGCGAGTGATGCTCAATGAAAAAGAATCTGCGCCGCAGCTCTGTCACCACTGTGAAGATGCGCCCTGTGCGGTGGTTTGCCCGGTTAACGCCATCACCCGCGTTGATGGGGCCGTGCAGTTGAATGAAAGTCTGTGCGTAAGCTGCAAACTGTGCGGCATCGCCTGCCCGTTTGGCGCAATTGAATTTTCCGGCAGCCGTCCGCTGGATATTCCGGCAAACGCCAATACCCCGAAAGCGCCACCGGCACCGCCTGCTCCGGCGCGTGTCAGCACATTGCTTGACTGGGTGCCAGGTATTCGCGCGATCGCCGTCAAATGTGACCTTTGTAGCTTTGATGAACAAGGTCCGGCCTGCGTGCGGATGTGCCCGACTAAAGCCCTGCATCTGGTGGATAACACCGATATCGCCCGCGTCAGCAAACGTAAGCGTGAGCTGACTTTTAACACGGACTTTGGCGATCTCACCTTGTTTCAGCAGGCTCAAAGTGGAGAGGCTAAATGAGCGCAATTTCCCTGATCAATAGTGGCGTGGCGTGGTTTGCCGCCGCCGCTGTTCTGGCATTTCTCTTTTCTTTTCAAAAGGCGCTAAGCGGCTGGATAGCCGGAATTGGCGGCGCGGTGGGGAGCCTGTATACGGCACATCCGGCCGGGATTGGGCGGCGGGGGGGTTAGCCTGTATACGGCAGCCGCGGGCTTCACTGTGCTGACTGGTGCGGTTGGCGTGAGCGGTGCGCTGTCGCTGGTAAGCTACGATGTGCAAATCTCTCCGCTTAACGCGATTTGGCTGATTACGCTCGGCCTGTGCGGTCTGTTTGTCAGCCTCTACAACATTGACTGGCATCGCCACGCGCAGGTGAAATGCAACGGCTTGCAGATCAATATGTTGATGGCTGCCGCCGTCTGTGCCGTCATCGCCAGCAACCTCGGCATGTTCGTGGTAATGGCCGAAATCATGGCCCTGTGTGCGGTGTTCCTCACCAGCAACAGCAAAGAGGGCAAACTGTGGTTTGCGCTGGGGCGTCTTGGCACTCTGCTGCTGGCGATTGCCTGCTGGCTGCTGTGGCAGCGTTACGGCACGCTGGATCTGCGCCTGCTGCGTATGCAACAGCTGCCGCTCGGTTCCGATATCTGGCTGCTCGGTGTGATTGGCTTTGGCCTGCTGGCCGGGATTATTCCGCTGCACGGCTGGGTGCCGCAGGCACATGCTAACGCCTCTGCGCCAGCTGCCGCGTTGTTTTCTACGGTAGTCATGAAAATTGGCCTGCTGGGCATTTTAACCCTGTCGCTGCTGGGCGGTAATGCACCGCTGTGGTGGGGGATCGCGCTGCTGGTGCTCGGCATGATCACCGCGTTCGTCGGTGGTCTGTATGCGTTGATGGAACACAACATCCAGCGCCTGCTGGCTTACCACACCCTGGAGAATATCGGCATTATCCTGCTGGGGCTGGGCGCTGGCGTAACGGGTATCGCGCTCGAACAACCGGCGCTGATTGCTCTTGGCCTGGTCGGTGGTCTGTACCATCTGCTTAACCATAGCCTGTTCAAAAGCGTACTGTTCCTCGGGGCGGGGAGCGTCTGGTTCCGTACCGGTCATCGCGATATCGAAAAACTCGGTGGTATTGGCAAGAAAATGCCGGTTATCTCCATCGCCATGTTAGTCGGGCTGATGGCAATGGCTGCGTTGCCGCCGCTGAACGGGTTTGCCGGGGAATGGGTTATCTATCAATCCTTCTTCAAACTGAGCAATAGTGGCGCGTTTGTTGCCCGTCTGCTGGGGCCGCTGCTCGCAGTGGGTCTGGCAATTACCGGTGCGCTGGCGGTGATGTGTATGGCGAAAGTCTATGGCGTCACGTTCCTCGGCGCGCCGCGTACCAAAGAAGCCGAAAACGCCACCAGTGCGCCGCTCCTGATGAGCGTAAGCGTGGTGGCACTGGCGATTTGCTGCGTAATTGGCGGTGTTGCTGCGCCGTGGCTGCTGCCGATGCTCTCTGCTGCTGTACCTCTGCCGCTGGAGCCTGCTAACACCACCGTTTCTCAACCCATGATCACGTTGCTGCTGATTGCCTGCCCGCTGCTGCCATTCATCATTATGGCGATTTGCAAAGGCGATCGTTTGCCGTCGCGTTCCCGCGGCGCGGCCTGGGTGTGCGGCTACGACCATGAAAAATCAATGGTGATTACTGCTCACGGTTTTGCCATGCCGGTGAAACAGGCGTTTGCGCCGGTGCTGAAACTGCGCAAATGGCTGAATCCGGTGTCGCTGGTACCGGGCTGGCAGTGCGAGGGGAGTGCGTTGCTGTTCCGCCGGATGGCGCTGGTTGAACTGGCGGTACTGGTGGTGATTATTGTTTCACGAGGAGCCTGAGAATGAGTGTTTTATATCCGTTAATTCAGGCGCTGGTGTTATTTGCCGTTGCGCCGCTGCTCTCCGGTATAACCCGCGTGGCGCGCGCCCGCTTGCATAACCGTCGCGGGCCGGGCGTGTTGCAGGAGTATCGCGACATTATCAAACTGCTGGGCCGCCAGAGCGTTGGCCCGGATGCCTCCGGCTGGGTGTTCCGCCTGACGCCGTATGTGATGGTGGGCGTCATGCTGACTATCGCTACTGCGCTGCCGGTGGTGACCGTTGGTTCTCCGCTGCCGCAGCTGGGCGATTTGATCACTTTACTGTATCTCTTTGCCATCGCGCGTTTCTTCTTTGCCATTTCTGGTCTGGATACCGGTAGCCCGTTTACCGCTATCGGCGCGAGCCGTGAAGCGATGCTTGGCGTGCTGGTTGAACCGATGCTGCTGCTTGGTCTGTGGGTCGCCGCACAGGTTGCCGGTTCCACCAACATCAGCAACATCACCGACACCGTTTATCACTGGCCGCTGAGCCAGAGCATTCCGCTGGTGCTGGCGCTTTGTGCCTGTGCATTCGCCACCTTTATCGAAATGGGCAAACTGCCGTTCGACCTGGCGGAAGCCGAGCAGGAGTTGCAGGAAGGTCCGCTCTCTGAGTATAGCGGCAGCGGCTTTGGCGTCATGAAATGGGGTATCAGCCTGAAACAGCTGGTGGTGTTGCAGATGTTCGTCGGGGTGTTTATTCCGTGGGGACAAATGGAAACCTTCACCGTCGGTGGGCTGCTGCTGGCGCTGGTGATTGCCATCGTCAAACTGGTGGTTGGCGTCCTGGTTATCGCGCTGTTCGAAAACAGCATGGCCCGTCTGCGTCTTGATATTACTCCGCGCATTACCTGGGCTGGGTTTGGCTTTGCATTTTTAGCGTTCGTCTCCTTGCTGGCGGCGTGATTAAAGAGAGTTTGAGCATGTCTGAAGAAAAATTAGGTCAACATTATCTCGCTGCGCTGAATGAGGCATTTCCGGGCGTCGTGCTGGACCACGCCTGGCAGACCAAAGATCAGCTGACCGTGACCGTGAAGGTGAACTACCTGCCGGAAGTGGTGGAGTTTCTCTACTACAAGCAGGGGGGCTGGCTGTCGGTGCTGTTTGGTAACGACGAACGCAAACTTAATGGTCATTACGCCGTTTACTACGTGCTGTCGATGGAGAAGGGCACCAAATGCTGGATAACCGTGCGCGTTGAAGTTGACGCCAACAAACCGGAATATCCGTCCGTAACGCCGCGCGTTCCGGCGGCGGTATGGGGCGAGCGTGAAGTGCGCGATATGTACGGTTTGATTCCGGTAGGGCTGCCGGATGAACGTCGTCTGGTGCTGCCGGATGACTGGCCGGATGAACTTTATCCGCTGCGTAAAGACAGCATGGATTATCGTCAACGTCCGGCACCGACTACCGATGCTGAAACCTACGAGTTCATCAACGAACTGGGCGACAAGAAAAACAACGTCGTGCCGATTGGTCCGCTGCACGTCACTTCCGACGAACCGGGTCACTTCCGTCTGTTCGTCGATGGCGAAAACATTATCGACGCCGACTACCGCCTGTTCTATGTCCATCGCGGCATGGAAAAACTGGCGGAAACCCGCATGGGTTACAACGAAGTGACCTTCCTCTCTGACCGTGTGTGCGGGATCTGCGGCTTTGCTCACAGCACCGCCTACACCACGTCGGTGGAAAACGCGATGGGTATTCAGGTGCCAGAACGTGCGCAGATGATCCGCGCCATTCTGCTGGAGGTAGAACGCCTGCACTCGCATCTGCTCAACCTCGGCCTCGCCTGTCACTTTACCGGCTTCGACTCCGGCTTTATGCAGTTCTTCCGCGTGCGTGAAACCTCCATGAAAATGGCAGAGATCCTTACCGGTGCGCGTAAAACCTACGGCCTGAACCTGATCGGCGGAATTCGTCGCGATCTGCTGAAAGATGACATGATCCAGACCCGCCAGTTGGCGCAACAGATGCGTCGTGAAGTGCAGGAGCTGGTGGATGTGCTGCTGAGCACACCGAACATGGAACAGCGTACTGTCGGCATTGGTCGTCTGGACCCGGAAATCGCCCGCGATTTCAGTAACGTTGGCCCGATGGTCCGCGCCAGCGGTCACGCCCGCGATACCCGTGCCGATCACCCGTTTGTTGGTTATGGCCTGCTGCCAATGGAAGTCCACAGCGAGCAGGGCTGCGACGTTATTTCCCGTCTGAAAGTGCGTATCAACGAGGTCTATACCGCGCTGAACATGATCGACTACGGTCTGGATAACCTGCCGGGCGGTCCGCTGATGGTGGAAGGCTTTACCTATATTCCGCACCGTTTTGCGCTGGGCTTTGCCGAAGCGCCGCGCGGCGACGATATCCACTGGAGCATGACCGGCGACAACCAGAAGCTGTACCGCTGGCGCTGCCGTGCCGCGACCTACGCGAACTGGCCGACCCTGCGCTACATGCTGCGCGGCAACACCGTTTCCGATGCGCCGCTGATTATCGGTAGCCTGGACCCTTGCTACTCCTGTACCGACCGCATGACCGTGGTCGATGTGCGTAAGAAGAAGAGCAAAGTGGTGCCGTACAAAGAACTCGAGCGTTACAGCATTGAGCGTAAAAACTCGCCGCTGAAATAAGGAATCGCCATGTTTACCTTTATCAAAAAAGTTATCAAAACCGGCACGGCGACCTCGTCTTATCCGCTGGAGCCGATTGCGGTTGATAAAAACTTCCGTGGTAAGCCAGAGCAGAACCCGCAGCAGTGCATCGGCTGCGCGGCCTGCGTCAATGCCTGCCCGTCAAACGCCTTAACGGTTGAAACTGACCTCGCCACAGGAGAGCTTGCCTGGGAGTTTAATCTCGGGCGCTGCATCTTCTGTGGACGCTGCGAAGAAGTTTGCCCGACGGCGGCGATTAAGCTGTCGCAAGAGTACGAACTGGCGGTGTGGAAGAAAGAAGACTTCCTGCAACAGTCCCGCTTCGCGCTGTGCAACTGTCGCGTCTGCAATCGTCCTTTCGCCGTCCAGAAAGAGATCGACTACGCCATTGCGCTGCTCAAGCACAACGGCGACAGCCGCGCGGAAAACCACCGCGAAAGCTTTGAGACTTGCCCGGAATGTAAGCGCCAGAAATGCCTGGTGCCGTCCGACCGTATTGAACTGACTCGCCATATGAAAGAGGCCATCTGATGAGCAATTTATTAGGCCCCCGTGACGCCAACGGCATTCCGGTCCCGATGACGGTGGATGAATCCATCGCCAGCATGAAGGCGTCGTTACTGAAAAAAATCAAACGTTCTGCCTACGTTTACCGCGTGGACTGCGGCGGCTGCAACGGCTGCGAAATCGAAATTTTCGCCACGCTTTCGCCGCTGTTTGATGCAGAACGCTTCGGCATTAAAGTCGTTCCTTCACCGCGTCATGCGGATATTTTACTGTTTACCGGCGCGGTCACCCGTGCAATGCGATCCCCTGCGCTGCGTGCGTGGCAGTCCGCGCCGGACCCGAAAATTTGTATCTCCTACGGTGCCTGCGGTAACAGCGGCGGGATCTTCCACGATCTCTACTGCGTGTGGGGCGGTACGGATAAAATCGTCCCGGTGGATGTTTATATCCCTGGCTGCCCGCCAACGCCTGCCGCCACGCTGTACGGCTTTGCAATGGCGCTCGGCCTGCTGGAGCAGAAAATTCACGCCCGTGGGCCGGGTGAGCAGGATGAACAACCGGCGGAGATCCTGCATGGCGATATGGTGCAGCCGCTGCGCGTGAAAGTGGATCGCGAAGCTCGCCGCCTGGCGGGTTACCGTTACGGTCGCCAGATTGCCGATGACTTCCTGACACAGTTAGGGCAGGGCGAAGAGCAGGTTGCACGCTGGCTGGAAGCGGAAAACGATCCGCGTCTGAACGAGATTGTCAGCCATCTGAATCATGTTGTTGAAGAGGCGCGTATCCGATGAGTGAAAAGGTGGTGTTCAGTCAACTGAGCCGTAAATTTATTGATGAGAACGATGCCACGCCCGCCGAGGCGCAGCAGGTGGTCTATTACAGCCTGGCGATTGGTCACCACCTTGGGGTTATCGATTGCCTGGAAGCGGCGCTCACCTGTCCGTGGGATGAATATCTGGCATGGATTGCCACTCTGGAGGCGGGCAGCGAAGCCCGCCGCAAAATGGAAGGCGTGCCGAAATATGGTGAGATCGTCATCGACATTAACCATGTGCCGATGCTGGCCAACGCATTCGATAAAGCCCGGGCTGCGCAAACTTCGCAGCAGAAAGAATGGAGTACAATGCTGTTAAGTATGCTGCATGATATTCATCAGGAAAACGCCATCTATTTGATGGTGAGGAGATTGCGTGACTGACGTTTTACTCTGTGTTGGCAATAGCATGATGGGCGATGATGGCGCAGGTCCGCTGCTGGCGGAAAAGTGTGCCGCCGCGCCGAAAGGTAACTGGGTGGTGATTGACGGCGGTAGCGCACCGGAAAACGACATCGTCGCTATTCGCGAACTGCGCCCGACACGACTGTTGATTGTCGACGCCACGGATATGGGGCTAAACCCCGGCGAGATCCGCATCATCGATCCGGATGATATCGCCGAGATGTTTATGATGACTACCCATAACATGCCGTTGAACTACCTTATCGACCAGTTGAAAGAAGGCATTGGCGAAGTGATTTTCCTCGGCATCCAGCCGGATATCGTCGGCTTTTACTACCCGATGACCCAGCCGATTAAAGACGCCGTAGAAACCGTTTATCAACGACTGGAAGGCTGGGAAGGGAATGGCGGATTCGCGCAGTTAGCGGTGGAAGAAGAGTAGTTCGTAGACAAACATGTTCACGTTTTGGAATTTGGACGTGCAATTGTGACGTGTAGACGGGTGTTTACATATTGTGAACACCCGTGTGATCAACTACTATAGAAAAATAAATCCGAAGGAATGGTAGTCCAGGTTTAGTCATTCAGGCGCTAATAAGGAAGTTAAAATGCACATCATTTCGAAAGCGCCATTTGAAGAGTGTGCGCGCAAATATCCTAACGACGCTCTGGCTCTACACTCATTGTATCGGGTTATTAAGGAAACGGATTTTTCTACACCAGAAGAAATGCGAACGGCGTTTCCTAACCTCGACAATTTTAAATATCGCAACAAATGGTACGTTCTGGATGTCGGCGGGAACAATCTTAGGGTTATTGCCTACATAAACTTTGTTAATAAGCGGTTCTTTGTGAAGCACATAACGAATCACGCAGAGTATGACAAACTGACACGTTACTACAGAGAGAACAAAGAATGACTGCTAATGCTGCACGCGCTGTTAAAGCAACAAGAGAACTGGTCAATGCAGTCCCCTTTCTGGGAGGCAGTGACTCAGAAGATGATTATCGTGAAGCACTGGAACTGGTCGAATATTTGATTGAAGAAGATGACACCAATCCACTTATCGACTTTCTGGCGAGCCGCATTGCAGAATATGAAAACAACAACGAAAAGTTTGCAGAGTTCGACAAAGCCGTTGCAGCAATGCCGGTTGGCGTGGCCTTACTTCGTACGCTGATTGATCAACATAATTTGACCTATGCGGATTTGAAGAACGAAATCGGCTCTAAATCTCTGGTCAGTCAGATTTTGTCTGGGCAACGATCCCTGACGATATCCCATATTAAGGCACTTTCAGCCCGATTTGGCGTTAAGCCGGAATGGTTTCTTTGATTTTGACTGATGCCAAACCCAAGATTGCCCGATGCGCAACGCTTATCGGGCTTTCCTGGTTCGTGCGACGGTAGTTACTTACTCTAAATCTTCACCATTACTGGCAATTACTTTTTTATACCACCAGAACGATTTCTTACGTGTGCGCGTCAGCGTGCCGTTGCCTACGTCGTCACGGTCTACGTAGACAAAACCGTAGCGTTTGCTCATTTCACCCGTAGAGGCGGAAACTAAATCAATACAGCCCCATGTGGTGTAGCCCATCAGCGGAATGCCATCTGCAATCGCTTCGCCCATTGCGCGGATATGTTCGCGTAAATAGCTGATGCGATAGTCATCGTTAATCTCACCATTGGCAGCAAATTCATCTTTTGCGCCGAGGCCGTTTTCCACCAGAAACAGTGGCTTCTGATAACGGTCGTACATCATATTCATGGTGATACGCAGACCGAGTGGATCAATACCCCAGCCCCAGTCGCTCACTTGCAGATACGGGTTACGCAGCGATTTCACTACGTTCGCCGCACTGCTATTGTTGGCGTTCATCTCCGCCGAGGCGCAGCGTGAGGCGTAATAGCTGAAAGAGACAAAATCGACGGTGTTTTTCAGGATCTCATCATCGCCCGGTGCTTTGTCGATGGTTACCCCTTTTTCGCGGAATACGCGGGCAGAGTAAGCCGGATACGCGCCCCGCGCCTGCACATCGATAAAAAACAGGTTTTCCCGATCTTTCTCCAGCGCCGCCCAGACATCTTCCGGCTTGCAACTGTAAGGGTAGAAGTTACCGCCCGCCAGCATACAGCCCACCTGATTTTGCGGGTTAACCTCATGGGCGATTTTGGTGGCTAATGCACTGGCAATCAGTTGGTGATGCGCAGCCTGATATTTCACCTGATCCTGATTTTCGCCTTCTTCAAACACCAGACCCGCGCCGGAGAACGGGCTATGCAACATAATGTTGATTTCATTGAAGGTTAGCCAGTATTTCACCAGACCATCAAATGCTTCAAAGCAGATTCTGGCGTAGCGGCTGAAAAACTCCACCAGCTTGCGGTTACGCCAGGAGCCATATTCGGTGACCAGATGCATCGGCACATCGAAGTGGCACAACGTGACCAGCGGTTCGATACCGTACTTTTTACACTCTTCAAAGACAGAACGGTAAAAAGCAATGCCCTGCTGGTTGGGCGTCAGTTCATCGCCCTGCGGGAAGAGGCGGCTCCAGGCAATTGAGGTACGGAACACTTTGAATCCCATCTCTGCCATCAGGGCGATATCTTCTTTATAACGATGATAAAAATCCGTCGCCTCATGGCTGGGATAAAACTCGTCATCGCGCAACTGAAAACGTTTTTCCAGCCCCAGTTTCACCGCCATTCGATGCTCGCCGTGTGGGATCATATCGACGGTGGTCAGCCCTTTGCCACCTTCACGGTACGCACCTTCAGACTGGTTGGCGGCAAGCGCGCCGCCCCATAAAAAACCTTCTGGAAATACTGACATTTTCATCCTCAATTAAGACTTACTTCTTTGGCGACGGTCGGTTGTGCGCTCTGATGCTTTCGCGCCTCGGCAGTCGCTTCCTCAACAGGAATATCCTCAAAGCCGAGCAACAGTGTGAGGATAAACGACAGCACCACCGCCAGCGCCATGACCGCGAACACCCAGACGATGCTCATTGGATTCGCCGGATCGAAGAACTGCACGCTGGTAAATAGCCCCGGCGCTGCCATTGAGTGGCTGGCAAGCCCCGCCATACCGGCAACCGCGCCGCAAATAAAACCGCTGATAAGACTGGCGATAAGCGGACGTTTCAGGCGGATCGCCACGCCATATAACGCCGGTTCGGAAATCCCCGCCATAATGGCTGATGCCGCCGCAGCCAGCGCCGTCTGGCGCAGTTCCGGGTTTTTCGTTTTCCACGCCACCGCCAGTGATGAACCGCCCAGCGACAGGTTAGCGCCGATCTCTGACGGCATGACCATCCCTTCTTTGCCGGTTTCGGCAATGGTCTGAATGATGGTTGGCGTAAAGACGCGGTGCATCCCGGTCATTACCAGCAGAGGCCACAGCGCGCCCATAATGGCGACTGAAAGCCAGCCCAGATAACCATGAATGGTGTAAACCAGCGCCGAAATGGCGCTACCGATCCAGATACCAATCGGGCCAATCAGCAGAATTGCCAGCGGTGCGGCAATCAACACAATCAGCATTGGCTTGAGGAAGTTTTTAGTCACCGCCGGTGTAATGCTGTCCACCCAGCGTTCGATATATGACAGGCACCAGGTCATCACCAGCGCCGGGATCACCGTGTAGGTGTATTTCACCGCGGTGACCGGAATCAGGGCAAATTCGACATGTTCACCCTGGGCCGCTTTCGCCATTAATTCAATAAAACTCGGATGTACCAGCACACCCGCGATGGCAATCGCCAGCGACATATTGGTTTAAATTTGGAGGGCGGCAGAAGCCGCGACCATCAGCGGCAGGAAGAAGAAAGCACCGTCACCAATCACATTCAGAATGGTTAAGGTCGGCGATCCTTTTGTCAGCACGCCGCTCATCTCGAGGATCATCGCCAGCAGTTTGACCATCGATCCGCCGATAATCGCCGGGATCAGCGGTGACATGGTGCCGATCAGCGCATCGAGGATCCCCGCACCAATGCGACGTAGCGTAAGTTTGGGTTTACCCACGGGCTGTGCGGGCTGCATATCTCCCGGCAGCAGGCTGACGACTTCCTGAAAGGCTTGTGAAACGGTATTGCCGATAATCACCTGGCACTGGTTGTCACTACGTACCACGCCGAGCACGCCGGAGATGGTTTTCAACGTCGGACTGTCGATAAGCTGGTCATCTTTGATAACAAAGCGCAAACGCGTCATACAGTGCGTGACTGCCGAGATGTTATCAACGCCGCCCAGTGCCGCTATCACCGAGCGTGCCAGCGCCGCATAATTTTTGGCCATCGGATTTTATCCTGTTATCAGTAGGGTAGATGTAGTTGTTATCAGTCGACGTGACGGAAAAATGCCGATGCTGAAACGGAATTAGGAAACCGGTTTCACAAAATCATGAATAGTTGTCACTAAATAAGCAAGAGAGTTAATTGTTCATTTTTTATATTTGTGAAACCGGTCACCTGAATATTTTTCCCGCCGATGTTTTGGGAAAAAAAGAGGCGACCAGCCC
>OBWS01000493.1_pt1 | contig 22146 bp, 18 predicted proteins | sample 1495291 | NCBI WGS metagenome assembly OBWS01 (sample SAMEA2580090, study PRJEB22360) | human gut metagenome | biome: human gut; feature: human-associated habitat; material: faeces | place: Denmark | collected 2008/2010 | reverse complement strand
TGAGAGAGCATTGAATCATCGGCTCGGTAATACCGATGCCCGGAGCCTTTGAATGAGCCCGTTTGGGAATTGAGGATGGAACATCCCAAAATCAGGCAATCTGTTTTTGTGGAAAGAAAGCGAAGAATTGGAAATGAGGGATTTTTTCCATGAATGATTTTGTAATTCTCACGGATTCCTGCTGTGATCTTCCCGGTGAACTTGCGCGTGAATGGGGACTGGAGGTTCTTCCCCTTTCGGTTCATCTGGGGGACCAGGAATATTTAAACGACCTGGATGGGAAAAGCATCAGCTTTCATGATTTTTACGACCAGCTTCGTCAGGAGGCGGTTTGCACCACCTCCGCGGTTAATATGGAGACCTTTCAGGAGAAAATGGAGGCCCTGCTGAAGCAGGGGAAGGATGTGCTGTGCATCCTGTTTTCCTCCGGCCTGAGCAACACATATAACGCGGGGCACCTTGCGGCGCAGGAGCTGATCGCGCAATACCCGGAGCGAAAGCTTTATACCGTAGACAGCCTGTGCGCCTCTTTGGGGCAGGGCCTGCTGATTCAGCATGCGGTGGAGCTGCGAAAGAGCGGCAAAAGCATTGATCAGGTGCGCGACTGGCTCGAAGAAAACAAGCTCAAGCTCTGCCACTGGTTTACCGTAGACGATCTGAACCATCTAAAGAGGGGCGGCCGGGTTTCCTCCGCCACGGCTTTAATCGGCACGGTGCTCGGCATTAAGCCTGTTCTGCACGTGGACGACGAGGGCCACCTGATCAACGTGGGAAAGGCGCGCGGGCGCAAGGCCTCGCTGAACGCTCTGGTTGATCAGATGGAAGAAACCGTGGTCGACCCGGAAAAGCAAATGATCTACATCAGCCACGGCGACTGCCTGGAGGATGCCGAATGGGTACGCAACGAGATACTCCGGCGTTTTTCGGTAAAGGGAGTCGTTATCAACTATGTCGGCCCGGTCATCGGCGCCCATTCCGGCCCCGGAACCGTCGCGCTGTTTTTCCTGGGCGTTCATCGCTGATTGTGTAAAAATGAAACATGCGTCTTGATCGGGTTGAAAAACCCAGTCAAGACGCATGTTTTTTGATATTTTTGAGAAGCCGTTTTGCATCAGCTTCAAGCAATCAGGCACTTCGTCCGGCTTTCTTTTGTTTGGTAAGCTGATAGACCACAAAGCCGAGCACAAGGCCCGCCGCAAGCGGGATCACCCAGCCCATCCCCAAAGAGAAGAAGGGCAGCGATTCGCGGTAAACGCCCAAAACCGCCTGCACAGCCGGCTGCGCCGTCACCTGCCGCGGCAGGGCGTTCAGAAAATCGCCCACACCGGCAAACAGTGTAAAAACAGTGGGAATCAGGTACACACAGCGCCGATTGTGAAACAGCGGGCTTAAAATTCCCAGCAGAATCAGCGAAATCGCCAGCGGGTACAGAAACATCAGCACCGGGATCGACAGAGAGATGATCTGCGTCAGGCCGACGTTGGCGACCAAAAGCGAAACCAGCGTAAAGAGAACGGTGTAGGTGCGATAGCTCAAGCGGTTCGGAAACAGCTCACAAAAGGTCTGCGAGCAGGCCGTGATCAGGCCGATCGCCGTTTTCAGGCAGGCCACCGTCACAATCACCGCCAAAAGGACGTTCCCGCTCGTCCCGAGATAGTACCGGGCGATTTGGGCCAGCGCAATGCCGCCGTTTTCAGAAACGGCAAACTGCCCGGCGCTGGAAGCGCCCATATACGCCAGAAAGGCATAGATCATGCCCATCAGCAGCACGCTGACCGCGCCCGAGCGGACGGTAGCCAGCGCGACGCCGCGAGGGCTGCCCACGCCCAGCTCCTTCAGGCTGTTCACCACAATGATTCCAAACGCCAGCGACGCGAGCGCATCCATGGTATTGTAGCCCTCGAGAAAGCCCTTGAAAAACGGGGATGCGGCGTAAGACTCCGCCACCGGAATCTGGGAGACGGCGCCCATCGGCGAAACAACACTCAGAACAATCAAAACTGCGAGCACCGCCAGAAACAGGGGATTCAGAACCTTCCCCACCCAAACCAAAAGCTTGTTGGGGCGCAGCGAAAACGCCAGCGCAGCGGCGAAAAACACCACCGTGAACAGGGCCAGCCCCACCCGCTGCATCGACTGCGGGAGAAAGGGCACAAGGCCGATTTCAAATGACACCGTCGCGGTACGGGGCAGCGCAAAGAACGGGCCGATGGTCATGTACAGCAGAATCGTCATCACGTAGCCGTAAACAGGGTGCACCCGCCCCGCCAGATCAAACAAACCCGAGCTGCCGGAGATTCCCACGGCGATCACGCCGAGAAACGGCAGGCCGATTGCCGTTACCAGAAAACCGACTGCGGCCAGCGGTGTTGACGCACCGGCCATCTGGCCCATATGAACCGGAAAAATCAAATTGCCGGCCCCGAAAAACAGCCCGAACAGCATGGAGCCAACCAGCAGATAGGATGAAAAAGACAGCTTTTTATCCATGTTTCTTTCCTCTTCCCCATTCTCATTCATTTCGTGCGAAAGCGGGGCCGCGGCAATCGCGCGGCCCGCAGCGCAGCTCAAATTCCCCTGGCCTGTTACAGCTTTACTTTATATTCCGCCAGCCATTCCGGCCGGATTTCCTCCAGAATCGCCTGCGGAACCCGATACGCCCAGGGGCTGCGCTGCAGCTTTAAAGATTCAATTGTTCTGTGCAGCTTTTCCCGGGTGATGTTGTCCACCTCTCCCGCGATCAGGTCATAGTAATCTTTGGGTGAGGTAAACTGAACCATATACAAAAAGTCCGCCCATTCGGAATACTCCGTGAGCCAGACGTTTTCCTTCGGCACCTTCAAAATCAGCTTGACGCTGCTGGATGTGCTCCCGCCTGTATTCTTCCGGTGGAACCTCAGATTGCCGAAAATCGGGCACTCACAGTGCAGCCCCAGCATATCGATCAGGCAGTCGTACGCCCGCCCGTATTTCTGGCTGGGGTGCGCACGGTAAATTTCGCCGGATTTCAAAATCCGCAGCACTCTCACAGATTGGTAGGTGTAGATAATCACTCACGATCCTCCTTCTATTTTTCTGCGGTTGCCCAGCGGTATAGCAGCTGTTCCCCCTCAGAAACAGCGGGGTCAAACAAATATTCCCTGAGCAGCCGGGCATTGTCAAAGCCGGTATCTTTATAATACGCCTCGGCAATCGCGCCGGTGATGCAGGCCACCGTGTCGGTGTCGCAGGTGACGCTCAGCACGTTGCGAATGCTGCTCTCCCAGGAGTCGCTCTCCAGAAAGCAGCGGATGGCAAGCGGAACCGAGCCCTCGCAGCTCATGTCGAACTTGGAAAAGGGTCGGTACAGCAGCAGGCGGCGATTCAGAGAGTACCCGTAGCGGGCCGTGATCTGCTTTTTGATTTCGCGCTTGGAAAAGCCGTTTCGCGCCAGAAACACACTGACCGCCACCGCCTGCGCCCCAGTGATTCCCTTGGGGTGGTTGTGGCTGCACTCGGCGCTCTTCTTCGCCTCGCGCTCCACCTCTTCGAGAGTTTCAAAATATTCGCCCACAAAGCTCACCCGCATGGCGGAGCCGTTGCCGTAGCTGCGGTAAGGAGCGTGCAGGTGGTCGTAGATCCATTCCTTGAACATCGGCCCATACCCAACGTATGGGTAGCGCTTTCCAAACATGACGTAAGCGTCGCGATAGGGGATTTTATTTAAAATCGCATATTTGGTCGCGACCGTCATCACGGTGTCGTCCGTATAAAAGCAGCTGTTCTCAAACAGAGGGACGGTCTTGTAATTAAACCCTTTCGGCTTGCTGAATTCATAACGGGAGCCGGCAATATCTCCCAGAAGAGCTCCGTCCACAGCACTCCCCCCTATTACAATAAATTTGGACAGGAAAGCCAGGCAGCCAATCTGGCTTTCTTTCCATCTTTCTGAATCAATTCAGTCCAATCCATTCTTTGCGGGTACGGCTTTCTTCCCTTGCCCGCGGCGGAGGAAGAAGCGGGTCACTCTCTAAAACCGACGCTGCCGCGTCAGCTGGCAGACACGGCGCGCACCTGACAGAGATGCGCGCCGCCCCTTTGCCTATTGCCGCTTTTTCTTCTTCATCCACTGGTACACCGGCAACCCCAACAGGGTAATCGCAATCCCGATCACGGAACGAGCCGGGGCGTCGACCAGTGTGCTGATCAAAATATAAACGCCGCCCACCGCACCGATGATGGGGGTGACGGGATACAGCGGAACCCGGTATTTCCCCTCCTCCGGGCGATGCCTTTTGCGCAGGATAAACACGCCCAAAACGCCCATGGTAAAGAAAATCCACAGAACAAACACCAGCATGTCGGTGAGAGTATTAAACGTGCCGGAGAAAATATACACAAGCGCCAAAATGCTCTGGAAAATCAGAGCGTTGGCGGGGGTGCGCAGCTTCGGATGAACCGCGCCCAAAATTGCGGAAAACGGGAGCTGCCCTCTTTCACCCATGGCCTGGGGCACACGCGCAGCCGTCATCAAATAGCCGTTCAGAGCGCCGAATACCGAAACCATGATGCCCGCGGTAATAAAGGCGGCGCCGCCTTCGCCAAACAGAACATTCGCCGCGTCTGCGCCGGGCGTGGCGGAGGCCACGATCTGGCTGAGCGGGAGCGCGCGGAAAACAGCAAGGTTAAACAGCGCGTAGACCACGATGACAAACAACACGCCGACAGAGATGACCTTCGGCAGTGTTTTAGAAGGGTTCTTCAGCTCACCGGCCATATTGGTAACGCCGATCCAGCCGTCGTAGGCCCACAGAGTGCCCAGAATCGCAGCGCCAAAGCCCGCGCCCTGCAGCGCCTCCTGCGCAGAGCCCGCAAAACCGGGAATACTCGGGGAAAGCAGGCCGACGCCGATGATCGCGACAATCGGGATCAGCTTGCCGACCGTTGCCAGAGTCTGAATAACGCCGCACTTGGTGGACAAAATGTTCATGACCAGAATAAAGATCAGAACGCCCGCAGCCAAAAGCTTTTGCTGCACGCCGCTGATCGGAATAAAATAAGCGGCATAAATCGAAAACGCGATGGCCTGCGCCGCAACGGAGGCCGGGTAGGAAATCACTGTCTGCACCCAGCCCAGCAAAAAGCCGGCCCTTTCGTCGTACAGCTCTTCCAGATACGTATACAATCCGCCGGACTTCGGGATGGCCGACGCGATTTCCGCAACAGACAGCGCGGAAGCCAGCGTGATGATACCGCCCGCGATCCAGGCCGCGATACTCATGGCGGGGCTGCCCGCATTCCCCAGAACAACGCCGGGCTTTAAAAAGATGCCCGAGCCGATGATCATTCCCACAACAATCGCCATTGCTTCCACAACGGTGACCGATTTTTTCAATGTGCTTTTTTCCATAATTGTTCCACAATCCTCACTATGCTCCAAATTTAACTGATGTGGCGCCGCAGGACGCATGGGATCGCCTTCTGCCGCAGCAGCCCCTGTCCTGCGATTCTGTACTATTATACACGCTGCACAAAGAATAGAAAAGGATTTTTTTGAAAAGAATCCTGCGCTGCGGGTGAGACCGGCAAAGCAACAGCAGCACCCCGGCCGCACAAGCGGCCCTGGTGCTGCTGAACAATCTGCAAAAGCAAGCGAACGTGCTTTGGGGTATGTGCCTGCAAACGTGACGCTCCTGCGGGCGCACGCCATCCCTGCGGGTACACGCGGCACAAAAGCGGTTCCCCGCGCCGTGGCTGCGCAGCCCGCCCGGCGGCCCGAGCTCTTTATTTGGCCACAAGATTGACCAGCTTGCCCGGCACGTAGATCTCTTTTACAATCTGCTTGCCGGAAAGCTCCGCGGCAATCTTCGGCTGATCCTTCGCCGCCTGAATCGCCTGCTCCTTGGTATATTCCACGGGAATTTCAATGCGGTCGCGCACCTTACCGCTGACCTGAAGGGCGATTTCCACCATGCTCTCTTTGCATTTTTCCTCGTCGTACTCCGGCCAGCTCTGCTCCGCCACAAGCCCGGTGCCGAGCTTCGCCTGCGCCCACACCTCTTCCGTTACATGGGGGGCAAAGGGATTGAGCAGCAGGGTAAAGACGCGCAGCTCCTCACGGTTGATGGAGCCGGCGTCGGAAATATCGTTGATCAAAGCCATCAGCGACGCGATCGCCGTGTTGAATTTCAGGTTTTCTATATCCTCGCCGACCTTTTTGATCGTCTTGTGGAACGGCCGCTCCAGCGCGGGAGTGATCTGATCTCCCGGCACCAAGCGCTCCGTCAGCGCGTAGTAGCGCTCCAAAAAGCGGCGGCTGCCCTTGATGCTCGCGGTGTTCCACGGGGCGGCCTTTTCAAAGTCGCCGATGAACATTTCATACAGGCGCATGGTGTCCGCGCCGTACTCGTTCACAATTTCATCCGGATTGACGACGTTGCCGCGGGATTTACTCATCTTTTCGCCGTTCTCCCCCAGAATCATGCCATGGCTGGTGCGCTTGGCGTACGGCTCGGGCGTGGGAACCACGCCGATGTCATACAGAAATTTGTGCCAAAAGCGGCTGTACAGCAGGTGAAGCGTGGTGTGCTCCATGCCGCCGTTATACCAATCGACCGGCGACCAGTATTCGAGCGCCTCTTTGCCGGCCAGCGCCTTGTCGTTGTGGGGATCCATATAGCGCAGAAAGTACCAGGAGGAGCCCGCCCACTGGGGCATGGTATCCGTTTCGCGCCTGGCGGGGCCGCCGCAGTGCGGGCAGGTGGTGTTGACCCAGTCTGTCATATGCGCCAGCGGGGATTCGCCGTTGTCGGTCGGCTCGTAGGATTTGACCTCCGGCAGAGTCAGCGGCAACTCGCTTTCCGGCAGAGCCACAAAGCCGCATTTGTCGCAGTGAACGATCGGGATCGGCTCGCCCCAGTAACGCTGGCGCGAGAACACCCAGTCGCGGAGCTTGAAGTTGACCTTCTGCTCGCCGATGCCCTGCTCCGCCAAATACGCGATGATCTTCTTCTTCGCTTCCTCAACGGTCAGGCCGTTCAGAATGCCGGAATTGACCATCACGCCGGTTTCGCAGTCGGTAAACGCTTCCTGTTCCACGTTGCCGCCCTGTACAACCTCGATGATCGGCAGATTGAACTTTTTCGCGAATTCCCAGTCGCGGGTATCGGGGCCGGGCACAGCCATAATCGCGCCGGTGCCGTAGGACACGAGAACATAATCGGAAATAAAGATCGGAATTTCCTTCCCGGTCAGCGGGTTCGTCGCGGTCACGCCGTCCAGGCGCACACCGGTTTTCTCCTTGGCCACCTCGGTGCGCTCAAAGTCGGACTTTTTGGAAGCCTCCTGCTGGTAAGCGCGGATTTCATCCAGATTGCGCAGGCTGTCAGCCCAGGTTTCGAGGTACGGATGCTCCGGAGAGAGAACCATGTAGGTCGCGCCGTAGAGCGTGTCGGGCCGGGTGGTATAAACGGTCAGCTCTTCCCCGTGGCTGGTCTGAAAGCGAACCTCGGCGCCGGTGGAACGGCCGATCCAGTTTCTCTGCTGCGCCTTGACGCGCTCGGGGTAATCCACCAGATCGAGATCATCCACCAAACGCTGGGCGTACTCGGTGATTTTCAGCATCCACTGGGATTTGACCTTGTGCACAACCTCGCTGCCGCAGCGCTCGCAGACGCCGTTCACCACCTCTTCGTTGGCCAGAACGCATTTGCACGAGGTGCACCAGTTGACGGACATTTCTTTTTTATAGGCAAGCCCGCGCCGGAACATCTGCAAAAAGATCCACTGCGTCCACTTGTAATAGGATGGGTCTGTGGTATTGATTTCGCGGGACCAGTCGAAGGAAAGGCCCAGCGCCTGCAGCTGCTGCCTGAAACGGGCAATATTTTTCTGGGTTACAATCGCCGGATGCACGTGATTTTTGATCGCGAAGTTTTCGGTCGGCAGACCGAACGCATCCCAGCCGATGGGATACAGAACATTATAACCCATCAATCTGCGTCGGCGCGAAACGATATCCAGCGCCGTATAGGAGCGGGGATGCCCGACATGCAGGCCCTGCCCGGAGGGATAAGGAAATTCAATCAGCGCGTAGAATTTCGGCTTGTCCGTAGACGCAGACGCATGAAAAACGCCTGCTTCCTCCCATTTTTTCTGCCACCGTTCTTCAATCGGTTTATGTTCGTATTTCACTGGTGCTCCCCCTCATTCCGCTTCGCTCAAAAAGTTGAGCTCTATATTTTCCGCGTCCTGCCACAGGCGATCCAGATCATAAAACCGGCGTGCTTCTGCGGTAAAAACGTGTATGACGACATGACCGTAATCCAGAAGAATCCAGGAATTGGAACGGTACCCTTCCACATGGTCGGGCATAGTCCCCTCTTCCTTGAGCTGAACCTCTACCGCGTCGGCCAATGCCTTAACGTGTGTATTGCTGGTACCGGTTGCCAGAACGAAATAATCTGCCAATACAGACAGCTCCCTAATTCCAAGCACCTTCAGCTCATTGGCTTTCTTATTGTCTAAAATCACTGCAGCCCTTTGGGCCAGCTCTAATGATGTCATCTGGTAACCACCATTTCTATTGAAATTTTAATGTTTTTTATTGATTGCCGCGGGCAAGAACCTCTGCGTTATACGCGTCGAAACTGTCAGGGTGTATCGGCTTTTGATTCTGCGATAAATCCTGAATTGTGAAAATCACCCCGGCCATTACCGCATCCTGCAAACCGTGGCGAGCCGCCTCGCGCAGCTCCCGCACGCCCTCGTAATCCCGTTCGTCCGAAATAAAATCCGCCACGAACACGATCTTTTCCAACAAAGACATATGGGCGCGCCCTGTGGTATGGTACCGCACGGCATCCAGAATCTCCTGATCGTCAATGCCCAGAACATCCCGCAAATAAGCCGCGCCCGCCATGGCGTGCCACAGCTTCGGCGCGGAGCGCTCCACATCTGTGAGCATTATACCAGAATCGTCCATGATTTTCAACTGCTCTTCGGGCGGCGCCTCCTTCATGATGTCGTGAAGGATCCCGGCCAGCCTGGCTTTTTGAGGATCGACCCCATTCAGAGCCGCCAGCTCCTGCGCCGCCTTTGCAACATTCCTGCTGTGCTGAAAGCGCTTTTCGGACAAGCGGCCGCGAACAATTTCTTCATACTGCTTTTCATCCATTGGAAATCCCCCCGTATAAATGATGCGCCGTGATATACGCCTCCACGGCCTTCGGAACCAGCCCGGCAATGGGAAGGCCTCGCGCGATGCGCCCGCGCACCAGCGTGGAGGAAACGGGAAGAAGCGAAAGCTCCTCCACATGCGTTTTTGCGCCAAGGCTCTCGATGCGTTCTGCATAGGCCAAAAGCTCGCCGCGGCCGTTTTCGTCCCGCGGCGCCGCGCACATGCGGGCCAGGCGGAACAGCTCCCCGCTCTGGTACCAGTGCTCCAGCGTCAAAAACATATCCGCCCCCATCAAAAGGTACAGCTCTGCGCCCGGGTTTTCCCGGTGCAGCTGCCGCAGGGTGTCTACCGTATAGCTCGGGCCCTGCCGCAGAAGCTCTGCATCCGACACCTCAAGGCCGTGCGGCTGAGCCGCCAGACGGCACATCTCGAGCCGATCCTTCGCGTCCGCCAGATCGGCCGCCGCCTTATGGGGCGGCACGCGGGAGGGAATGAGCAGCACGCGGTCGAGCCCCAGACGCTCACGAAAACCCTGCACCAAATGCAGGTGCCCGTTATGAATCGGGTTGAAGGTTCCGCCGAACATCGCCAGCTTTTTCATGGGCCCTCCCGTTTCCAAATCGAGGCAAACGCACCGGTTTTCTCTCTCCTCCCCGTTCCCGGCGGAAGAAAGAAATTTATTTTTCGTGTTTTTGTACCGTAAATGCGTACGGAATTCACTTTGTTCCATTATTTTTTCGCGGGCTTCGGCAGAATGATTTTCGGTTCCTTCTGATTTTTGCGGTACAGAACAAACTTTCCGCCGATGACCTGCACCACCTCGGCCGAAAGAGGAGCCGCCAGCTCGTCCGCCGCCTGACGCGCGGTGATCCCCGCGGTTTCCAGCACCTTGCCCTTGATCAGCTCGCGGGCGGTGAGCGCGTCGTCTGCCTGCCTTATGATATCGGCGCTCATGCCGTCTTTTCCAATCATGAGAATCGTGTCGAGCGGATTCGCCATAGAGCGCAGAAACGCCCGCTGCTTACTTGTGATCATGCAATATACTCCTTTATTTTAACCATTTTTCTTCCAGTTTTCCAGCTCCCGCGCCAATTTTGCAAGCGCACGGCCGCGGTGGCTGATACCGTCTTTTTCTTCGGCGGTCATCTCCGCATAGGAGCGCTCCCCCACAAGGAAAATCGGGTCGTAGCCAAAGCCGCCCTCACCCTTCGGCCCGAACGCGATGGAGCCCTCGCAGGCGCCCTGCGCCGTAAGGATCTTTCCATCCGGGAATATACAGCAGACCGCGCTGACAAACCGCGCCGTGCGCTGCTCCGCGGGAACCCCGCGGAGCGCCTCCAGCAGCTTTTCGTATCGCTGCCGGTCGGTCGCGCCCTCGCCCGCGTAGCGTGCGGAGTAAACGCCGGGCGCGCCGCCGAGCGCATCCACCACAAGGCCGGAGTCGTCCGCAATCGCTGGCATGCCGGTCGCCCTCATGGCGGATTCCGCTTTGAGCAGAGCGTTTTCGGCAAAGGTGGTGCCGGTTTCCTCCACCTCGGGCAAATCTTCCCGAATGACGGCGTCAAAGCCCAGGGGTTCCAGGATTCTTTCGAGCTCTTTCAGCTTTTTTGCGTTATGTGTCGCGATTACAAATGTCATTTCGCTTCCCTCTCAAACAGAGCCGCGGCGAACTCGTCCGCCTCAAACGGCTGCAAATCGTCTATTTTTTCGCCAAGGCCGATCAGCTTGACGGGCAGATGAAGCTCCTGCCGGATGGGCAGCACCACGCCGCCGCGCGCCGTGCCGTCGAGCTTTGTGAGCACAATGCCGGTCAGACCCGCCGCGTTCTGGAACTCCCTCGCCTGGTTCACGGCGTTCTGCCCGGTGGTGGCGTCGAGCACGAGCAGAACCTCTTTGTCGCAGTCCGGCAGCTCGCGGTCGATAATGCGGCTGATCTTCGACAGCTCGTCCATCAGGTGCTTTTTATTGTGCAGACGCCCGGCGGTATCGCAGATCACAACATCCATACCGCGCGCCTTGGCTGCCGCGATGGTGTCGAACACCACGGCCGCGGGGTCGGAGCCCTCCGCGTGCTTAACCATCGGCACATCGGCGCGGTCCGCCCATACCTGCAGCTGGTCGATCGCCGCGGCGCGGAACGTATCCGCCGCGCCGAGGATGACCTTTTTGCCCTCGCGCGAAAGCTTTGCGGCAAGCTTGCCGATGGTGGTCGTTTTGCCCACGCCGTTCACGCCGATGATCAGGATCACGGACGGCTTGGTTGTAAGCCGCAGCTCCTCGCCGCCGCTGAGCATTTCAGACACGATTCCCTGCAGCAGACCGCGCACCTCGGCGGGATCGGTCACGCCGTTCTTTTTCACGCGGACGCGCAGCTCCTCGCAGACTTTGGCGGAGGTGGCGGCGCCGACATCCCCCATAATGAGCAGCTCCTCGAGCTCTTCAAACAGCTCTTCGTCGATTTTCGTAAAGCTGTTGAGCATCGAATCGATTTGCCCGGTGATGCTGTCGCGTGTTTTTTTCAGTCCTTCTTTGATCTTATCAAAAAATCCCATCGCAAACTCCTTTATATTCCGGCTTTCTGCTAAAACAATTTATTGGTTTCTTCCCCCGCCTGCGACGGGGAAAGGCGCAATTAATCTCATATAAAATTGCTTTCAATGGAACCCGTTATCTCTGCCTGATTCCAAGCTTCTGCTCTATTTCGGAGGCGCGCAGCTCCAGCAGCTTTGAAACGCCCTCGTCCTGCATGGTGACGCCGTACAGCACATCCGCTTCTTCCATGGTGCCGCGGCGGTGCGTGATGATGATAAACTGCGTGTTCTGGTTCATGCCGCGCAGGTAGCCGGCAAAGCGACCCACATTCACGTCGTCGAGCGCGGCCTCGATTTCATCCAGCACGCAGAACGGCGGCGGATTTACCTTCATGATGGCGAAATACAGCGCGATGGCCACCAGCGCCTTTTCGCCGCCTGAAAGCGACTCCAGATGCGTGACGATCTTGCCCGGCGGCTGAACGGAAATTTCGATTCCCGAGGTGAGCACATCCTCCGGCTGGCTTAATGTCAGCTGGGCAGTACCGCCGCCAAACAGCGAGCGGAATGTTTCAGAAAAATTCTGCCGGATTTTTTCAAACCGCTGCAAAAACAGCTCCTGCATTTTCTGGGTCAGCTCGCCGATCAGGCGCCGCAGCTCATCGCGGGATTTCTCCACGTCTTTGATCTGCTCTTTCAGGAATTCATACCGCTGCGAGACCTCTTTGTATTCCTCCACCGCGGCCACATTCACCGTGCCGAGCGCTTTGATTCTGCCCTTGAGCTCGTTCAGGCGTTTTTTCGCGGTAGAAACGTCCTCCAGGCGCGGGCTGATCTCTTCGGCCTCCCGCCGGGTCAGTTCGTATTCTTCCCACAAACGGGAAATAATTTCATCGTATTCCTTTTGTATGTTGGCGCGCCGCTCCTCCAGCCGAGCCATCTCCTGCCCGATGGTGTCTCGCGCGGAGGACTGCTCACGCTCCTCCGCCCTCAGGCGCGCGGCCTGCGTTTCCAAATCGGCCCGCTGTTTGGCAATGCCCTCCACGCTCTCGCGGGAAGCGGCTGCGGCAGCCCGCAGCTCCGTTGCCTGAAGCCGAAGCTGCTGTGCCTGCCGCTCGAGCGCGCGGTCGTTTTCGCGAAGCTGCGTAAGCTCCTGATTCAGGCGCTCCGCCAGCCCGGCGTAATTCAGGCGGCGGTTCTCCAATTCCTGCGCGGCGGCGGCGAGGGCTTCCTTTTCCTTTTCGGCGGAGAGTGCCGTCATGCGCGCCTCCTGCAAAGCGTCCGTCAAAGCCCGGTAGCGTTTGTCCAGCTCCTCGCGGTCGCCGGTCATCCGGCTCACGCTTTGGCGAAGGGCGGTAATCTGCTCCTCCAGCGCTTCGGCGTCGCGCAAGGCCTGCTCCTTCTGCTGCCGCAGTTCCAGAAGCCTCTGCCCGGCTTTTTCCTGCTCCGCCGCCAGCTCTTTTGCGCCGCTTTCCAGCGACTGCCGCTCGGCGCGCATCCGCCCGTATTCGGCCTGCAGATTCACACGGTCCTCTTTGGCTGTGCTCAGCTCCGCCTGCGCGGCGGAGAGCGAAGCCTGCGCGGCGGAAAACTCCGCCTGCGCCGCTTTGAGCGCGGCCTCGGCCTCCTCCGCCTTCTGCGCCAGCGCCGCGGCCTGTTTTTTGGCCTGCTCCATCTGCGCCGTACGGCTCAACAGCCCGGCGTTTTTCGCCAGAGAACCGCCGGTGAGCGAACCGCCCGTATTGACCACCTGACCGTCCAGCGTAACCACGCGGAACCGGTAGGAAAAGCGCTTTGCAATCGCGACGGCGCTGTCGAGGTCTTCCGCAATCACGATGCGCCCAAGCAGTGAGCGCATGACGCCCTCGTACTTTGAGTCGCACCCGCAAACGGAGAACGCGACGCCGACGAATCCCGAGCAGTCGGAAAGCCCCTGCTCCTGCAGAAGATTCCCGTGAATCGTCGAGATCGGCAGGAAGGTGGCGCGCCCCGAATCCTTTTGTTTTAAGAGGGTGATCGCCCGCTTTGCGTCCTGCTCGGTTTCCACCACGATATTCTGCATGGCGGCCCCCAGAGCCGTTTCCACCGCGGTGGCGTACTCGGCGGGAACCCGCAGCAGACGCGAAACCGGGCCGTGGATTCCGGTCAGGCTGCCATGCCCGACCTCCTTCATCACCGTTTTGACACTGTGTGCAAAGCCCTCGAGATTTCGCTCCATCTCCTCCAGCAGCTTCACGCGCCGGGCCTGCTCCCCGGCGTCCAGCCGGAGCCTCTCACTTTTTCCGCGGGCTACCTCCAGGCGCTTCTGCCGGGAATCCAGCCGCATTTCAAAGCCGCGCGCCGTGTTGGTCAGCACGGCGATGGTATCCTCCGCTTTTTGCAGCAGGGCGGCGCATTCGCGCTCCTCCGACTCCAGCTCCTGCTTCTGCCGCTCCCGCGACTGCAGGGCCTGCTGCACGGCGGCGCGGCGCAGCTCGATTTCAGAAATGGCGGTAACCGCCGTCATCTCGCGGATTTTTGCCTGCGAAGCATCCGCCGTCAGCTGTGTCAGGCGGCGGGTCTGCTCCTCCATCTGGCCGGAATACTGCTCCATCGAGCCGCGCAGCTCCTCCAGCCGTTTGGATACGCCGGCGACCTCCTCCTGCCGGCTCAGTACAAATTGATCTTTTTCCTCGATCCCGCGCTTTTTTTCTTCGATCTCTTTCCGCAGGTCTTCATCGGAAAGGGAGGAGTTTTCCAGCTCGTGCAGAATTCTTTCCTGATTCTGCCGGTTATGTTCTCGGTCGTTCTCTAAAACGGCCGCCTCGCCGTCCTTTCGGGCGGCTTCCTCCTCTTTGGCGGAAGCGAGCGTTCTCGCCTCGTCCATGCGGGCGGTACAGGCGTTGACCGCCCGGTAGTTTTCTTCAATCTGCTTTTCCAGCTCCGCGGCACGCTTGTCGATTTCTTCCTGCTGGCCGCGGGCCAGAAGAAGCTTGTCTTCGTAGTCGCGCAGAATCTGACCGGAGCGCCCGAGTGTATTCAGCCACAGGCCAATTTCGAGCGTCCGCTTTTCCTCGGCGAATTTCAAATACTGGTTGGCCTTTTCCGCCTGCTCACGCAGGGGGCCAACCCGGGCTTCGAGCTCGGAGAAAATGTCGTGCAGGCGCACCAGATTTTCCTGTGCCTGCTGTAGCCGACGCTCCGATTCGCCTTTTCGGTACCGAAAGCGGGAGATTCCCGCGGCTTCCTCAAAAATCTCGCGGCGGTCTTCGCTGCGGGCGGCCACAATGCTGTCGATCTTGCCCTGCCCGATCATCGAATAGCCGTCGCGCCCCATGCCGGTATCCATAAACAGCTCGTGAATGTCGCGCAGGCGCACGGTGTTTTTGTTGAGCAGGTACTCGCTGTCCCCCGAGCGGTAATATCGGCGGGTAACGGCGACCTGATCGCTGTCGAACTGAAGCTGGCGGTCGGTGTTGTCAAAGGTGAGAGTGACCTCCGCGTAGCCCTGCGCCTTGCGCGCCGGGGTTCCGCCGAAAATCACGTCCTCCATTTTCGAGCAGCGGAGCACACGGGCAGACTGCTCGCCCAGCACCCAGCGGATGGCGTCGCTGACGTTGCTTTTTCCGCTGCCGTTCGGCCCCACCACGGCGGTGATGCCGCGGTTAAAATGCAGCACCGTTTTATCGGGAAAGGTCTTAAAGCCCTGAAGCTCCAAAGACTTTAACAGCACTCGTGTTCACCTGCTTTCGGATTGATCCTGAGCTTTCCCCAAAACAGCGGCCCAACGCCCGCTGATTTTGCTTCGCCTGCGGCGGAGCAGGGGGAGTATACTCAATTCATTTTAAACGGCCTGATCGATTTCTTCTCCGCCTGCAGCGAGGGAGAAACCGGCGGCCTTTTCAAAGCGGCTTTTCCTTCTTGTGTTCACGCTTTCGCCGGGAGCCGGTTATCGGGAAAAAACGCCAGAAATTCGGATGGGCCCATCGACGAATCCGGCACCACGCGCGCCTGATACCCCCGCCGGGAGAGCTCCAGCAGATTGCACCTGCTCTGCCCCACCGCTTTGGAAACCCACTGCGGAGAAACATGAATCTCGACACGCCCCGGCAAAATTTGCTCCCGCTCCAGAAAGGCAAGAAGCCGGCGCAGAAAAAGCCTGCTTTCGCAAAGCTCGCGGAACGCCGGGTGCCATGGCCCCGCAACGCGGTCTCGCTGCATTTCGGGCGAGCTGTGAAGCCCCAGGCGGATCACCGGGATGGAATGTTCTCCAAAGAACTCGAGCAGATCACAGCACAGCTCCACCGTTTCTTGCAGAGCCATCGGAACATATTCGCCCGACCGGTACCTTAGAGCCAGCTCCGTGCCCTTCATCACAACGGTGGGGTAAATCCGCACACAGTCGGGTTTGAGCCCGGCAAGATCACACGCCGTCTGCATCGCGCCCGCGGCGGTGTCGCCCCAAAGGCCCGTCATCATCTGAAGGCCGAGAGAAAAGCCCGCGCTCCGAATCAGCTCCGACGCCTGCCGCACCTGCCGCGCCGTATGGCCGCGCCGGTTTTGCCGCAGCACGACGTCGTTCATGCTCTGCGCGCCGAGCTCAATCGTCGTCACCCCGTACCGGGAGAGCAGTTCCAGCACCTTTGCGTCAATCGCATCGGGCCGGGTGGAAATGCGGATTCCTGAGAAGACCCCATCCCTGACAGAAGGAGCGGCGGCTTCCAGCAGAGCGAGCATGTCGCCACGGTCGATTGCTGTGAAGCTGCCGCCGAAAAAAGCGATTTCTGCGAAACGGCTTTTTTCTTTCAGATTTTCTTCGGCTGTTTTCAGGGTTTCGCGCACCTCCCCCGGCGTGGGGAGGCGTTCCTGGCCCGTGATGCTGTGCTGGCTGCAGAAAGAGCAGCGCTGCGGGCAGCCCGCGTGGGGAACAAAGATCGCCACGTTTGCGTGCTTCAATAGCCCATCAGCTCCAGCGCTTCGCGGGCAGCCTGCTGCTCCGCCTCTTTTTTGCTGCGTCCGCCGCCCTTGCCGATCACGTTGCTGTTAAGACACACCTCAACGGTAAAGTGCTTGTCGTGGTCAGGGCCGCTTTCGCCGATGAGCACATACTCGAGCTGCTCTTCGGGATTCTGCTGGATAATTTCCTGCAAAGCGGTTTTATAATCCTTAAACGCTTTGGGCCGGGTGGTTTGCAGAACCGGCAGAACAAAGCGCAGGATGAATTCCCTCGCCTTTTCCAGTCCGGCATCCAGATAGATGGCGGCGATCAGGGCCTCGAACGCGTCCGCGAGAATCGACGGCCGCTGGCGCCCGCCGGAATTCTGCTCGCCGCGGCTGAGCAGAAGATATTCCCCGACCCCCAGCTGGCGGGAAAATCCGCAAAGCGCCTTTTCACACACCAGCGCTGCACGGTTTTTGGTCAGCTCGCCTTCCGGCAGATTCGGGCAGTGCTTAAACAGGTAATCCGCCACCACGATGCTCAGTACGGAATCGCCCAAAAACTCCAGGCGCTCGTTGCTGTGACCGGCCGATTTTACCTCATTCGCATAAGAGGAATGGGTCATAGCGGTAATCAGATATTGTGGGTTGTGAAAATGATACTGCAGTTTTTCTTCTAAATCTTTTAAATTCGGCTTTTGCATACACGCACTCCTTCCCCTATGATACCTAAAGACGCCGGCCTACTCCTGTTCGGAAACGGCGCGGCTGATTTCTTGCGTCACATTTTTTTCCACATATGCCTTGGTCAGGCGCAGGGCGCTTTCTACCGTGCGCGCCTTTGCGCTGCCGTGCACCTTGAACACCGGCTTTGCCGCGCCGATTACCGGCGCGCCGCCGTATTCATTGTAATCCATGGATTTTTTCAGCGCGGTCATGTCGCCCAGCAGCAAAGCCGTCGCCAATTTGTTTTTGGAATTTTTGGTGAATACTTCCTTAAACTTGCCCATGACCATCGAGACGACGCCCTCGTACATTTTCAGAATGATGTTGCCGGTAAAGCCGTCCGCCACAACAACGTCCGCGCCGTCATTTGAAATGTCGCGCGCCTCGATGTTGCCGATAAAGTTCAGGCTGGAATCCCTGAGCATGGCAAACGCCGCATGCTGCAGCTCGCCGCCCTTATGGTCCTCCGTGCCGACATTCGCGAGCGCGACGCGGGGTTTTTTCACGCCGATCACCTTATCGAGGTAAATGGAGCCCATGATGCCGAACTGCAAAAGCATTTCGGGGCGGCAGTCCACATTGGCGCCGCTGTCGATGAGCATAAAGAAGCCCTTGCTGCCGGGTACCATGGGGGCGAACGCAACGCGTTTGATCCCCTTGATCCGCTTGACGATCATGGTGGCGCCAACCACCAGCGCGCCGCTGTTGCCCGCGGACACAAAGGCGTCGCCCTTCCCCTGGGCGACAAGGCGCAGGCCCTCCGCCATGGAGGAATCGTTCTTTTCCTTCATGATCGCGCCCGCATGATCCTCCATTGTGAGCACCTGAGGGGTATCCACAATTTCCATGCGCTCCAAAGAAATCTCGTTTTCTTCGGCAACCTTTTGGATTTCCTCTTCCCGGCCCGTGAGAATGATATCGATGTCCAGACTTTTTACGGCGGCCTCACAGCCCTTCAGGATTTCGAGCGGCGCATTGTCGCCTCCGAACGCATCAACAATGATTTTCATCGGAAAAACCTCCCATCACAGCAGCATTTCTCTTGGTATATGGTAGAAGCATGTCCAAAGATCGCTGCGCCAATGCCTCGTACCGCACTCTTTTATCGCGAATTTGCTCCCCAAGGGGCGGAAGAATGCCGAAATTCGCCCCCATGGGCTGAAAATGCGCCGGATCGCATTCCACCAGGTACCGGCACAGCGCGCCGATCATCGTTTCGTGCGGCAGAACCACGGTCTCCCGCTCCAGCAGGCGCTGTGCGGCGTTCCAACCGGCCATCAGGCCCGAGGCCGCGGACTCCATGTAGCCCTCCATTCCGGTGAGCTGGCCCGCGAAGAACAGATTCGGGTCCGCTTTCAGGCTGAAATCGGGATACAGAATCTTCGGCGAATTGACAAACGTGTTGCGGTGCATTACACCGTAGCGGACAAAATCGGCATTTTTCAGCGCGGGGATCAGCCCGAACACCCGTTTCTGCTCCGAGAATTTCAGGTTGGTCTGAAAGCCAACCAGATTATACAGGGTGGCGGCGGCGTTCTCGCGGCGAAGCTGAACCACCGCCCAGGGGCGGTGCCCCGTTTTGGGGTCGCGCAGGCCAACCGGCTTGAGCGGCCCGAACCGCAGCGTGTCGCGCCCGCGCCCGGCCATCACCTCTACCGGCATGCAGCCCTCGTACACCTTGGGGTCGGCCACGTCAAAGCCGTGCACCGGTGCGCGCTCGGCGGATACCAGCGCGTCGTAAAAGCGGTCGTATTCCTCTTTGTTCATCGGGCAGTTCAGATACGCGTCGTCGCCGCCCTTATCATACCGCGAGGCGGAAAAGCACGCGTCCATGTCGAGGCTTTCCGCCGTGACGATGGGCGCGGCCGCGTCGTAAAAGCTGAGGCTGCCGGCGCAGAAGATCGCGATATCATCGGCAAGGGCTTGCGCCGTGAGCGGCCCGGTGGCGACCACGCGGATGCCGCCGTCCGGGATGCTCTGCACCTCTTCCGCGTGAACGCGAATGAGGGGGTGACTGCGGATCTGCTCGGTAACGAGCGCGGAAAAGATGTCGCGGTCCACCGCCAGCGCCCCGCCGGCCGGCACGCGGGACTTGTCCGCACACTGCATCAGCAAAGAGCCCAGCCGGCGCATTTCTTCTTTCAGCAGACCGGCGGCGCTCGAAATCCGCTCGGCCTTGAGGGAGTTTGAGCAAACCAGCTCCGCAAAGTCGGGATTTTTGTGGGCGGGAGTATAATGAAGCGGCTTCATTTCGTACAAATCCACCTGGATTCCCCTGGATGCAATCTGCCAGGCCGCCTCACAACCGGCCAAACCGGCCCCTATGACAGACAGTTTCATTGCTCCTCCAGTTTCTCATAGCCGCAGTCGGGCGTGACGCAATACAGCTTCGGTGTTTTTCCCTTTTTGCGCAGCAGTGTTTTGCCGCACCGCGGGCACTTCTCCATCGTGGGCTCATCCCACGAAACAAAGTCGCAGTTGGGGTATTCGCTGCAGCCGTAGAACACGCGGCCCTTTTTGGTTTTCTTGACCACCACCTTGCCGCCGCACTTGGGGCACTCCGCGCCGTTTTCCACAACGAGCTTCTTCACGTTTTTGCACTCGGGATACCCGGGGCAGGCCAAAAATTTGCCGTAGCGCCCCATCTTAATCACCATGTTCCGTCCGCATTTTTCGCAGATGACGTCGGTTTCGTCCTCTTTGAGCTGAATCTTGACCCCTTCCATATCCTCTTTGGCCTTTTTCAGGGTCTTTTCAAAATCGCTGTAAAAATTGTGCAGGGTCTGCACCCAGTCGGTTTCTCCGCTCTGAACGCTGTCCAGATCCTTTTCCACCTGCGCGGTGAATTTAACGTTGACGATCTTCGGGAAGCGCTCACGCATCAGCTGCGTGGTGACCTCGCCCAGCTCGGTGGGGTGCAGCGCCTTTCCGTCGCGCACGACGTATTCGCGGCTCGTGATGGTGGAAATGGTCGCGGCGTAGGTGGACGGGCGGCCGATTCCGTTTTCTTCCAGCGCCTTGATCAGCGACGCCTCCGTATAGCGCGGTGGCGGCTGGGTAAAGTGCTGGTTGCCAGCAAGCTCCTTCTTTTTCAGCGGCATGTCCTGCGTGAGCACGGGCAGCGCGCCGCCCTGCTCGGTTTCTTCATCCTTGCCCTCTTCGTACAGCACGGTGAAGCCGTCGAACGTGACGGTATAGCCGGAGGCCTTAAAGAGGTACTCCCCGGCGGTAATATCCGCCTGCGTTGTGCTTTGCAGGCAGTTGGCCATCTGACAGGCGATAAAGCGCTCCCAGATCAGCTTATAGAGTCTGTACTGGTCGTTCGACAGGCTGCCTTTTACCTGCTCGGGCGTAATGCTGGGAGTGGAGGGGCGAATCGCCTCATGGCCGTCCTGCGCGTTGGCCTTTGTTTTAAAGTGGCGGGGAGCGTCCGGCAGGTACTTTTTGCCCCAGCGCTCCTCAATATAGGCCGTGGCGTCGTGGATCGCATCCTCCGAAATACGCAGCGAGTCCGTTCTCATATAGGTAATCAGACCGATGGCGCCCATGCCCTCGATCTCAACGCCCTCGTACAGCTCCTGTGCCGCCTTCATCGTGCGGCGTGCCTGAAAGCCCAGCTTGCGCGAAGCCTCCTGCTGCAGGGTGGAGGTGATAAACGGCGGCGCGGGAGATTTCTTGCGCGAGCCCTTTTTTACCTTGGAGACGAAGAAATCCGCATTTTCAAGGCTTTTCAGGATTTCATCCGCCTGCTGCTGATTGGTGATTTTGATTTTCCCGTCGGCATTCCCGTAGAAAGACGCGGCAAACGCCTTTCGCTCTCCCTTCGGGATCAGCTTCGCGTCGATGCTCCAGTATTCCTCCGGCACAAAGGCGCGAATTTCCTCTTCTCTGTCCACAACAAGACGGACGGCGACGGACTGCACGCGGCCCGCGGAAAGCCCGCGGCGGATCTTCTGCGACAAAAACGGGCTGAGCTTATAACCGACCAGGCGGTCCAGAATTCTGCGGGCCTGCTGGGCGTTGACCAAATCCAGATCGATGGAGCGGGGATGCTCCATTCCGTTTGTGATGCCGGTCTTTGTGATCTCATTAAAGGTAATGCGGTTCTGCAAAGCGGTATCAAGATCCAGAAGATAGGCGAGGTGCCAGGAGATCGCCTCTCCCTCACGGTCAGGGTCGGTTGCGAGCAGTACGGATTCACTTTTTTCCGCCGCGCTTTTCAGCTCCTGAACCAGCTTTTCCTTCCCTTTGATAATCTCATACTTGGGTTTAAAATCATTCTTTATATCCACGCTCAAACGATTCTCCTGCAGGTCGCGAACATGTCCCATCGACGCGACGACCTCGTAACCGGAGCCTAAATACTTTTTGATTGTTTTTGCCTTGGCAGGTGACTCAACAATCACCAGTTTTGACATATAGGAACCACCTCTTTCTTTTCAAATTGTATCCACTCAAACGGATTCGCGCAAGGGGGCAGACAAAAATATATGGAAATAACTGCCACCCCCGGACCATTAAGCACTGTGAAAGCCGGCTGAAAACAGACGGTTTTCACAAAGCTTACCATAAATAAAGCAATTTGTCACGAGCGGCAATACCTTCCGCCGCCAAGTGGGCGCACCCGGCCAAGGAGCTCTAGCTCCGTCAGGGCGGCCAGCACGCGCTGCGGGGCAAGCCCGCTTTGCCGGCCCAGAACGGCCAGATGAACCGCCTCCGCCGTCAGCAGGGAATCGAGCAGAACAGCATCCTCCGAAGCATCCGCCGCCGTCAGCGGCTGGCCCGGCGGGGAATTTTGAGGGGCGGAGCAGTACC